>ENA-OYXX01000339-OYXX01000339.1-human-gut-metagenome-genome-assembly--contig:-NODE-339-length-22402-cov-8.010963_pt1 | contig 22402 bp, 21 predicted proteins | sample MGYA00243976_ERZ653434 | MGnify/ENA primary metagenome ERZ653434 (study PRJEB26926, sample SAMN06165112) | human gut metagenome | biome: ENVO:00009003; feature: ENVO:2100002; material: ENVO:00002003...
AAGGTGGCCAATATCGTGGGACACACCATGCAGTTTCACCCCCACGGCGACGCCTTGTATTTGTCCGTCAAACAAATATTGAATATCAATATGTTACGGGCGGACAAATACAAGAATATGTCCCTACAAGTTGCTTCCCTTGCATTTAGACACACTTTCAAACTTATGTACCTACAGAACATTAAAACCATGAAGATACTGTATTTCCATGGTAAGGATGACGGATGCAGGTTCGCCACTATAGGGAACGGCTACATTATAAATAATTCCACCAACGGATCCGCTATATTTCTATTGTTATGTATTACGATAACAAGTATAATAAAGCCAATTGCGAGGATTTGTAATGTGCTATAGCTCCAATCAGATTGTCCGATACTCAAATGGAGTTAAAGTCTGTATTACGGCATATGAATATATGCAGGAGCCGCCTTTTTCAACGTTTTTTTTGCGTTCTCGTTTTTTTTCCGTAACTTTGAGGCTCGAAAGCAATAACACAATCTATGAGTGACGAGACAAGAGATGACGAGATAAAAGATGAGGATATAGTTCCTGCAGAAGAAAACGGAAGCGCGGAAGAACATTCCGACTACAAGCCGGTTGACAGATTTGACGCTTCGGCCGTGCACCATCTGAGCGGAATGTATCAGAACTGGTTTTTGGATTACGCCTCTTACGTAATCCTGGAGCGTGCCGTCCCCCACATCGGGGATGGCCTGAAACCCGTGCAGCGACGCATATTGCACTCGATGAAGCGCATGGATGATGGCCGGTATAACAAGGTGGCCAATATCGTGGGACACACCATGCAGTTTCACCCCCACGGCGACGCCTCCATCGGCGACGCCCTCGTGCAGTTGGGGCAGAAAGACCTGCTTGTCGACACACAGGGAAACTGGGGTAACATACTCACGGGCGACCGTGCCGCCGCACCCCGATATATAGAGGCGCGACTGTCGAAGTTTGCGCTCGACACCGTGTTCAACCCCAAGACCACCGAGTGGCAGCTGTCGTACGACGGTCGCAACAAAGAGCCTATAACACTGCCTGTAAAGTTCCCGCTGCTGCTGGCACAGGGAGCCGAAGGAATTGCCGTGGGCTTGTCGTCGAAGATTCTGCCGCACAATTTCTGCGAGATATGCGATGCCGCCGTGAGCTATCTCCACGGCGAGGAGTTCACGCTTTACCCCGACTTCCCCACGGGCGGAAGCATCGACGTGTCGAAGTACAACGACGGACAGCGCGGCGGTGTGGTAAAGGTGAGGGCGAAGATAGAGAAGCTGGACAACAAGACGCTCGTCATACGCGAGATACCTTTCGGCAAGACCACGTCGACGCTCATCGACTCGATACTGAAAGCCATCGAGAAGGGTAAGATAAAGGCGCGCAAGGTGGATGACAATACGGCTGCCGAAGTGGAGATTCAGGTGCATCTGGCACCGGGTGTGTCGTCGGACAAGACGCTCGACGCGCTCTATGCCTTCTCCGACTGTGAGATAAACATATCGCCCAACTGCTGCGTGATAGAAGACAACAAACCGAAGTTTCTGCGCATCGGCGACGTGTTGCGCAGTTCGGTGGACAACACAAAGGAACTGATACGCCGCGAACTGGAGATACGCCGCGGCGAGCTGATGGAGCAGTGGCACTTCTGTTCGCTCGAAAAGATATTCATAGAAGAACGCATCTACAAGGACCGCAAGTTTGAGCAGGCGCCCGATACCGATGCCGTGTGCATGCACATTGACGAGAGGCTGACACCGTTCTATCCGCAGATGGTGCGCGAGGTGACGAAAGAAGACATACTGAAGCTGCTCGAAATAAAGATGCAGCGCATACTGAAGTTCAACAAGGACAAGGCCGAAGAGCTGATGGCGCGCATCAAGGCGGATATAGACAGCATCGACCGCGACCTTGCCAACATAGTGGAGGTGACGGCCGACTGGTTCACCTTCCTCAAGGAGAAATACGGCAAGGACCACCCGCGCCGCACGGAGATACGCAATTTCGACACCATCGAGGCCACGAAGGTGGTCGAGGCCAACGAAAAGCTGTACATCAACCGTCAGGAAGGATTCATCGGCACGGGGCTGAAGAAGGACGAGTATGTGTGCAACTGCTCCGACATCGACGACATCATCCTGTTCTACAAGGACGGCACGTTCAAGGTTGTGCGCGTGGCCGACAAGATTTTTGTGGGCAAGAACATCATACATCTAGACGTGTTCAAGAAGAACGACAGGCGCACCGTTTACAACATGGTGTACCGCAACGGCAAGAAGGGATTCTACTATATGAAGCGCTTTTGGGTGGCCGGCATCACCCGCGACCACGAATACAACATCACGCAGGGCACGCCGGGGTCGAAGGTGGTTTACTTCACTGCCAACTCCAATGGCGAAGCCGAGAAGATAAAGGTGACACTCGACCCGATGGAGGTGTCGTCGAAACGCAAGTCGAGCATATTCTTCGAGCGCGACTTCTCCGACATAGCCATCAAGGGCCGCATGTCGAAGGGCAACATCATGACCAAGAAGCAGGTGGCGCGTATCGGGCTGAAGAGCCACGGCCACTCTACGCTGGGAGGCCGCAAGGTGTGGTACGACCCCGACGTTAACCGTCTCAACTACGACGAGCACGGCCGTCTGCTCGGCGAGTTTTATGACGATGACATGATTCTCGTGGTATTGGACAACGGCGACTTCTATCTTACCAACTTCGACGTGAACAACCATTATGAGGACAACATCAGCATCATCGAGAAGTTTGATGCCGACAAGGTGTGGACGGCCGTGCTCTTCGATGCCGACAACAACGGTTATCCTTATATGAAGCGTTTCCTGATGGAGGCCACCAAGCGCAAGCAGAGTTATTTGGGCGAAAACCCGCAGAGCAGGCATGTGCTGCTCACCGATGTGGTTTACCCGCTCGTAAGGGTGACGTTCGGCGGCGACGATGCCAACCACGAGCCGATGGAGATTGACGCGGAGCAGTTTGTGGGCGTAAAAGGTTTCAAGGCCAAGGGCAAGCGCATCACCATGCTGCAGGTGGAGAACATAGAGGAACTGGAGCCTGTGAGACAGCCGGAACCCGCCGACGACGGGAACGGGGAAGACGGGGCCGGTGACGGCGATGACACTGACGACAACCAAGACCCCGATGCCGGCAAGTCTGAACAGCAGGTGATAGACGAGATAACCGGTCAGCTGAGACTGTTTGACAATGAATAGGAACGTGTTATTCGGCAAAATGGCGGCCGTGCTTGTCTTTATGGCGGCATGTTGCACGACGGTGGCGGCGCAGACCTCAGGGGCGCTGACTCCTGCTGATACAGCCGCCGTGGGGGAGCGCCGCGTCACCACGTCATCTTATGCTGTTGGCTACGGTCCCACGCGCATCCTCGACACATACCTGTCGCAGGAGCATTTCAGCGGTGGCGGCCTTACCTTTCTGTCTTCCGTCCGGCGGCAGCGGCCCTCGCGGCGGTGGAGCACGGTGATGCAGCATCAGGCGGGCATATCGTCTGCCAGCAACCGCAGCGACGATGCCGACGAACTTGAAGGGGCATACGACTTTTTCTGGGGGCGCTACCGCTCTTGGTATTTTGCCGGCGACCGTCTGCACGTAAGTGTCGGTGGTATGGTGAATGTGGGCGCGGGATTCATTTACAACACGCTCAACGGCAATAATCCCGCGCAGGCCCGTATACATGTCAACGCGATGCCTTCGGTGGCGGCTTCATGGCGTTTCTCGCTTTGGCGGCTGCCGATGTGTGTGGGGTACGAACTTGAACTGCCGTTGTGCGGTGTGATGTTCAGCCCCAACTACGGACAGTCGTATTATGAGATTTTCTCGCGCGGCAACTACGACCACAATATCGTGCCGACCACATTTGTCAGCGCTCCCGACTTCCGCCAGCAGATAATGCTCGACATCGGCGTGAGCCGCAAGATGGCGCTGCGGGTGGGTTATCTCGGCGACTACCGGCAGGCGAAGGTTAACAACTTGAAATCGCACATTTATTCGCATCGGTTTATGATAGGAATAGTGAAGCGGTTCAGCATAATCAATTACCGTCCATGAAGAGTATTCTTACATATATAAATGTCGTTCTGGTGTCACTCGCTTCTCTGTTCGTCACAGCAGCGTGTGTTGACGAGGAAGAGTTTGACGATTCGCCACGGGGTAATTTCGAGGCGCTTTGGAAGATTGTCGACGAACACTACTGTTTCTTCGACTACAAGCAAAAGGAGTACGGTCTCGACTGGAATGACGTTTACGACAAGTATCGCGTGCGTGTGGATGACGGCATGACGGGCGAGCAACTCTTCGAGGTGCTCACGGACATGCTGGCGGAGCTGCGTGACGGACATGTCAATCTGGCCACGTCGTATGATTTCGGACGTTACTGGAGCTGGCACGAGGGCTATCCGTCGAACGTCAGCGACACGCTGTTGAGGCGCTATCTTGGCACCGACTATAAGATTGCGGCGGGACTGAAATACAAGATTCTCGACGACAACATAGGGTATGTACGCTATGAGAGTTTCAACGACGCAATAGGCGAGGGCAATATCGACGAGGTGATAAACCACTTCCTGTTGTGCCGTGGGCTTATCATCGACATCCGAGGCAACGGCGGTGGCCTGCTGACCAATGCCGAACGGCTTGCCGCAAGGTTCACCAACACGCCCGTCACTGTGGGATACATGCAGCATAAGACGGGGCCGGGCCATAATGATTTTTCCGCCATGGAAGAGCTGCTGCTTAAGCCGTCGTGCTATCTGCGTTGGCAGAAACCTGTATGTGTGCTTACCAACCGCAAGGTGTACAGTGCTGCCAATGAGTTTGTAAAGTACATGCACTGTCTGCCTGGCGTAACGATTGTGGGCGACCGCACCGGAGGCGGTGCCGGAATGCCGTTCACCAGCATGCTGCCGAATGGTTGGGCGGTGCGTTTCTCTGCCTGTCCCATGTACGACCGTGACGGCCGCTCCACCGAGTTCGGCATTGCTCCCGACTATGAGGTCTCTCTCACAGACTCCGATTTTGCCGACGGAACGGACACGATAATAGAGTTCGCCCGCAGGATGATGGGGAATTCCTTCTGTCAGTAAAACATGATGTTCTTATGATTTGATGTTTTTTTAGGTACATAGGTTTGGGCGAACACGCAGGTTCGCCCAAACGGTAAACCGGCCATTTATGAATAATTTCGCCAACGGGTTCCATTATCTGTTTTCATTAAAGCTGGTGCCAAAAGTACAAAATGTTTAATGGATTAGCAAGTTTTTTGCTGTTTTTATTCAATCCATTAAACAAAATGATGCATTTCTGATTGGTTTTATCTGTTGGAGAATCTAATTTTGGCCTAATTACCTGCTTAATGCCACATTCTGTTCATTCGAGGTGGAACCGAAATGTCCCTAAAATACTCAAAATGGTGGATTGTGGTGTATTTTGTTTACGTTTTTTTTCATTAATTAGATTTTTAATTGTAATTTTGCATACAGACTATTTATAGTTTAAATGCGGTTTGTCATATTTATAGAAATAAATACTGACCAAAACAACATTATATATATGAAAAGTTTACAGACCAAACAAAGTATACTATGCCACCGGATTTCTTATATTTGAATTCAAGGGATTACCTGTTGCGCTTGGACATAAACCATATAGTTTATTTTGAGGCGGACGGCAATTACACAAACATTGTTTCAGCGAACAAGGTTAAACATACAGTGGGAATGACCCTTTCCAAGATGCAGGAAGTGCTTACTGCGAATCTTGGAGAGAAAGCATCGCGCTTTGCGAGAATAGGTAAAAGTTACATAATCAGTCTGAATTATATAAACAAGATAGATATTCCAAGGCAGCTCTTAGTTTTGAGCGATGGGTGTACATTCGCATTTAAGATAAATGTATCAAAAGAGGCTCTTAGAAAACTGAAGGATTTATTAACAAAACCAAAGTAACAATGGCAACCGTAGAAGCAATAATAGGCAAGGAAGAAGGACAGCATAGGCTGTTGGTGAAAATAGGCTCAAAGGCTTTCGTTGTGGGTACCCCGAATTGTGTTCCCAATACCGTTAGCCGTGCACACTGCAATCTTACAGTGGATTTTGCGGATGATGCGGCCCGCAAGGCGGTTAAAGTAAGAATACAGAATATAAAGTCGCAAAATGTGACTTATGTTGACGGGCAGGAGGTAGAGGCGAAAGTCATAGGAGAGAATTCACACGTACAGTTGGGGTATGACAGATACACCATCGACCTCCCGCAGATAATTGCCGGCATGAAGAAATTTCTGCCCGCGGCTCCGCCGCCACCTCCTGCAGAGTATTCCATCGGGTATTTGGAGAATATATGGAATCAGTATCATGAACGGAAATTGCAGTTACAGAAAAAACAACATTCATTGGGTTTGTGGGCACGACTGCCGATGTTCTTCACCATGGGTAGTGGCGTGTTGACGGCCTTTGTACCGGCAGAATTCAAGCCGTATATGATGGTGCTTGCTGTGTTGTCGTTTTTGATTATGGCATACGGATTCATCCAACAGAAGAATTTTGTCTTTTCCGAGGAGATGGACAAGTTGGAAGGTTGGTTTCAGGACAATTATGTTTGTCCAAATCCCAAATGCAAGCATTTCATGGGCAACATACCATATAAAATATTACGCCAGAACAAAGGTTGTGCATATTGCAAATGTCTGTTCAAGGAATAAGAATTCCGGGGAACCTGTTGGAAAACGGCCATTTCGTATAAAAACAAAGTGCTTTGAATCAATATCAAGACAAAGGCTTGTTTTGTGGGCCGGATAATGGTATTTTTGCAATATAAAGTGAAAACAAGTCAAATAAATTAAAAATGTTATAGTTATGGGAACAACAGGAAGTACAAAAGGCCAACAACCGGTTGGCACGGGTAATGGTAATGCCTGGAAACAGGTAATGGTGGGAGGAGTATCCGGTATAGCAATCGGAACGGCAGCAACGGCAGCTGTCGCTGCGACTATGGATTATGCGCAGGAGGAAGATGCCGACAGTCAGGTATCGTTGGATGGTGTCGACGGTTCCGCTTATATAGACGGTACGATTCCGGTGGCGGACTCACATGATGATATGTCTTTCGGCGAGGCGTTTGCCGCAGCCCGTCTGCAAGTGGGTCCCGGTGGTGTCTTTGTATGGCACGGACATGTTTACGGAACTTACACGGCAGAGGAATGGAACAGCATGAGCGAAGCTGAGCATGCCGAATTTGGCAGTCACATGACCATTGCCTATAATGAGCATGATGATGCTTCCGTTCAGACAGTTCCAGCGGCTGATGTAACGGTGGAACATGAGGTAGAGGCACACGTTGCCGGTGGTTCGCATGAACCGGAAACAAGGGTGGAGGCCCATTCTGAAGAACCTGCCGTAGTCGCAACTTCTCCGGAGGAACCGGTTGTTGCTGTGGTTCAGCATGAAGAACCTTTGGTCCAACCCGCAGCACCGGAAGTAGAAGTGCTTGATTATAATACCATAACCACTGAAGACGGCAGCCTGGTTGATGTCGCAGTTGTCAATGTCGATGGTCAGGAGATAGGTCTTTATGATGTCAATCAGGACGGTGTGGCCGATTTGGCGGCACAGGATCTGAACAATGACCAACAGATAACTCCCGATGAAGTGGCTGATATTTCCGAGGCAGGAATATCCATGCTGCCGTTGCAGGAAGAATATCTCGCGCAAAACGATCCGTCCGGACAGGAACCTGACTATATAAACGACGGTAATGTGGAATCCTATATGGCGTAAAAACGAGGTGTTATGAGAAGGTATTTGTCAGTATTGTACATTTTGTTGTCGGTAGCATGTGGAGTTCGTGCACATGATTTCATGATAACGCAGAATGGACAAAAAATATATTTTAACATTTCCGATGAAAGGAAATTGACTGTAGAAGTGACATACGGCGGCAGTATCACCGCAAAAGATGCCGTGAAGCCGGCGGGAGACATTACAATTCCGGAGAAGGTGCGGCACAACAACAAGACGTATACAGTCAAGGCGGTGGGGGCGAAGGCATTTGCCAACGCAACAGGACTGACCGCAATAACGTTGCCGAGCGGTCTTTCTGAAATTCATGATTTCGCTTTCGAAAACTGCACTGGACTGAAAAGCGTTGTCTTTCCGGCAAATCAGGTAAAGTTCGGGCAGGGTACGTTTTTCAAGTGTACATCCATAGAGACGGTATCGTTCGGCTCCGACTGGAAGCAGATAGATTTTACCGTCTTCCGGTGGACGGATAAATTGGTGGAGATAACGGTTCCGGCAAAGGTTGAAAGAATGTATAACATCAACCGGCTAAAAGGGCTGAAGCGAGTGACGGTTGACAATAACAACATACGTTATTCAGCTTCGGAAGGTGTTGTGTATACAAAAGACGGACGGGTACTGCTGGCATGTCCCTTGGGATACGAAGGGCTTTTGAAAGTGGCTGATGGCGTTACAACGATAAAGGCCGGTGCCATAATGGGATGCAAGGAAATAACGTCAGTCGAGCTTCCTGCCTCTTTGGCATTGATGTCTTTCCGCGAGTTCAGTAAGATGCAGGCTCTCCAATCGGTTACGTTCCGTGCAGAAAAGCCCATTGTCACGGCAAAGGACAAGGATGGTGAACATTTTGTTATCCAGCTGCCTAATGGCGGGGTAAGAATTTTTGTACCTAAATCCGGTCTGAAAGATTATAAAAGCGCCATTGTCAGCAAAGACGGTGAGTATATGGAGAACTCTCCCAAGGCTGTTGTTCCTTATGCTGTTAAGGCAATGGAACTTGCAAATGCGAAGAACTTCACTGGGGTAAAAACTTTAAAATAAAGCGTATGAAGAAAAGTGTCATAACAGTATTTGTCTGTATTGTCGCGTTTGCCGGCCCGTCTTTCGGGCAAACAGTCACGGACACGATAAAGGTAAAACTGAAAATAAAGGAACTGCGGACGGTTGAGGCGAACCTGAAAAAACAGATAGAAGCGGAGGATAAAAAGCGTGGCAAGACAATCTCCGGCGTTTCGGAGGATAGTATGTCTGAACTGAACGAACGTCAGGACTCGCTGTGTCTTGCCCTCCGTTCAAATCTGGTCAATACACGTCTTGAGATAAAGGAACTCGAAGCTTCCATAACTCCGGTGACCCGGCTTACACATGAGCAGGCAGCGGCAAATCTGCATCAGGGTTTGTCAACCCTTTCGTCGGGAATATCTTCCACTGCTCCCGTCAAACCGACAAAGCCACAGAAGAAACAGGTGAAAGGGAAAAGAAAATGAATTGATAATCTTTCAAAAAAAAGAAAATATGAATAACGAGAAAACTGTATACGATGACAGTGAGGAAACTGTTGTCGACAAGACGGACAACAACAATGAAGAAACCGTTACAGATACTCCCGCTGACAATAGTGAGGAAAAAGTGAATGATGAAAGTACGGCCACGCAGGAACAGGAGAAACAGAATAAAAAGAATACGGGCAAACGTGCTGCTGTAACGGCGGCAGCCGTGGGAACGGCAGCTTCTGCAGCAGCTGCCGGAGCCTATTTCGCTGCGACACAGGATGAAGACAATGCTGAGGAACAAGCTGCGGAAGACCAGTATGATGATGCTGCGGAGGATATGGCCGTTTCGGTTACGGCATCGCAGCCGGGGCAGGCGGCACAAGCGGCATCGCAGCCTGCCAATGCCCATGTCCATCACGAACCGGTGGCAGAGCCGGTGGCGGAATCGGAGCCTGTCGTTCAGCCTGTACATGAACCGGAACCGCAGCCGGCACAGACATCAGAGCCGGCGGTCGAACCTGTTCAGGAACCTGTGGCAACATCAGAACCTGAGGTCGAGATACTTAACGTGGAAGTGGTGGAAACTGAAAGCGGTGAGGTTACATTGGGAGGAATGACGGTCAACGGCGAAGAATATGTCTTGGTGGATGTTGACGGCGGTAATTTCGATTTGGCATGGCATGATGACAATAATGACCAGCAGGTGCAGGACTCTGAACTGATAGACATCAGCGAAGCCAATATTTCCGTGGATGCCTTTGCACAAGCTGCCGGACAAGACATCGTTGATGACACGACCGGTCAGGAAGATATTTATCTTGCAAACAATATGGATCCAGCAAATACGGGTGAGATAGATTATTTGGACACTTCCGATACGTCGGGGCTTGTATAGTGGGTGTGCGGTAACAACAATCAGGTGCACAGATGAAAACATTAAGATTGATAGCCTGTATTTTTGTACTGGCATTGGTGTCGGTTGCGGCAGGGGCGAAAACTTATCTTGTATCGGTGGGTGTGAGTGATTATCCCGGTACGGAGAATGATTTGCGTCTGCCTGCGAACGATGCTTCAACGATAAAGTACATATACACAAAGAATTCGAAGGCAGAGTGTGTGTTGCTGACAAACGGGAATGCTACAAAGAACAGTATTCTGTTGAGTCTTAAGTCGCTGTTCGGCAAAGCCGCTGAGGATGACATTATAGTGTTTTTTTTCAGCGGTCATGGTTCACAAGGCGCATTTTGTGCCTACGACGCCCTTATCCCTTATTCTGAAATCCGCAAGGCCATGGCTTCAAGCCGTGCAAAGAACAAGATGATTTTCGCCGATGCCTGCTTCTCGGGAAAGATGCGTCAGGGAAGGGACAACTCCGGAGAGCAGACGTTCAACAAATATAACATACTGCTGTTTCTTTCTTCACGGAGCAACGAGACTTCCATCGAACGCCGTGACATGAAGAACGGATTCTTCACGTCTTGCCTGCAAAAGGGATTGCGGGGCGGGGCCGATACGGACCGGGACAGGACTATCACGGCAAAGGAATTGTTCACGTATGTGAGCACTGGTGTAAAGCGGCTGTCCGGCAATAAGCAGCATCCAGTGATGTGGGGAAAGTTTGATGACAATATGGTGGTAATGAAATGGTAAAAGAAAAGATATGAATCAGTTTATACGTATAAAGTGCCCCTTCTGTGGGGCTGTGTTGAAAGTGAGGCAACAGCCTGGGTTGGAAAGGGCTTCCATAACATGTCCGGTATGCAAGCGCAAGTCGTTGTTTTCCGGATTTCAGAAAGTGGTGGAACAAGGCAGTGAAGACACGGAACTTCCGGGACGTCACGGTCGTCAGGGACAGAGTGAAGAAACCGAACTTCCGGGAGGAAGCTGTGCCGGTACGGAAAAGACAGAAGTGGGCAGGCCGGTTGTGTCATACATCGGAAGTATTGTTGAAAAGTCGGGAAAGCGCTGGACGCTCCATCCCGGGGTCAACACGATAGGGCGCAAGCTCCAGTCGCCTCCACAACAGGTTGACATTCCCATAACAGACTATACGGGAGAAAAGAAAATGAGCCGCTGTCATGCCAAGATTGAGGTGGTGAGACTGGCGAACGGTGCTTATAAGCACATCATTTACAACTGGCAGAACAAAAATGCCACCAGTATAGGCGGCGATGTAATGGAGCCGGCCGACCGTATTGTTCTTCATAACGGTATGGTTGTAAAGTTGGCCAATGTCGATGTGAGATTTGTCATTGAAGACCCCGAAGCAACCACAGTTTAAAAACAACATTTATGGAATATAAGATAAAGGCTCTGTCTGTATATGAGTATGGGCAGAGAAAAGACAAGGCGGGCAATCCGCATCAGGAAGATTGGCTTTACCCGTCTTTGGGCAATATAGATGACAGCAGTGACCGTCTGTTTATCCTTTGCGACGGAATGGGTGGACACGCTGCCGGTGAGGTGGCCAGCTCCACGGTGTGTGAGGCGATGAGCCGCACAATAGTGTCGGCGATGGATGCGGGCGAGGAGTTTTCCGAATCGCTTCTTCAGAAGGCCATAGACGCGGCGTACGACAGTCTTGATGCCAAGGACAACGGCGGTGACACGCAGAAGAAGATGGGCACAACAATGACGCTCCTGATGTTGCACCGTGGCGGTTACACCGTGGCTCACATGGGTGATAGCAGGGTTTATCTTGTGCGACCCCGTAAGGGAACCAAGGAAGACATTGTTTTCCGCACCGAGGATCACTCGCTTGTCAACGACCTTGTCAAGATTGGCGAGCTTACACCGGAGGAAGCTGAGACATATCCGCACAGAAATGTGATAACCCGGGCCATGCAGCCGCATTTGGAGCGCAGGCACAAGGCGGATGTGTTCAGCAGCCGTAATGTACGTCCGGGTGATTATTTCTTTATGTGTTCCGATGGCATGCTGGAGCAGATGACAGATGACAATCTGTGTTTCAATCTCAACGAGGATATGACGGATGAGGAGAAGATAGACCGTCTTGTCAAATTGACACGCAACAACAGGGACAATCATTCCGCCCATTTGATACACATATTGGATGTACAGCCCCCGTCGGAAATAGAGGATGACCCGCTGCCGTCGGAATCCGCTGCCGGATATGGTTCCAATGATTCCGATGACGGGGTGGATGTTGTCGATGCGGAGTTTGACAATGATGACGAGACTGTTCTGCCGGCAGATGCCAAAACCGGTAATAAGTCCGGTGGCGGTTACAATAATGAACATGATGGCGCGGGAGGCGCACAAACGCGTCCGCACGCAGGGGACAACATGTCGTGGTGGAAATGGTTGCGTATAGTCATCCCGTGTGTTGTTGTGCTTGCACTTGCCGCAGGTGGAATGTATATGTCAGGTTTCGGTGGGAAATATATGAACGTGCAGGATAATGATACGGTCAAGGAGAAAACGAAGTCCCAGGTGGACACCGGAAAGGTGAAACCTCAAGCCGATAGTGGTGCGGTGACAGGAACTCCAAGGACAGTGCCGGCCACGGGTTCTGCCGGAGTGAGTGCTTTTGGTAACAAACAGAAAGTGTCCGATACCGATTCTGCACGCAAAGTAAATAATGTTGCAGGAAACGGTGACAATCCCGACAGTGCGACAGCGGATAGGAAAACGGCCGCTGTCAAGGAAGCACTTAGAACTTCACAACCAGCAAGTGGTGTTCCTGTCTCAGCCGAGACTCTGCCAATAGAAAAATACAAAGGTAAATGAACAAAAGTTTTAAAATGTCGATAATATGTTTTCGTTAAAGAATAACCATTCCCTGCAAAATGGCAAGTACCTTATTCAATCTGTTTTAAGACAAGACAGCCTGTCCATAACATACCGTGCCCTGCAAACATCTTTGAACCGTGACGTTTATATTACGGAGTTTTTCATGCGTGACTTTTGTGTACGCAAGCCCGCAACCAACAATGTGACGGCTACAGGCAGTTATGCCGAGCAGGTGGAGGCTTTCTTGAAGAAGTTCGTTGCTGATGCAAAATCCAAAGCACGGAATGAAGTTTCCGATGAACAAAAGGTTTTTGATGTATTTGAAGAGAACGGCACTGCTTATTATGTTTATCTTTGTGACGGGGATTCCACGTCAGCAGGTGAGGAAAAGCCGGCTGGTGAACCGTTCGATGAAGAAACAGTTACTGTCGGTGATGTGAAAAGTCATGACAATGAGAAAACGGTTGTTCAGGATGGCGGTGCCAATGTCGTGAATAATTCCAGTCGTGAACAGGCCGGCGGGCGATGGAGCAAGAAGGCTGTTGTTGCTGCTTGTATAGGTATCGTGGTGGTATTGTGTTGCGTTGTGGCGTACGTTGTTCCAAATGGGAAGACAGAACAAAATCCTGATGATGTAGATACTGCATATGCCGACGAGGAATTTTTTGCAGACAGTACAGTGGTCGACTCGGTTGTATATGTAGAGGAAAATAACCCGCAGGTAGATAATGAAAAATTGAAGGCGGAAATGGAAAAATATCTCCGCATTTCGAAGGATTATTATGAAAAGGCACAGAAAAACAGACATAAGCCGGGAGGAGTGCAGAACATACTTGATGCAAGATATTATTATTATGACAAGGCCGACAAAATAAACCAGACCATAAACGGCTCTCGTCTTCCCGCCAATAAGGAACTGGATGAGATAACGGAAGACGGGTATCAGTATTGGGTGAGTGAGGCAAAAAAACTTGGAAGCGACAGATCGAAGTTCGCGCAGAAGCGTAAGTGTTTGCAAAGGGCGAAGTCTTTGTCGTTCAAGAATCAGAATATGCTGGATGCCCAGATAAAGTGGTTGGACGACCAGTTGGATTCGAAGTCAAAGAGACGTAGGTGATGGCACACAATACAACAGAGTATTAATGGAAAAGAACTACATGTAAATATGCAATTAGCAATCGGAAGCCTTCTTCAGGGAGGAAAATACAGAATAGAAAGGGTGCTGGGACAAGGTGGTTTCGGCATTACTTATGTGGCCACCGACACCCTGCTTGACAAAAAGATATGTATTAAAGAATTCTTTATGAAAGAATACTGCAACAGAGATGCTGACGCATCGCATATCTCTGTTGTCTCCGAGGGCGCAAGGGAGCAGGTGGAGCGGTATAAGGCAAAGTTTGTAAAAGAGGCAGGGCTGATTTCTTCCATGCGCAATCCCCATATCATAACCATTTATGATATCTTTACAGATAATGACACTGCGTATTACACTATGGATTATCTGGAGGGTGGTACGCTGAAGACATTCGTAGAAGCCAACGGACCTATGGAAGAGGCTCTGGCACTGAAATATATCGGACAGATTGGCAATGCCTTGAAATATATGCACGAAAGAAAGGTCATGCATCTTGATGTAAAACCTTCCAACATTATGTTGGACTCACGCGGCAATGCCGTTCTTATAGATTTCGGTATAAGCAAGCGTTATGGTCAGGGTGGGGAGCAGACCAGCAGCACTCCTGTAGGTATAAGCAAGGGATATGCGCCGATGGAGCAGTATGATGCTTCCGGGGTAAGCTCGTTCTCTCCTGAAACCGATATATATTCATTGGGCGCGACACTGTATTTCCTGCTTGTGGGCATGTCCCCCAAGGAGGCAACAATCATCAATGAGGACGGTATCGGCGAATTGCCCTCAAGCATCAGCCGGAAAGTACGTCATGCCATTGTTCATGCAATGCGTCCGCGCCGCAAGGAACGTCCGCACGGTATGCCGGCATTTCTTGATGAATTGGGCATCGAAGAGAAAGAGAAAAGGACGGGACGCAAAAGCCCGGTAACGGGAAAGGGTGAAGGTGGCAAACGTTTTGCCGGTTTGGAACCATCTGTATACCATTGGCTTCTGTGGGCTGTTTTCCCCATGTTGTGGTGGTATGACAGAAAGCGGAGCAACAAGTCTTTAAAGCCTTGGCAGGTCGTTCTTAATCCCATTTTTGTGCTTGTCATATACCCATGGCTCGCTCTTGAATTCTGTCAATCGTTAATGTCCGGTGATGTAGAACGGTTCTTCTTTAGGGTTTTGACTTTTGGAATGATCTCATTGCTCTTGATTGCGGCTGTCGTGTTTTCTGTATATTTATGGCGTGAAATAGAGAGACAGAAACTCAGTATGATACATTTTGTGGTCAATACGCTATGTTGTATTTCGACTTTTTCTTTGTCAAGCTTTGCGACATGTACCATATACAACTTGGGTATTTTTGCCATCGTGCTGGGTTGCCGTCTGATGCGCAGGAAATTTACTCAAGAGGCATATGACTCTGCAAACAAATGGCTGATAAGAGTAAACACTATATGTGTGCCAATCTTTTTATCTTTCATTGTTCTGTTTTTCATTTTTGGACCTGACAGTTGATGATGAATAGGGTGGTATGCGTTGTAATATTGACAGGAATGTGTATGTTGGCATCAGTGTCGTGTACATGTCGGTATTCGTGTGGTGAAAACATGGATATCGACACGACAGAGGCGTTGCTCGTATTCTACCCGCATTACAATGCCATAAAATTCGTATGTTCGGAAAAACCGGATGTCAATGACGGTAGTATTCTTTTCTGTTGTACGGCAGCTTTCTCAAAAGACTACTCTATCATAATACGGAATGAGAAAATATGTGGGGCGCATGTCGTGGACGGGAATTTTTATGAAGGCTATCATAGCCATTTGATAAATGGCGGTTTTATCTATGATTCCGGAAAATACCGTTTCGTTCATGATTCGCTCCGGCAGAGGATGCAGGAGCTTGACAAGCGGCGTGGAACTTATGGCTTCTGCCAGATGAGGCTTGACACTTCGGTCGTATCTATACCGTCAGACAGTATATGGTTTGATTGTTTGGGTATTCGTGGCTACAGAAATATGGAGGGCAGGGCAAGAGTTAGTATGACGAAATTCCACTATCGGGCATTATGTGAGAAAGACGGTAAGTTGTGTATTGTAGAAGCAAGGAACAAGGTGTCTTTGACGCAGTTCAGAAAGAGTCTCGGTGATTATGGTGTGTCGCATGCCTTATACTTGGATACCGGTGTGGGGTGGAGTTATTCCTGGTATCGGGACAATGAAGGGAAACCTCACGAATTGCATCCTTATGTTCACCCTTTCAATACAAATTGGATAATATTTACAAAATAAGAATAACCAACAATGCAATTACAAGACGGAACACTCCTTCAGGGAGGAAAATACAGGATAGTGCGTTTTATAGGCAGCGGAGGCTTCGGCTGCACTTACGAGGCGTGTCACGAGATGCTTGAGAAGCGTGTAGCCATAAAGGAATTTTTTGTGAAGGATTTCTGCAACCGCGACGAGACCACATGTCATGTCACGGTGGGCACACAAAGCAAGAAGAGCCTTGTGGCGAAACTGAGAAAGAAATTCATCGATGAGGCCAAGGCTCTATGCCGTCTGCAACATCCGGGGATAGTGCGTGTGACAGATGTTTTCGAGGAGAACGGCACGGCCTATTTCGTCATGGATTATGTCGACGGGCGTTCGCTGTCGGATATGGTGAATAGCCGCCCGCTGTCAGAACCCGTGGCCTTGGACTATATCCGGCAGGTGTGTGTGGCCTTGCAGTATGTGCACTCCAGCAACCGCCTGCACCTCGACATCAAGCCGGCCAACATAATGGTTGACAGGCATGGAAAGGCAGTGCTCATCGACTTCGGCGCCTCGAAGCAGTATGATGAGGAGAACGGTGAAAACACATCTACGCTGATGGGCAAGACGCCTGGTTACGCGCCGCCCGAGCAGATGGGCAACGCCGTGTCGCATTTCATCCCCGCCACCGACATCTATGCCCTCGGCGCCACTTTGTACAAGGTATTGACGGGCGTAACTCCGCCGGCCTCCAATCTTATCATCAGCGGCGAAGTGTTGCCGCCCATGCCGCAGAGCATCAGTGCGTCTACGCGCGATGCCGTGGCCGCGGCCATGCAGCTCAACAAGAACATGCGTCCGCAGAGTGTGGCTGACTTCCTGTCATTGTTGGGCGGAGAGGACCGAGAGGTGACTGAAATAGTGATAGATGGGGATACCGATGATGATTCATCTTCTGTTCCTTTCATTCGCAGATACGGGGCGTGGCTCGTCGGCGTGGCTGTAGTGGCGGTTGTTGCGCTGGCTGCCATCGTGTGGTCGCGTGGCGGCTCTGCCAACGGCTCAGCCGGAGAGGTGGAAAGGCACGAGGTGAAGGGGCTTAACTATACCGATACATTGGGAACAACCTTTGTCTATTCCGGTTTTGTCAACTCCGCCAACGTGCCCGACAGCATAGGAGAGGGCAAATATGAGGCCGGCACATACAAGGGTATGTATCGTAACGGCATCCGTGAGGGTGAAGGTACTTTTCATACCACCGACGGCTCAAATCATTTTACCGGAACTTTCCATAATGGCAAATATGCCAAGGGACGCCTCACCTTCAATGACAAGACATACTATGAGGGTACGTTCAAGAACAATGAATTCGATACCGGTAAGTGGTATTCCGCAGACGGCACACTTGACAGTGAGATGAAAGATGGGGAGTATGTAGAATAAAAAATACAATAAATTATGAAAAAGATTCTATTTACATTGCTTTTATGCGGCTTTGCCTGCCTCTCGCTAAACGCCCAAAAGCCTTTGAGAAAGCCTCAGAAGACGACACAATCGTCAAACGCAGGTAATGCCAATTCCGCAAGCCGACCTTCGAAGCCGACTTCGGCAACACCGTCGAAGCGACCTGCGAAGAGCGGTTCATCCGCTCCCCGCATAGTAGCCACGGGCAGTATCAGAGGTCACGATTATGTCGACCTTGGTCTCAGCGTGAAGTGGGCCACATGCAATGTCGGAGCCGAAAAACCGTCAGACTGCGGCGATTACTTTGCCTGGGGCGAGATATCGCCGAAGTCGGAATATACGGAAGAAAATTCCATTACTTACAGAAAGGACATGGGTGACATCGCCGGTGATTCCCGCTATGATGCTGCCCGCGCGAATTGGGGCGGCAGTTGGCGCATGCCGACGAAAGCTGAGATAGAAGAACTGGTAAATAAATGCAAGACGCGAATGACAACCTATAACGGTCGTAAAGGCCGTCTTGTCACAGGTCCCAACGGAAACTCCATCTTCCTTCCTGCTGCCGGCTGGCGCTACGGTTCTTCGCAGTACGACGTGGGTGAGTTCGGCCGCTATTGGAGTTCCACGCCAGGTGAGGGCAGTACGGAGTACGCTTACGGCCTATACTTCTACGCTGGCGATTTCGACTGGACTTGGGGCAGCCGCTACCGCGGGCACTCCGTGCGGCCTGTCTCAGAATGAAGCGCAGCGCATCCGATTGATTTGATTCATTCGGTTTATTTGTGGGTGTGGTCAAAATGGTTACATGATGCTTGGTAGGGACATATTCTCGTATTTGTCCGCCAACAAGTCTTGTAATTGTCCGCCCGTAAATGTTGATATTTAATGACTGTCTGACGGACAAAAACGAGATTATGTCCCTACCGTGCGGAATAACCGGAAACGGCACTGTCTACGAAATAAAAAACATGTAAAGATATGAACGGTTTTCGTTAAGCCAAATGAGTAGAGTGAAGTTCACTTCAACTCTGCCATAGCAAGAAAACGAGTGATGAAATCCAATATTTAGAATATAAAAGATATGTACAGAAAGATATTATTTATGCTGCTTTTATGCTGCTTCGCCTGCCTTTCGCTTGACGCCCAAAAGCCTCTAAGGAAGCCACTGAAGCCGACACAATCGTCAAACGCAGGTAATGATGGTAAAAGCAATTCCGCAAGCCGACCGTCAAAGCCGGCTTCGGGAACATCGTCTTCTGCAACACCGTCGAAGCAGCCTGTGAAGAGTGGTTCATCCGCTCCCCGCATAGTAGCCACGGGCAGTATTGCCGGTCACGATTATGTTGACCTCGGTCTCAGCGTGAAGTGGGCTACATGTAATGTCGGTGCCACCTCTCCGTCCGGTTATGGCAATTATTATGCTTGGGGCGAGACATCGCCGAAGTCGGAGTATACGTTAGAAAACTCCGTGACTAACGAGAAGAATATGGGTGACATCGCCGGTGATTCCCGCTATGACGTTGCCCGTGCTAATTGGGGCGGCAGTTGGCGCATGCCAACTGCCGCCGAGATACAGGAGCTGGTAAATAAATGCAAGACGCGATGGATCACTTATAACGGTCATAAAGGCCGTCTTGTCACGGGACCAAACGGAAAGTCCATCTTTCTTCCTGCTGTCGGTGAAAACTGTCATTCTTCGCCATACGGCGTGGGTAAGTGCGGCCGCTATTGGAGTTCCACGCCTCGTAAGAGTGATGAGGAGTTCGACTCTTACTACTTGTACTTCAGCGATGGCGGTTTCGCCTATGCCAGGTACAACCGCTTTTCCGGGCTCACCGTGCGCCCTGTCTCAGAATGAAGCGGAGCGCATTCGATTGAGATGTAGATATTGTAGGTGTGTAAAAATATCACTATCGCACGTGTAGGGACATGAACTTCAATATAAAGCTAATGGCTGTAATTTTATTCACGAAATTAAAATATAAAACCTATGTATAACAATTCGCTTGCCGCCGGCACGGTGCTCAAAGGCCGGTCGTACAGTTATGAGATAGTGAAGACCTTGGGGCAGGGCTCTTTCGGCATCACCTATCTCGCCAAGGTGCGTATGGAGGGTAGTCTCGGCAGCATAGGCAGCAATATGTTTGTTGCCGTGAAAGAGTTTTTCATGAAAGAGATAAACGGCCGCGAGGGAACTTCTGTCACAAGTGGCAGCAAGGGTGGGCTTTTTGCTGACTATCGAAGAAAGTTTGTGCGCGAAGCAGCCACTCTTTCCAAATTGAATCATCCCAATATTGTCAATGTGCTTGAGTCTTTTGAGGCCAACAATACTTGCTATTACGTTATGGAGTATATTGACGGTGGCAGTCTTGATGAAATGATAGTCAGACATCATGGCCTGTCGGAAAAAGAAACTGTAGACTACACGATTCAGATTGCCGGTGCCCTTGCCTTTATGCACAATAACCGTATGCTTCATCTTGACCTGAAACCGCAGAACATCATGCTGCGCAACGGGCATGCCGTGCTTATCGATTTCGGCTTGTCAAAGCAGTATGATGAAAGCGGCGAGCCGGAGTCGAGCACCACCGTTGGCGGCGGTACTCCGGGTTACGCTCCGCTTGAGCAGGCCAACCACCGTTACGGCAACGGCTTTCCCGTAACGATGGATGTCTATGCCCTCGGTGCCACGATGTTCAAGATGCTTACGGGTGAGCGTGCTCCGGAAGCCTCCTCGATATTGAACGATGGCTTTCCCCGTTACAAACTTGAGGAGAGGGGTGTGGATGGCAGAATTGTGGAAATCGTTGAAAAGGCAATGATGCCGATGAAGAAAAGGCGCATACAGTCTGTTGAAATATTGTCAAAGCTGTTGAAAGACAATGCGTCGGGCGTATCGTCAGAATCAGATGATGGAACAGTTATTGATGACGTTGATATCGATTTTGGCAATAACGGTTCCGATGCAGGCAAAACAAAAAATGTGAGAGAATTGATAGAAACACTTGAAACGCAAGGTTCGTACAAGGAAGCATATAATCAATGTTTGGTGAATATCAGGAATAATGTCGATTTGGAGTATTCAAAGAATAAGGCGGCAGCCTTGGTTTTACTGATGAAAAAGAAAACCAAAAGGAACAATATATGGGCACTTGTCTTTTTCATTGTTGTTTCGATTGTCTGCATATTCATATCAGCCTTTGCTTATTCCTTATAAAAAATCTTATTGTATAACTATATAAAATAAAAAAAATGAAGAAGAAATTTCCTTTGAATGAAAGTATCACTATTGATACATTGGAAGAAATTGCAGGGACACGTTTCCCTGAGTATAAATCTTACACACAGACTTTTATGATAGGAAAATGTCTGTGTATTAACAAAAATGCCCTTTTTAGGGCTGTAGTAAAAGTCAGTCACAAACCTTCAAAGAACCAAACAACACTTGTTGTCAATTCTCATGTCACTGCTTTAGGTTCTCTTTTGGCCGGTCCTATTTGGGGACCAATTCTGTTCCGAAGTTTTTTCAAAGAAGTTGAAGAAGTTTATGTTGAAGAGTTGGAAAGGCTTATGAAGTGATTGATGTCTTAACACTTGAAAATATAAAGGTCATATACAGAAAGATTCTATTTACGTTACTTTTATGTGGCTTCGCCGGTCTCTCTCTCAACGCCCAGAAGCCTTTGAGAAAGCCTCCGAAGATGACACAATCGTCAAACGCAGGTAATGGTAATAGTGGTAAGACCAATCCTGTGCGTAAACCGTCGAAGCCGGCTTCGACAACACCATCTAAGCAACCTGCAAAGAGCGGTTCTTCCTCTCCCCGCATAGTAGCCACGGGCAGTATCAGAGGGCACGATTATGTTGACCTTGGCCTTAGTGTGAAGTGGGCCACGTGTAATGTCGGCGCCACCTCTCCGTCCGGTTATAGCGATTACTTTGCCTGGGGCGAGACATCGCCGAAGTCGGAGTATACGGAAGGAAACTCCGTGACTTACAAGAAGAATATGGGTGACATCGCCGGCGATTCCCGCTATGATGCTGCCCGCGCGAATTGGGGCGGCAGTTGGCGCATGCCGACAGCGGCTGAGATAAAGGAACTGGCAAACAAATGCAAGACGCGATGGACCACCTATAACGGTCATAAAGGCCATCTTGTCATGGGGCCAAACGGAAAATCTATTTTTTTCCTGCTGCCGGTTGGCGCTTCGGTTCTTCGCAGGACTACGTGGGTGAGGACGGCGGCTATTGGGGTTCCACGCCGGATGAGAGCAAAACGGAGCGCGCTTACAACCTGGACTTCAGCATTGGCTATTTCAGCCGGTATTGGAACTACCGCTACTACGGGTACACCGTGCGGCCTGTCTCAGAATGAAGCGTAGCGCATTCGATTGATTTGATTCATTTAGTTTATTTGTCCGGGGTATAAAAAAGGTTCATCCGACATTTGGAGTGACATGTTACATACCAAGTATCGGGCTGAAAGCC
>ENA-OYXX01000340-OYXX01000340.1-human-gut-metagenome-genome-assembly--contig:-NODE-340-length-22291-cov-4.664058_pt1 | contig 22291 bp, 18 predicted proteins | sample MGYA00243976_ERZ653434 | MGnify/ENA primary metagenome ERZ653434 (study PRJEB26926, sample SAMN06165112) | human gut metagenome | biome: ENVO:00009003; feature: ENVO:2100002; material: ENVO:00002003...
AACCCCGTCCATTTTTAGTGGACAGTAGTGGAATGGACCGATGTTTGGATTCCCGGCGGCAATAATACAGACAAACCGCGCATACTGCTGATTGGCAATTCGATAACACGCGGTTATCAGCCCAAAGTCGAGAAGATGATGGCCGACCGGGCATATGTGGCGCGTTTCTCAACGTCAAAGAGTATCGGCGACCCTGCGTTGCTCGACGAACTCGAGGCGGTAATGAAGAACACCCGTTTTGACATCGTGCAGTTTAACAATGGACTTCACGGCATGGAATACACTGACGAAGAATACGAGAAGGCTTTTCCCGAGCTGCTCGCCCTCATCAGGAAATATGCCCCCGATGCATACCTTATCTGGGCTAATTTTACACCTCTCTATCAGGCTCCGGAGATGACCGAGATTACCGAACACTCGTTGCGCGGCGACGCACGTAATGAGATTGCTCTGCGGCTGCTCAAAGATGAGAATGTCGAAATTAACGACCTCCACTCAGTGATGGTCGGCCATCCCGAATATTATCTGCAGGGCGACGGCTCGCATCCGCGCGAGGCTGGTTATGAGGCGCTCGCCCGCAAGGTGGTCGAGGTGCTTGACGGAGCGTTAAAGAAAATCGGTAAATAAGAAATACCCAACGATTTATTGCATGGGACTGAGCTGAGCTCAGTCCCATGTGTATTTTTTCTGGTGTGAAAAGCGAGAGCTGAATAATACTGAGATCCGGCGCACAAAGTGGCTCAGCGCAAGAGGCGGAATGGAGAGTCTGAGGCGCCTTAATCCAATCGCGCTCATGGCATTGCGGAAGAAAACAGTGTATACTGTCAATGCGGCAATAATAGCTACCGCTACGGTTGAAATGACGGCTATGTTGGTCGGCGAGAAGATGACGGCGACTGCAGTCGCTAAAATGCTCATCCATAACGCACACTCGATTGCGGATGTAGACGACAGAGGTTTGTGGCGAATGAATGACTCGGTAAACCGGCGCCGTAACTTTGCCTCGCGCATCGACCTGCGGTAATCATAGCTGCCGAATCTGACGATAGATTCTTCTGACAGTTCGACGGCAGTATTGTCTGCTGTGGCAATTTCGCTAATGAATATATCGTCGTCGCCGGCGCAGAGATTAAGAGAGCGAGAGAACCCTTTGTTGTCAAAAAACAGCTGCCGGCGATATGCTAAATTCATTTCGGTGCCGCGATAAGGATGTCGTGCTGTGGCAGCGCTCAGCCAGTCAATGCTTTCGGCCGCATAGTCAAATGCACGTGCGCATGCTCCGCGCCCGCGGTCGTCGCCTGCGAGCGGGGCGGCGTAGCCGAGCACCACGCCGGTCTCGGGGCGATTAAAGTGGCGCATTATTTTGGCAAGCCACAGCGGCGACTCTATGACGGCTGCCGTGGTCGTAAGCACGACGATGTCATGACGTGCGGCCTTTACGCCGAGCGTAACTCCGAGCTTTTTGCGGCTCAGCGATCTCGCGCCGTCAGGGGTGTGTGTAAGATACAGGTTGCGATGTATATCGCTGAGGGTGCCTACCGTATTGCGAACGTCGACAGAATCTCCGTCGTTGACTACAATTACCTCGAAATTGGCCGGATAATTCTGTGCAAGGATTACAGGAAGCAGGTTTTCAAGAGGAGTCGGGTCGTTCTGAGAGTAAACTATTATCGATGCTTCAGGCCATGTCAGCACGTCGTCTGCTGTCAAGTCACATTCCTTATGGCGCCGGCTGACGCGTCCGATTGATACTATGCTGACTGTTATGGCGATTGCGGCTGCCGCAATGGCTATGGCGAGCGATATGGCTGTCGTGAGGTTTATGTCAAAGCTGAATAACATTTTCGATAGGTCGGTTTGTGACAGCAAAATTAAAGAAAAAATGCGCTACAAAAAAGACGCTCATTATATAATAATGCGCTAACTTTGCCGTTACTTTTTAAGAATTATTGTATTACAATTTAGAAACCAATCAACACAGTATATATGAAGATGCGCATCTTCCTGCTTGCTGCTTTGGGTGTCTTTATGGCCTCATGTTCGACCTCAAAGTCGGTACTGCCTTATTTTCAGGATATTTCCACGGTCAGCGAGGGCTCATTTAAAGCAGACAATTACTCTCCCGAGATAAAACCTGATGACGAACTGATGATTACCGTAACCTCGATTGTTCCCGAGGCCACGGCTATTTATAATCTGCCGCTGTCGAATCCGGCCATGAAATCGGCCATGTTTAAGGCAGCTACGCCGAGCCAGCAGACATACGTTGTCAACAGCGACGGCGATATCAGTTTTCCTGTTCTCGGCAAGATTCATGCAGCCGGTATGACTGTCGAACAGCTTGCTGACAAGCTGACTGCCGATATTGCCAAGGATGTTGACGATCCGATGGTCACGGTTTCGCTTGTCAATTTCATAGTGTCGGTCGCCGGCGAGGTGCGTCAGCCCGGCACGATTCCTGTCAACCGCAATCGTTTCAGCATCCTCGACGCCCTCTCTGCCGCCGGTGACTTGACAGAGTACGGTGAGCGTTCAAATGTGCTGCTCGTGCGCGAGGAAAACGGCGAGCGCAAGTTTGTTCACTTGGACCTGAATTCTTCAGAGACGCTGACGTCGCCTTATTTCTATCTCAAACAGAATGACTATATCTACGTAGAGCCCAATAAGATACGTCAGGCAAATTCGAAGTATAACCAGAATAATTCGTTTAAACTGACCGTGATTTCAACCATTGTGAGCGCTGCATCGGTGATGGCGTCGCTTGTCATCGCCCTAACCGTAAAATAACAGTCAGACATGGCAAAGAAAAAATCAGATTTTATCGACATCAAAGCCATTTTGCGTGAATACGCTTCCAAATGGTATTGGTTTGTCATTTCGATAGCCGTATGCGGCGCCTTGGGCTTTGTTTATGCCAAAATAAAGAAACCGGTCTATGCCGTCAACGCAAACGTAATTATCTCGCAGGACAACAAGGGAGGCATGGCCGCTCTCGGTTCGCTCGGCGACCTGTTCGGCTCAAACAGCAAGGTCGACGACGAGATTTTTGTCATTTCGTCACATTCGGTTTATCGTGACGTAGCCAAAGACCTCGGCATCAATAAAAAGCACTATGTCAAAGGCGGATTTCTCAATACTAAATTCTTATATCCCGATTATCCGCTTGATGTCGTTTTTACGCCTGCCATAGCCGACACTCTCCGCAAAGGCATTACATTTAAAATCAATTTAGATAAAAACGGTCTCGCCGACATCACCGCCAAGGCCGGCAAGAAAGAGATAGCCGATGTCAAAGACTCAAAGCTCCCGGCTACTCTTACGACAGACTTCGGTGTGTTTGTCGTCGATACGACGGCCGCCTATGTTCCCGGCAAAGCGCTCAAATCGACGGTTTCAATCATCAGTTATGACCTCGCTGCCGAGAATCTGGCCAAAGAGGTCGCGGCATCTATCGCGAGTAAACGCAGTAATGCCATACGCCTAGGCATCAGGACGATAAACCCCGAGTACGGCATTGATGTACTCAATCAGGTTATCGAACGATATAATTTGCGCGGCATTGCCGAGAAAAACCTTCAGGCTCAGAAAACCGCCAAGTTTATCGATGACCGTCTCGCCATCATCACCGGCGATTTGAATGAAGCCGAGTCGACAATACAGCAGTATAAGGAAGACCGCGGCATCGTCGATGTACGCGCCGAGGCCCAGTATCAGACCGGCAAACAGCACACATACGAGGCTGCACTCGTCAACGCCGAGACTCAGGCCGAAGTGGTCAAGATGACCGGCGAATTTATTTCCAATCCCGAGAACGCCTACGCGCTTATACCGATGACTGTCGACAATAAATCGTTGCAGGACGGTATAAAACTTTATAACGAGACGGTGCTCAAACGCATGGAAATCGCCGCGACCGCCAAGCCCGGCAACCGTGCTCTCGTGCAGATAGACGCCCAGATAGGAGCCATGCGCGACAATATAGCCACGTCGGTTAAACGCACTTATGACAACCTGCAGGTAGGCATACGCGACATACGCCGTCAGGTCAACTCGGCTTCCGGCCAGTTAGGCAACGTGCCCCGTCAGGAGCGCGAGTTTCTCAACATGAAGCGTCAGCAGGAGGTCAAGCAACAGCTCTATCTGTTCTTGCTCGAGAAACGCGAGGAGACAGCCATGATGCTCGCCAACGCCGTTCCCAAAGGCCTGATTGTCGATGAAGCCTATACGCTTACAGAGCCTGTGTCTATTGGCAAGAAGATGATATTGCTGATCGCTCTGTTCATCGGACTTTGTCTCCCGCCCTTCGTGCTCTATCTCCGCAAGGTGCTCCGTACCAAGTTTGACACCAAGGAGGAGGTTGAGGACCTTGTCGATGTGCCCGTGCTCGGCGAAATCTGTCAGGACCGTTCGGGCGACTCGCTGGTCGTCAGCGCCACAGACACCTCGTCGACGACCGAGCTCTTCCGCCTCATGCGCTCAAATCTGCTCTTTGTGCTCGGAGACCGCAACGAAAAAGTCATTATGGTCACATCGACCACATCGGGCGAGGGCAAATCGTTTGTCTCGATTAATCTCGCGGCCACGCTTTCGCTGCTTGACAAGCGCGTGCTGATTATCGGCATGGACATACGCAAACCACGTCTTGCCGAGTATTTCAACATACACCCGCGTTTCGGCCTCACCCAGTATCTGTCGTCTGACAGCATAACGCTCGACAGCCTTATAGTCAACGATCCGCGCATCGCCTCGCTCGACATCATTACCGCCGGCCCGATACCGCCCAATCCGGCCGAACTGCTTGCATCGAAGAAACTTGACGAGATGATGGCCGAGCTGCGTGAGCGCTATGATTACATCATCATCGACTCGGCACCTGTCGGCATGGTCAGCGACACATTCACTCTCGACCGTCTTGCCGACGCTACGGTCTATGTCGTGCGTGCCAACTATACGTCGCGCTCAGATCTGCGTTTCGCCGAGGAGATTTATCGCGACCACCGTCTCAAAAAGCTCACTGTCGCTGTCAACGGCACAGCCACACGGCGCGGCTACGGCTACGGTTACGGCGAGAAAAAGAAATCGTAAACGCTCAGCCGCAAAGGCTTGAGCCAATATCGTCAACTGCACGCTGTGACTAATTCGAGTGTATATAAGTGGACGGCTATCGACCGCCTGTTGAATACAGTTATGACCTTCGGGGGCAATATCCTGATGGCCAATCTGCTCGACCCGTCTGAATTCGGTCTGCTTGCCATGGTGGCGGTTTTCACGGCCATAGCTCAGAATATTTCGGGCTGCGGCATGTGTGACGGTCTTATACATAAGGAGCACCCGACGGCGCGTGACTATTCGACAGTCTTCACCGTCAATCTCGTGCTCGGTCTGTTCTTCAGTACACTTTTCTTGTGCTGTTCGGGTCTTGTGGCTCAGTTCTTCGGTTATGTCGAGCTACGCGGCATCATGATAGCCATCGGCATCTGCTTCTTGTTTCAGGCCATGTGTATGGTGCAGGAGACAAAGATGCGCAAGGACATGTCGTTTAAGAAACTTGCCATCGTTCGGCTCTCGGCTACTGCCTCGGCATTGACGCTCGGCATCATCCTCGTTCTAAACGGCTACAGCTACTGGGGCCTCGTCTCGACACAGATTTTCCTCTCGGTTTTCCTTTGGTTCTACTATATTCTGGTCTCGCGCTGGTTGCCGAGCTTGGCGTTCTATCGTGATTCGTTCCGCGAGATGTTCGGCTACGGCATTCATTTGATGCTCGCCTATATCTGCAATCAGTTCGCTCAGAATGTCAACACTTCAGTCCTCGGCAAATTCGCTCCCGCGGCTTCGGCCGGTATATACTCTCAGGCCCAGAAGCTTGAAAGCACGCCCTTCGGACTCACCGAGGCCATATTCAACTGGCCGTTCTTTTCGGTGCTCTCCAATATAACCGATCCGGCTGAAAAAGTTAGGGCCGCCGTGCGCATGCACGCCTCAATCCTCTTCGTAAATGTTTCGGCCGGCTGTCTGTTGTTCTTTATCGCCACGGCCGCCTTCAATACTCTTTACGGAGCGAAATGGGATGCCGCCATCCCCGTTTTCCGCCTGCTGCTCGTCTTCGGCATAGCCCAGTCCATGAAGTTTTACTATCAGACTGTTTTCAAGGTTTACGGCCGCACAAAGCTAATCCGCAATCTGACGTTTGCCGAAGTTGCTCTGCAGGTCGCTCTTCTTTTTTTGGTTTATGACAAGGGTGTCATGGCTATAGCCTTGTCGCAAGTTATTCCGGCGCTACTTGCCCTCGCTGCCCACGTCATCGTCTACCGCCTTTACGTCAGACAGACTTTCGGAGCGTATTTCAAAAGTGCCTTCTTCCCCTTTATACTTCCGGTTCTGACCCTCATGGCCTCATGGCTTATCAGCACCACATTTACGGCATATCTGCCCGCATGGGTCAATCTTATCGCCGAAGGTCTTATTTTCGGCGGTATACTGATTTTGGTCAACGAGTGGTTTAAACCGGCTTATTATATGGCTGTCAGAGAGGTTGTAATCAATAAATTCAGTTCGCATCGATGAGACATATGGCCTCGACATTATCTGTAGCTGATGTGATTGACAACAGTTCGGGAGTCGCCCGCCCGGAGCGCCGTTATCTCGACTTGTCGTGGAGTAACGTGCGTTGGCCGCTGTTCTTCCTCCTGTCGATGTCGCTGACCGGCCTGCAGTTCCCGCTCGGCTATCTCTTTGTTGCGATAATCCTTATTAACCGTTTCCGCGAGGACAAGTATGATTTTATAATCATGCTGACTCTCTTCTTCGGCGGTTATGGTCTGACGGGTCAGGACACATTCGGCCCTCTTAAGATGCCTGATGTCGCGCTTGTGGTTTCGGTTATAGCGCTATTTGTCTATCGCAAGACCGATATAATGCGCAAGGCCTGCATTGGCTGGACGCTTTATTTCGCAGGCATATTGATACTTGCGTCATTCAGCGAGGAAAGTATGAGTGTGCAGTTGCGTACGATTCGCAACTACTTGACATTCATCTACTTCCTGCTTCCGCTTGTCGTTTTCAGCGGAGTGGAATTTGATTTTGACAAATTTACTGCCAAGCTCTTCCCGTTTGCAATAATCCTTTGCACATTCTATATTATTGACGGATTCCTGCTTAGCGGCTTTGTATTGTTGCCTCGCACTCCATATTTGGGTCAGGAGGCCGACTCGACTTTCTTCAGACCGCTTATACATCCGGATGGCAATGTCTTTGTCAGGAAATATCCTCAGGGACTCTATCTCATGCTGCTCTGTGTCTATCCGCTCGCCAAAACTTACAAACTGCGCTGGTGGCAGTGGCTCTTGTTTATCGGCGCTTTGGCTGCCTGTCGTACCTTTACTGTGATACTTGGCTTTGTTATAGGCTATTTCGTTTGCGTGCTTACGTGGCGAAGCCTGCTTAAATATACGTTGATTGGAGTCGTTGCTATCGCGGCATTCTATTATATTGACGGGCTTTTACCTACTAATAACGATTATGAATCCGCTCTGCGAATTAAATCATCTGTAGACCAAGTAATTGAACTCGGAGAGATACAGGATGATGTTGACCTTGCGGAGTTTGGAAGCGGACGTTTCGGTCAGATGTTACCAAAACTTGAGATGGTCAGAGAGTACGACAGACGGTTGACGGGTCTCGGATTCCTCCATGCCGAACTCACGACGAATACGAAATATATATTGATAAATGAATATTATCGCGATGTCGAGAAAAACGAGGAAACAGCAGTTGGTGTTGAGATAGAGCCTGTGCAGGTCTATATCAATATGGGCTACTTGGGTCTCGTGCTTTACTTTGGCTATTTTATTGCGATGTATGTCATCGTCCGACGTAAACGTTACTCGCTTTATTTCCTTTCAGTGCTTGTAATGTCTTTCTTTGACGGTCTCGGCGCATACGGCGGTCTTACAGCACCTATGGGCTTGCTGTTATGTGCTCTGTGCTTTGCCGTTGTAATTATGGGACCGGATAAAAACGAGAAGGATTTAGAGCAAACTGCATCTCTTGCGAATGTTTCGTAGAGGTTATTTTCCCGTTTTTATAAACCGTTTGATGCGTTGTATTATCGCCGTCGGTTTGGGCCCTATGATGCATTGAAGCCTCTTCTTAAATCTTTGGTAGGGACTGTTCCATGTTCCGGCGAAATGATGAACAGCGACTGTTCGTGCCGTACGTGAGTCCTCCATTGTTACAAGATGTATCGGACTGAAAAAATCAGGCTTGAACAGATATAAAGTGTCATTATCATCCCCCATTTCCTCCGGGCTGTCTATATCGACGCGCTTTGTCGGCCATCCCGGCAATTTCTCTAAAAGGCGCGGTAGGGCAGTGGTGTTGAAAGAGCCGTCGGCGAGTATAAACGAATTTGCATCATAGTATTCAAGCAGAGATTTGAAAATCGGCAGTCCCGCCGGTGCACCCATGACGGCTGCCTCAATAAAACCGGAGTCGCTCTCTCGTCCCAACATATAAGGTAAGTCGAGGAACTCATCGAAATTTTTCAGAGTCTCCACGTCAGAGTCAAGATAGATGCCGCCTTCGTAATATAGGGCATAAGCGCGGATATAATCTGCAGCAAAAGCGTACTTGCGAGAGGAAAAAGCCTCGTCTACCCACTGCGATTTGCCGTGTGGAAAGCGATTAAAATCCCAAAGTCTGATTTCGTAATCAGGCAGGCAGCGATGCCATGACTCTATGCATCGTCTGATTTTATCGGGGTAGGGGTCTCCGCTCAGCCAGCAGAAATGTATGATGCGAGGTATTTTGCTCATAAAATTTCATTCATTAATTGCAAAGATAAGCCAAATTTACTCGTTAAGACACATTGGGAGATTGAATTTTACTAAATTATGATTTTTATCACGATAGTGATAAACCTCGCCTTTTATACGCACCACTAATTCATTCGGTAATTTTGCGCGGATGAATGCGGTTTGTCAACGAATGTTTAAAGGTAACAATTTTGAAAACTGTAAAGTCGTAAGTTATATAATCATGTTACTTTTACCCATATTTAGATGAAGTGGTATAGTCCCTTATAGTTGTCAGAATTATTATCTATATAAAGTTATGTCTGTTTTTGCGGAAATATTTGTATCTTTGACTCACTATGGCTGACGCAGACAACCGTTTCCTGTTTATCGGGGGCGTCGGAGCGCCCAAGGAGTATGGTGGCGAGCTTTCAAAGAATAAGCTCATCATCAGCCGCCTGCGTGAGCTCGGCTGTGATGTCAGAGTGGTTGACACTTATGGTGCGCGCCGCCGGCCGTACAGGCTTCTGTCTCTTGTCCCCGCGCTGATGGCTGACCGTAAGGCTCCGATTATCATTTCGACAAGCTTCGGCAACATCAAGGTCATTTCGCGCTGGATTAGACGGTTTTATCCTCGCCGACGCATGATTTTATGGGTCATAGGCGGCTCGTTAGCCGAGCAGGTCGAAAAAGGCGAGTATACGACGGCTGACCTTGCGGTCTTCGACCTCCTGATTGTCGAGTCGCGCCGAATGCTTCAGTCACTTGAAAACTCGGGCTGCGCCAATGTCATCAACATGCCTAATTTCAAGGATCTTACGTATAGCCCTGACTGCCGGTCGAAACATATAGGCGACGAAGACACGCTGCGCTGCGTCTTTTTCTCGCGTATTGACACGCCTAAGGGCGTTGACATAATCTTAGACGCTGCCCGTCGTCGCTCACTGAGCGACAATCGTGTGGCTATTGACTTCTACGGCGATATTAACCCTGTTATTAAAGAGCAATTTATGGCGGCGGTTGATTCCGACCCCGCACTGCGTTATTGCGGCAAACTTGACTTCTTTGACCCGTCTGGCCTCGCAACGCTCTCGCAGTATCATATCTCGCTGTTCCCTACTTTTTGGGAGGGTGAGGGCTTTCCCGGTGTCATTGTCGACTCTTACGCGGCCTCGATGCCGGTACTCGCGTCTGACTGGCGCTTCAACCGCGAATATGTCGGCACTGACAGCGGATTCATCTGTCGGGCACAGGATTCCGACGATTTTGCGCGTATATTTTGGCAACTTGCAGATAATCGCGTAACTTTGAACAATTATTTCGGCCCTTGTCGTCAGCGGGCCGATGCCTATGACATAAGATGTCTCGTTACAGATGATTTCATTAACCGATTTCTCAAGTAATGGCCTTAGGATTTAGTCTCAAAGAACGTATACGCCATCTGCTGTCGCTCACGCCGGCAGCAAAGCGATCATTGCGGCGTCAGCTCACTGATGCGACAGACGCTGATGTCGAGCGTGTCGTGCGCCGAGCGGTCAGAGACTGTCCTTATTACGCCCCATACGCTGATTTGCTTGTCGACGGGTTTGACCTGAAAAAGCTACCGATTATCCGCAAAAAAGATATATTTGACTGTTCGCGACAGATGGTATCGCGGCGTGTGTGGCGACCGCTGCTGATGCATAAGCGCACAGCCGGTTCGACGGGCATACCGCTCAACGTCTATTATTCGCCCCGTGCTGTCATTGACAAAGACTGCATACCGCGTTATCTCTTCTCGCTGATAGGTGATGATTTAAAAATCGGTGTGCTGCGTGATCACACGACCAACGGCCGCTTTGTGCAGCCCGTCGGTACAGGCCATTGGCTGTTTTCGCCGTATCTCCTGTCAGCTGACAAATTGGACGAATATCTCGCAGAGATGCAGCGCATCGGCATTGACTGCCTACATGTTTATCCGTCGGCTCTTAATATTTTTGCCCGTCTGATACATCAACGCTATGGCGTATCGCCGCTCAAGCTGAAAGGCATATTCGCCAGCTCTGAAATCTTCTCTCGAGAGGACAAGGAGTTTGTGATGGAAGTTTTCCCCGGCGTAAAAATTGTCGATGCCTACGGTCACAATGAACTTGTGGTTTCGGCCGCGGCCATTGACCTCGAGCCGTTTAAGTTCTTTACCGGCGTAGGCTACGTCGAGTTTGACGACACGGGCGAGCGGCTGCCTAACGGCAACCGCATCTGCGAGATTGTCGGCACATCGGTCGTCAACCGCACGATGCCGTTCATACGTTACGGCACACTCGATTTCGCCGAGCTCGACCCTGACGGTAACGTGGTTTCCATTATCGGTCGCAGTTCTGACTTCATCGTCAACAAAGACCGGCAGATTGTGCCCTGTCTCTTTCTTAACCGCCGCGAATCGACGCGCAATGTCATCAACCGTCAGTACTATCAGCCGGCCGTCGGCAAATTCGTGCTCCGTCTGGTTGTCAATGAGCGGTTTAATGACGATGACCGCCGCATGCTGACCGAGGACCTCCACACTTCGTTCAAGGACAGCTTTGACTGCTCCATCGAGATTGTGCCGTCGATACCGCGCACAAAACGTGGAAAGCAGCTGCGTATGGTGCAAGATCTCAATCTTGACGATTATAAATGATTGCAAATAGTTATGCAGGCACATATACGTCAAAAAATCGATGAAATGGCTAACGTAGCCGATGCATGGTTGCGAGGACATAATTATCGATATATTGAGTGCAATTATGTGCCGCCGTCGCTTTTCACGAGGTTTCGCAAGCTAAATGTTCTGTTACGAACATTTTACCGCCTGTGCCCTTTTAATCTCCGTCGACGACTCGATATTCTTAGCGCACCGCTGACGCCGCAGGCTTGCGTGGCCATGCTCAAAGCTTATGCACTTGAGTCTGATTCTGACAAGACCTTGGCTCTTCTAAGGCGGATGACCGAGTCATTGCGCAGCTTTCACGAGGCGGTCGGGAGCGATTCGTACGCATTGCGGCAGGGCATACGCATTGCTGTCAATCTTTATGAAGATGGCGCGGATGAGCCCACACCCCTAAACACCGTTTGGTTTGGTGAGTATCTGCTTGACAGTCACGATACGCTGTCAGATGGCGATAGAGATATAGTAGCCGGCATCTGCCGTTATCTTGTCGGCAATCTTGGATATATAGACCATGGTGAGGCCGGGGTTTACTTTAGATACGGCCATAATATCAAGGGCATAATTTATAATGCGAGTGCCATCATAAGCTCGTTCCTGATTCGCGCAGGCGTGGCTCTCGAGCAACAGGAATATATTGACCTCGGCCTCAGGGGACTAAAATATATCGCCTCATGCCAGAACGATGACGGCAGCTGGTTCTATTACGGCCCCCCTCATCGTAAAGCTATCGACGGTTTTCATCAGAGCTATATTTTACGTGCGTTCATGGACGCGCGTCCGATAACAGGTCCGGTCTTTGACGAAGTGATAGAGAATGGTAAGGCTTATTATCGCAGTCAGTTTGTGCATAAGGGGCGTTACATCATCCCGCGACGTTATGACACGCGCTATAATCCGAGAAATACATGGTGCTTTCAGCGTGTAGACGGACGTGATATCACTGAGGCTCTGACATTTTTTTCAGTTTACGAGCCTGATGAAAAAATGGTTGAAGGCATTGTCGAATACATGTTTGACAAGATTTACGATAAAAAGCATCAGCGTCTCGCACCCGAAATTTTCATCTACGGGCGCAACCGTAATGACTATATAGAGTTTTACGGGTGGTATCTTTTCGCTCTTAATTTGTTGAAACATAGATGGTCATGAAAGTCGCATCGGTATATTTTAATTTCGCTAATAAAGGCGGCGCACAAAAGATGGCGCTTGATTTGGCGCGGCTTTTGTGCGATGATTCTGACGCTTTGCCTGTGATGCTGACATCTACTCCCCTCGACCGGATAGACCCCGATTTGAGAAAGAAAGCGAATTTTATGACGCTTACACTTCGCAATCTGCGGCGTCTCTCTCGCGAGGGTTATGTTGTCCTCTCTCATGACCGCCGGTCGACGACGCGTATCATGCTTTGGCATAAATTGCAGTTGCTGAAAATAAAAGTAGTGCATGTGGCTCATAATGTATTTAATAATTTGCGTTTTGCGACGATTTTGCCGAGGCATGTTGTAGCTATATCGACAGCCGTAAGAGATAATCTGATTGGTTATTTCAAGCTCGCACCCGAACGCATAACGCTGATTTATAACGGGCTTGCAGACCTCGGACGTTGCGGGATTAATAACCGTAAAGATATACATATCGTATTGGCCGGACGCATTTGCTCTGTAAAACGTCAGGTTGAGATTGCTCGTGCTCTCGCAGGGCGTATTCCTGAGGGGGTGAGTCTGTGTTTTGCCGGTACCGGTGAACAAGCTGATTTACTTGCCGAAGTAGTGGCTGCTGAGCCGAGGATGAGCTACGCGGGACATCTTGATATGAGCCGTCATATAGCTGACTTTGATTATGTTTTGCTCTTTTCGGAGAAAGAGGGTTTGCCCTTAACTCTTATTGAGGCATGCATGGCAGGGAAACCTATGATAACAAATGATATCAGAGGCGCTCTTGATATAAATATAGCCGGGGAGACCGGTTTCGTTTGCCATGATTTTGATGGACTGGCCCGATTATTTGACAGACTGCCTGAACCGTGTTCGGAAAACTATAAATGTCTGTCTGATAATGCGCGTTGTCGTTACGAAGAGTGTTTCAGTGTTGACCGTATGACAGCTCAATACCGTTCATTGCTCGAAAAGGTCGTTTGTGATAAATAATCGTAACCCGAGTACGCAATTTTTTTTGTAAATTTGCGTTATTAAATTTGATTATTATACAACATAATTGCGACCATTTAAGACCCATCATCATGAAAGCATGCTTTATAGGACTCGGATATATAGGACTTCCCACAGCCATTATCGCTGCGCGTAACGGCGTTGAAGCAGTAGGTGTCGACGTTAATCCCGAGGTTGTCGACAAAGTGAATGCCGCCGAGCTGCATATTGTCGAGCCCGGTCTCGGATTTCTGCTGCGCGACACCGTTTCAGCCGGCAGTCTCCGCGCCGTGGCAAAACCCGAGGTGGCCGATGCGTTCTTTATCGTTGTCCCGACTCCGTTCAAGGGTGATTACGAGCCCGACACGTCATATGTCGAGGCAGCTACACGTTCGGTCATACCTTTTCTCAAAGATGGTGACCTCTTTGTCATCGAGTCGACATCGCCTATAGGCACTACCGAGCAGATGGCCGCAATAATTTTTGAGGAGCGTCCCGAGCTCAAAGACAAAATTTATATCGCATACTGTCCCGAGCGCGTGCTTCCCGGCAACGTCATCTACGAGCTCGTTCATAACGACCGTGTCATCGGCGGCATCAACCCCGAGTCGACTCAGAAGGCCATCGAGTTCTACAGCCGTTTTGTCGAGGGCAAGCTCTTCGCCACCAACTCACGCACGGCTGAGATGTGTAAGCTCACCGAGAACTCCTCGCGCGACGTGCAGATTGCCTTTGCCAACGAGCTTTCGCTCATCTGCGACAAGGCCGGCATAAATGTCTGGGAGCTGATAGAGCTCGCCAACCGTCATCCGCGCGTTAACATATTGCGTCCCGGCTGCGGCGTCGGCGGACACTGTATCGCCGTCGACCCGTATTTCATCACATCGGCATATCCCGGCGAGGCCAAGCTGATTGCTCAGGCCCGTTCCACAAATAATTATAAGGCTGAGTGGTGTGCCGAGAAAATTATAAACGCTATTCTGCGCTTTGAGATTGACAACAAGCGTAAACCGGTCGTGGCTATGATGGGACTTGCCTTCAAACCCGATATCGACGATCTGCGCGAAAGCCCGGCGCGCCGCATCACTACCGAGGTGATGAACTCGCGACATGACGCCACCATCCTCGTCGTCGAGCCCAACGTCTCACAGCACCCCGTCTTCAAACTGACTCCCTACGAGGAGGCTTATGAGGCCGCTGACATTGTCGTGTTCCTGACGGCACACACGCCATTTAAAGAGCTTGCGCCCGACCCCGACAAAGTAATTCTTGATTTCTGCGGAGTATTCAAAGATAAATAATCCTCCCGCACTGCTACCACCAGATATACCAGTAACCCGTATTGGAACCAATCACACTCAGAGGCATACGCATTTATCCCTTTGAAAGTCGGCAAGCGCTTGTCGATTTTGCCGACACCCGCAAGGGCATACTCATCGCTGTCAATGCCGAGAAAATGGCAAACGCTACCGACGAGCTTAGGTGTTTGATTAACAATAATATAGGATACTGCGACGGCTCGGGCGTCGTACTCGCTTCGCGACGCAACGGCGCACCGGGCGCTGTCAAGATTGCCGGTTGCGAATTGTGGTTAGACATCATACGCCGTCACGCCGCCGACAGCACGTTTTACATCATCGGAGGTCGTCCTGACGTTCATGCCGATACCATCATACGCCTGCGCGCCGACTTTCCCGGCATCAATATCGTCGGTCATCGCGACGGCTATCTTCGCGATGACGCCGAGCGTCATGCTCTCATCGACGATGTCGCCGAGAAGCGCCCCGACTATGTCTTCGTGGCTATGGGCTCGCCCCGTCAGGAATATCTGATGGCCGACATGCTTGCACGCCACAAGGCTGTATATCAGGGGCTCGGCGGCAGTTTTGACGTCTACACCGGCCGTGTCAAGCGTGCTCCTAAATGGTGGATTGACCATCATGCCGAATTTGTCTACCGTCTGTTAAAGCAACCCTCGCGCATACGTCGTGATGTCGTCAGGTTTAAATATGCATGGTGGTTGCTGACTAATAACTTCTAACACAATTTTCTCACAACTATGCGTCGCAAAATAATGCTTGTGTTCGGCACCCGTCCCGAGGCCATCAAAATGGCTCCGGTCATTGACGCCCTCAGGTCGCATGAAAAGGAATTCATCACCGAGGTGACGGTCACCGGACAGCACCGCCAGATGCTTGATTCAGTGCTCGAGCTTTTCGGCATAAAGCCCGACTATGATCTCGATATAATGCGCCCGGGACAGGATTTATACGAGCTGACCGCGCGAATGTTGACAGGAATGCGCGACGTCCTCGCCGCTTCTCGCCCTGATATAGTGCTTGTTCACGGCGACACGGCCACATCTACCACTGCCGCCCTTGCAGCCTTTTACGCCCGGATACCGGTCGGACATGTCGAGGCCGGATTGCGCACAGGCGACATATATTCGCCTTTTCCCGAGGAGATGAACCGCCGTCTGACGGGCCGTCTCGCCACATACCATTTCACCCCCACCGAGACATCGTGCGGCAATCTGCTGCGTGAGAATGTCAATCCTGCCGACATTGTTGTTACGGGCAATACCGTCATCGACGCACTTCACTCTGTGCGTCAGCGTCTTGAGTCTGATTCGGAGTTTGAGGCACGCGCTGCCGCCGACGTCAAGGCTCTCGGCTATGATATCACTGCGCGCCTCGCCGAGCCCGGCCGTCGCATGGTGCTAATCACAGGTCATCGCCGCGAAAATTTCGGTCGCGGCTTCGAGGGAATATGCACGGGACTTGACAGACTTGCGTCACGTTATCCTGATGTAGACTTTGTATATCCGATGCATCTTAACCCTAATGTACGCAAGCCGATAGCCGATGTTTTCGGTGACGGACATGCAGCCAATATGCACTTTATCGAGCCTGTCGACTATCTCGGATTTGTATATATGATGACCCGTGCCTATCTGATAATGACCGACTCGGGTGGTATACAGGAGGAAGCTCCTTCGCTCGGCAAGCCTGTCCTTGTGTTCCGTGACGTCACCGAGCGCCCCGAGGCAGTTGCTGCCGGCACTGTCACTCTCGTAGGCACAGACCCCGAGCGCATCGTCGCCGAGGCATCTCTGCTTTTAGACAATAGCGAAGTCTATGAGCGCCGCACGCGTCTCGCCAATCCATATGGTGACGGGCACGCCGCACGACGTATCGCCGACTTTCTCGCAACTAAATTTTAAGGTTTTATTCGTCGCCGAACTCGCGGTGAAGCGCCTCGAAGCGTTCTAAAGTCGCCGGAGAATGGCGCAGCATCGACTGACGCACGCGCTCGAGCGATTTCTCGCGCATGTCGCCGCTTTTTGAGTAAAATTTGTCTGCATAGCAGACGAGGCGCTCAAGCAGTGTCCGCGGCATATAGTCGCCCTCGGGAAGCGGCAGACCCATCTGTCTGATGTCGTCGGCCGTAATGCCCGCGCCGGTATGTCGCTCTGCCACCGAGGCTATGGCTTCGTCGACGCCCTCGTGGCGAAGCAGACGCGCGCCGAGATAGCCGTGGCGCAGGTAATGCTCGGTGCCGTGACAGTCTATGCCGACGGCATCTGTAAGATATATGCCGATGTCATGGAGCATGGCCGCGGCCTCGACTTCGGCCGGGTCGAGGTCAAGATGCTTGCGGCGCATGATGTCGAGTGCCTTGTCAGCCACCTGACGGCTGTGACGGATAAGAATATCCCGAAGGCGAGTGCCCTCGGGATAATATTTGTCAATGATTCGTTGCCAGTCTGTTGCCATCGCTTATTCCAAGATGGTGTTCCAGCCGTGAGTGTCTTCACATTCGCCCAAGCGGATAGCGTTCAGCTTGTTATAGAGGGCTGTGGTGACAGGGCCCGGCTTACGGTCTTTAGAGATGACATATTTGTGACCCGTGTCTAAGTCGTCGATTTCTCCTACAGGCGATGCTACGGCAGCAGTGCCTACGGCGGCAGCCTCGGTGCAGTCTGCAAGCTCGTCGACGGTGATGTGGCGTGCCTCGACCTCGATGCCCATGTCGCGGGCGAGTTGCATCAGACTCATATTGGTGATAGACGGGAGGATGGAGTCAGACGCCGGAGTGATGTATTTGCCGTCTTTGACCGCGAAGAAGTTGGCTGGACCACATTCGTCAAGATACTTTTTCTCTTTCGGGTCTAAGTAGAGCACGGCCGAGTAGCCTAACGAGTGTGCTTTCTCGCCGGCAGTCAGCGATGCGGCATAGTTGCCGCCGACTTTCCAGCGGCCGGTGCCGCGGGGAGCCACACGGTCATACTCGCGCATGATGCAGATGTCGGTACAGCCGAAGCCTGTCTTGAAATACGGGCCTACGGGCGTAACGAGCACTATAATCATGTATTCGTCGGCCGGTTTGACGCCGACACGTGCCGACAGGCCTATCTCGATGGGACGAATATACAGCGATGCGCCGCTGCCGTATGGGGGCACGAAACGTTCGTTGAGTTTTACGGCCTTGATACACATTTCGCAGAATATATCTTCGGGTACGGGTTCCATAAGCAGTCCTTTGGCAGACTCACGGATACGTTTGGCGTTTTCCTCGAGACGGAATATGCGTATCTTGCCGTCTTTGCCGCGGAATGCCTTGAGTCCCTCAAAAATTTCCTGACCGTAGTGCAGGGCGGTAGCAGCTATGTGGAGGCTGACATTCTCTGAGTCGCTGACCTCGATTTCGCCCCATTTGCCGTCGCGGTACGTGCAACGCACGTTATAGTCTGTCGGATAGTAACCAAAGGGCAATGACGCCCAGTTAATTTCTTTGTTCATGTTACTTTTGTTTTGGTGGTGCAAAAGTAAGGCTTAAATTTATAAAAACCTAAAAACCGCACGTTTTTTAGGTTTGCGTGCATAAGAGTCGCACCGTTTTGTCAAATGTATAATGTTTACGAGCTTTTTTTTGTACTTTTGTAGCGTAAAAGTCATTTATAATTTCAAAAGTCTATATAAACCATCCTATAGGAGAAATGAACGTAGCGATTGTCGGCGCAAGCGGCGCTGTTGGTCAGGAGTTGCTCAGAGTCTTGGAGCAGCAGGATTTCCCGGTTGACGGGCTTAAACTTTTCGGGTCGGCCCGCAGTGAGGGTCGTGCTTATATGTTTAAAGGCAAGGAATATAAGGTGATGCGTCTCGCCGATAATGATGATTTTCGCGGCGTCGACGTAGCTTTTGTTTCGGCCGGCGCCTCTACGTCAAAGCAGTTTGCCGACACAATCACCCGTCACGGAGCGATAATGATTGATAACTCCAGCGCTTTCCGCATGGACGACGATGTGCCTTTGGTTGTGCCCGAGGTCAACGGCGCCGACGCCCTCGACGCGCCCCGCCGCATCATTGCCAACCCTAACTGCACGACAATACAGATGGTCGTAGCACTCGCACCCATCGACCGCATTTCAAAGATAAAACGTGTCCGTGTGGCCACCTATCAGGCCGCCTCGGGCGCCGGCGCCTCGGCTATGGACGAGCTCGTGGGGCAGCACGCCGACATCGCTGCCGGACGCGAGCCTCATGTCGAGAAATTCGTCAGTCAGCTCGCCTATAACGTCATCCCCCACATCGATGTCTTTCAGGACAACGACTACACCAAGGAGGAGATGAAGATGTTCTTTGAGACACGCAAGATTATGCACTCGCCCGAGATTTCGGTCAGCGCCACATGTGTGCGCGTGCCCGTGCTCCGCGCCCATAGCGAGGCCATTTGGGTCGAGACCGAGCGCCCGGTCAGTGTTGCCGAGGCCCGCGAGGCCTTTGCCGGAGCCGACGGGGTTGTCCTCGTTGATGATCCTGCCGCCAAATTATACCCCATGCCGCTGCAGGCTGCCGGTACTGATCCTGTATTTGTCGGCCGCATACGCCGCGATATATCTGACGACTGCGGCCTGACATTCTGGACCGTCAGTGACCAGATACGCAAAGGCGCGGCTCTCAACGCGGTGCAGATTGCCGCCTATCTTCACGCCCGCGGTCGCTTCTGACGACATCAGGCGCTCTCTCTTCATATAATCGTAAGTTTTACAACAGTTATGATACTCGCAAACAATCCTTTGGTGACACAGCCCGTCGAAATTTTTTTCATCGTGCTTGTCATCATTCTGCTTGCGCCCCTGCTGCTTAACAAACTTAAGATTCCTCACATCATAGGCATGATTGTGGCCGGTGTCGTTATCGGTCCGTATGGTTTCAACATACTCGATAACGACTCGAGTTTTGATATTTTCGGTCAGGTCGGACTGCTCTATCTTATGTTTCTTGCCGGACTGGAGATTGACATGTTCCATCTTCGGCTTAATATACGGAGAGGCATGCTGTTTGGTCTGCTGACGCTGTTTTTGCCCCTCCTGCTCGGCGTTACGACATCTGTCTTCCTGCTTCGGCTCGACTGGCTCACATCGATGCTCCTCGGCTCGATGTATGCCTCTCATACACTGTTGTCATATCCCGTCGCGGCCCGTTTCGGCATCACGCGTACACCGGCCGTGCTCATCGCCGTGGTCGGCACCATCATCGCCGTAATCGGCGCCCTGCTTGTGCTTGCCGCCGTTGTCAATGTCCATCGTGTCGGCACGTTTGAGTCATCCGAGATTTTGCTGCTTGTCGGCAAACTCTTGCTCTGGTGCCTTGCGCTGCTGTATGTTTTCCCGCGTGTGACACGGCGTTTCTTCAAATCTGTCAGCGATAAGGTTACACAATATGTCTTTGTGCTTGCTATGGTGTTTTTTGCAGCGTGGACGGCACAGCTCATCGGGCTTGAGCCGGTGCTCGGAGCATTCTTTGCGGGACTGTTGCTCAACCGCTACGTTCCGTCTGCGTCGCCGCTTATGAGCTCGATAGAGTTTGTTGGCAATGCGCTGTTTATCCCGTACTTCCTAATCAGCGTCGGCATGATGATTAATGTGCGTGTCATAGCCAACGCCGACACCCTCGGTGTGGCCGCCGTGATGCTTGCGGTGGCCCTGATTAGCAAATGGCTGCCGGCGTGGATAGTCTGCCGTCGCAACGGACTCGGCCGTTATAGTGAGGGCGTGCTTTTCGGCTTGACCTCCGCCCACACGGCCGTCGCACTTGCAGTTGTCACTCTCGGCTACAACATGGGTATGCTTGACGGACGTATCCTCAACTCGACGGTGCTCGTCATACTCGTCACCTGTGCCGTCGCCCCAATCATCACTGCCGCCAACGCCCCCAAGCTCAAGTTGCAGCTGCTCGCCGAGGAAGACGAGGACGGCGTGATACGCCACACGCGTGTCAACAATACTCTCATCCCGGTGGCAAATCCAATGACCGCCCAGTCGCTCGTCGAATTAGCTGTGTTGATGCGTAATGACCGCGGACGCCACAGCATCTTCGCCCTACATGTCCGCGCCGACAACTCGCCGACATCAAAGGCGTTGTCGCACAGTTCGTTGGAAGCGGCGCGCAAGATCGGAGCCTCGGCCGATGTCACCGTCGAGACTCTCGACCGTTATGACCTCAACACTGTCACAGGTGTGCTCAATGCTATCGAGGAGCGTGACATTACCGAGGTCATACTCGGCATGCACCGCCGTGTGAGCGTCATTGACTCGTTTTTCGGCGCCAAGGTCGACGGTCTTCTCAAGGCCTCCAACCGCATGATACTTATATCGCGCTGCTACATACCGCTCAACACCATTACGCGCATCGTCGTCTGGATACCGGAGCATGCTCAGTATGAGACCGGATTCAGCCGCTGGGTGCGCTGTCTCGCGCGACTGACACGTCAGTTAGGCTGCCGCATCATCTTCTGTTGCCGCGGAGAGATTCAGCCGTTGATACGCGGCGTGATTTTCCATGAGAACTATGGCATACGCTGTGAATTTGACACCATCGAGGAGCCCGGCGACTACGTGCTGCTCGCCAACCGTGTCCTCGACGACGATCTGCTCGTGGTCATCGGCGCACGCGCCAACTCTGTGTCATATACGTCTATGATGGTCGAGATGCCCGCCTTTCTCCAGCGTTATTTCTCGGGCAACAACCTGCTGGTAATATATCCCGAGCAGTTCGGCGAGGCACAGCCGCTGACCTCGTTCGCTGATCCGATGTCATCTGACATCGCCACCACTCCCTCGCCCCTGTGGCTCAAGCTCAAGGGCGTATGGCGCCGCCTGATAACATGGAAACGGCGGATAACCCACCGCAACGACACACCCCGCATCGACGTGTAAGACTTTTTTCGGCTGCAATGTCTTGTCAGTTCCGGCTCAGCGGCAGCTCGATGCGGAATGTGGTGCCGACGCCGGGCGTCGACGTCTTGACAAAGATTGAGCCCCCGTGATATTGCTCGACGATACGTTTGGCTAAAGTAAGGCCGAGACCCCATCCGCGTGCTTTGGATGTGAAACCGGGCGAGAATACGGTTTTGAAATTTTTGCGCGGGATGCCCTTGCCGCTGTCGGTCACCTCGACAACAGCGCGTTCGCCTGACTCAAAGCAGACCACATCAATGCTGCCGCTGCCTCCGATGGCATCGACAGCATTTTTTATAAGGTTTTCCATCACCCATTCAAACAGCGGCGCCGAGGCCTTGACTTCTAACGGCAGCGGACTCAGTTCGGCCGTTAGCTTGATACGCGGCGAGATGCGTGTTTTCATGTAGGATGTGGC
>ENA-OYXX01000341-OYXX01000341.1-human-gut-metagenome-genome-assembly--contig:-NODE-341-length-22283-cov-7.143873_pt1 | contig 22283 bp, 26 predicted proteins | sample MGYA00243976_ERZ653434 | MGnify/ENA primary metagenome ERZ653434 (study PRJEB26926, sample SAMN06165112) | human gut metagenome | biome: ENVO:00009003; feature: ENVO:2100002; material: ENVO:00002003...
AATATCAGGAACAATCACGTGCATTAGTTGTTTTCTTGACAAATGATTATGGTATGCTTTTGTTTAAAACTTGTGAGCAAAGATGCTTTTTTGAATAAAATGTTTGATTTCCAATTATTATCATTACTTTTGCACTGTTTTCATTTATAATGATAATAGAGCATGATAGATGATGATACAAACTTGCAAAATGACAATAAAGAGAAAGGCATAATTATATAGAAAAAGCGATGGAAACATTCAAAGACGTTATATCTGGCGACAGGCTCGTATTGGTCGATTTCTTTGCCACATGGTGCCAGCCATGCAAGATGATGCACCCCATCTTGGAACAGGTGAAGGACGTGTTGGGTGACAGAATCCGCATCATCAAGGTGGACGTTGACAAGTATGGAGTTACAGCAAGTCAATATCAAGTACAGTCTGTGCCCACGCTGATGCTGTTCAAACATGGTGAGGTGCTTTGGCGCACAAGCGGTGTTGTACCCAAAGCAGAACTGTTGGCGACATTAGACCCATTTCTAAGATAATGAAAGCATACACATATATAGACAAAGGAAGGTTTGAACTGATAGACAAGCCTAAACCAGCATTGCAAGAACCAACCGATGCCATCGTGCGTGTGACACTCGGAAGCATTTGCACCAGCGACCTGCACATCAAGCACGGCAGTGTACCAAGGGCTGTGCCTGGTATCACAGTAGGTCATGAGATGGTGGGCGTTGTTGAAGAACTCGGCAGCGAGGTCAAGGGCTTCAACAAAGGCGACAGGGTGACAGTCAATGTCGAGACATTCTGTGGAGAATGTTATTTCTGCAAGCGTGGCTTTGTAAACAACTGCACATCGCCGCATGGTGGTTGGGCGTTGGGGTGCCGCATTGATGGCGGTCAGACGGAATATGTGCGTGTTCCGTTGGCGAGCCAGGGGCTTAACCGCATACCTGACGGCGTAAGCGATGAACAGGCTTTATTTGTCGGTGATATTCTTGCTACAGGTTTTTGGGCTGCACGCATCAGCGAAATCTCTGAAGATGATACGGTGCTTATCATCGGTGCCGGTCCTACAGGTACCTGCACGTTGCTCAGCGTGATGCTGAAACATCCCAAGCGTATTATTATATGCGAGCAATCGGAAGAGAGGCGCGCCTTTGTCAAGGTGCATTATCCGGATGTGCTGATTACAACTCCCGAGGAATGTCATTCCTTTGTCATGCAGCATAGCGACAATGGAGGTGCCGACCGCGTGATAGAGGTTGCAGGCGGCAAGAACACCTTCCAACTGGCTTGGCAATGTGCCCGGCCCAATGCCATTGTCACCATCGTGGCACTTTATGACGAACCGCAGGTTCTGCCCTTGCCACAGATGTACGGCAAGAATCTCACGTTCAAGACCGGCGGCGTGGACGGCTGCGACTGTGAGGAGATTCTCCGGCTAATCAAGGATGGAAAGATAGACACGACACCTCTCATTACACACCGTTTCCCGCTCTCACAAATAGAAGAGGCATACCGCATTTTTGAAAACAAGGAGGATGGAGTTATAAAAATCGCCATATATAATTAATGTAATTCACACGCTATGCAGATACTCCTCGCTAACGCAAAAATAATGTATGACAGGGCGGAGAAAGCGGCTTTATCCACTCCGCTTTTTCAATCAGTGGCCAACGAATTGGCTGCCGAGATGGCAAGGATGGACATTGACGAGCTTGCCCGCCAGTTAGATTGTAGCAGGAAGTTGGCGGCCGAGAATTGGAAACGCTATCAGAACTTCCATTGTGCAAACTCCATGCCCGCCATCCTTGCCTATAACGGTCAGGCCTACAAACATCTGAAGGCAAACACGCTCACGGATGAAGCCTTGCTGTTCGGTCAGAAACATCTGTGGATTACCTGCTTCCTGTATGGATTGCTCAGGCCTATGGACGCGATAGTACCTTACCGCATGGAGCATAGTGTCTGCTTGCAGGCAACAAACGACAAGCCGATTAATCAATATTGGAAAGACAAACTGACAGATGTGCTGATTGACAGCGTGAAGGCGGATGATGGTATCTTGGTACATCTGTCCACTGAGGAATATGAACATCTTTTTGACTGGAAACGGGTAAGTGAGGAAATCAAGGTCATACATCCCTTGTTCTATGTCCGCCGGCCTGACAGAACACTTAAAATGCAGGCAGTATGGGCTAAGTCTTGTCGTGGAGCCATGGTAAGATATATTCTTGCAAACAGGATTTTCTCGCCTGAGCAACTAAAGGCTTTTTCATACGAAGGATTTGAATATTCATCCAAACACGGAGAAGAACTGTTTCCACATTTTATCAGAGAATCAATATGATGACTATAAATTAAATATAACAAACAGAAAAACTATGAAATCATTTGGACAAAAACCGTGGGTACTCCCACAGCCGGTACTGATTATCGGCACGTACGACAATGACGGTAAGCCCAATGCCATGAATGCCGCATGGGGCGGTCAATGGGACGCAAAGGAAATTATGATTTCCATGGGTGCACATGCCACTACGGAAAATCTGAACCGAAACGGAGAGTTTACCGTGGCCTTTGCAACAAAGCAGACGATGGTGGCATCTGACTTCGTGGGTATAGTCTCAGCCAAGAATGACCCTGATAAAATGGCAAAGACAGGTTGGATAGCTGTGAAGTCTGAGAATGTGAATGCTCCTGTCTTCACGGACTTTCCGATGACATTGGAATGTCGTATCAAGGAGAAGATTGACGAGTCGGCAAGCGGCTGTTATATCGTGGCAGAGATAGTGAACATTCTTGTAGATGAGAACTTTCTGGCGGAAGACGGCAAGCCCGATGTGGAGAAGATGCAGCTGATCACCTACGAACCCGTGCACCATGGATATGTTGCACTGGGAGAACGTGTGGGCAATGCGTTTGCCGATGGTAAGCAGCTGAAATAACTCTGAAACGGCACGCTTACCTGCCTGCTGTTACTTGACCCGAGTAACACTGTTACCTGACCCGAGTAATGCTGTTACTTGAGCCGAGTAATGATGTTACTTCGGCCGTGTAACACTGTTATTGGGATTGGGTAACTATAGAAATATTAAAAGATGACATGAAATGACGGAATCGTATTTCCACAAAACATATAAAGATTACAGCGACGAAGAACTCGTCAGCAGTGTTGTGGCACAGCCTCATGACGGGGAGGCAGCCGCATATCTCATCACCAACCGTTATGCCCCTCTATTGAGGAATGTCTATCGAAGGGTGTTTGAAACCGGCACATCCTGGTATGGAGACTGCATCAACGACCTGTACCTGTTTCTGCAAGGCAATGACTGCGAGTGGGGCAAACTGAAAACGTTTGAATGGAAGAGCAGGTTTGGTGCATGGCTTTCCAAAACGGCATACAACAGATTCCTTGAAATCAAGCCCAAACTGATAGGAAAAATAAATAATGCCATCTCTATAGATGACAACGATGGCACAAAACCTTATTTGCAACTTCCGGATGATGGCGAACAGGATTATGAAAGGAGGGAAAGGCGTATTCTTCTTTTGGAAGCCGTGGCTCTGCTGAAAGACCCCGAGCAGAAATTCGTCATTCTGAAACGACTGCAAGGCTACAACAGCAAGGAGATTGCACTATTGATGCAGAAGAGATGGGAGAGACATGGTATAGTGAAATACAACAATAAGAAACAGATTGTCGTGCCCGATGCCGCATATATTGATGTGAGGATGCAAAGGGCTAAGGACAACTTGGCGGTAATACTAAAAAGACTAAGATAAAAATGGAAGATAAAGCGAATATATCCGATGAGTTGCTGGCATCATACGCCGAAGGTAATGTCAGCCAAGACGAGCGCATGGTCATGCGCCAGTATCTTATGGACAATCCCGACGAACTGGAGTCGGTGGTGATGATGATGGATGAGGACTACGGTCTTGACATTGATGACGGGCCGAACAATACGTTATGCCCTGACAACTTTGGCATGCGCCTTGACGCTCTCTATAATGAGGTGACATCAAAAGAAACCTGTTGCCCGTCACACAAAATACTGCCAGCAACGGCAATGGCCGCACAAAACGTCATTGACAATCAGTGTGGTGTAAGATGTGAAGGGATTGCACTCAGAAGGCTTGGTATTGACATAACCGACGAAGAGTTGCTGGAAGAGTCGAAAAAGGAAGGATGGCTGCAGTCGGAAGGAACCGCATTGTATAACATAGGCCGGCTGGCGGGAAAACACGGAATGGGAGTGGCCCACCGCTATGGATGCAGCTTGGATGACATACGTGCAGAGCTTCAGGCCGGACATGTTGTCTTGGCAACTGTCGACGGAGGCGAACTTATCGGTGATATTGTGGCAGAGCGAATAGAAGATTTGGAGGTGGGGGAGATACCTGACCATGTGGTTGTTGTAGAGTCTGTCAACGATGATACCGTAACCATCTGTGATACTTCCACTCCGCAAAAATATGACACATATCCCACGGGCCAATTTCTTGATGCCTGGGCCGATTCTGCTTTCTACCTCATTACAATAAGTAAGGGAAATGACTATGAGCCTCACCCCATTGATCTTTCAGACGTGAATATTTCCGATGACCTTATAGAACTTCGCGAGGCTATCGCGGAAAATGCGCATGAGGTGTGGGCCTTCAATCGAAAGAAGGATGGTTGGAGATACGGTCCGAAGCGTGATGATGTGAACAAACTGCATCCCGACATGATTTCATACAGCCAACTGCCGGAGTCGGAAAAACTGTACGACCGTGAGATGGCCATCAACACCATCAAACTTGTGAAAAAATTGGGTTGGGATATTATTAAACGGAAATAAATTATTTGGTTAATGTAATATGTAACTATACCCGTTGGCGGAAAAATTGAGTTATGAAAAGGATTTTGTTTTTTATTGCAATAAGTATAATTTGTGCGTCGGTATCCTTCGCACAAGAAGAACTGTATCAAAATCAGCTGAATGTAATCAAAGAAGCTCTTAATACGAAAGATACATCATTGTTGGATAGTTTACTCGCAGAAGATTGCACTATTTTAGGCAATTCCGGCAATTTACTAAAGCCCTCACTTAAAGCTGTGTTTGGAGCGCTTGCAAATAATACTATTGAGGAAATGCTTTTCGTAAACTCAAAGCGTACCGACAACGGGAGTGTAATTTTGACCTATAAGATAAAATATTCGGTTCTCGGAGAGAAAGATGCTTGTTTCAGCTTCAATGAGAACGGAAAGATAATACAGTTGGATTATCTTTCAGGGGCAAAAGCACAGTCGGTCAAGAAAGTATCTGCGAAAAAAGCTGGGGTGCCGTTGGTTACAATTCCTTTTGCATTGGATGCCAACCACTTGATTGTTCTTAAAGGTCAAATAAACGGCAAGGATTGTAATTTAATATGGGATTCTGGAGCAAAGCGTTCTATCCTAAATTCTGACTATATTTCTGGTCTGAACTCAAAAAGTGGAACTGCAAATATTGGCGGAGTAAATGCACATTTTGCCGCAGGTATAGCAGTCGCAGACAGTATCAATCTTAATATATCCGGCATAACGACCGAGAACGCTACGTTCCTTACAAGAAGTTTGAAACACTTGGAATCAAACCCGGATGAAATGCCGATAGCCGGATTGATAGGTATGGATATATTGGGAGGCTATGATATTATTTATGATTACGATGCTAAAAAGCTAACCTTGATAGATTCTAATGCGAAGATACACCTTCAAGGCAATCCGCTTGTAACGATACCATACAGTCAGTTCGCTTCGGATTATCTGCCATGTATAAGAGTGAACATGGATGGTAAAGAAGTTGAATTAGGTATAGACTGCGGAGCCGGAGCGAATCTAATTCATAAATCAGCTTTACCTGACGGAGTGAAATTTGAAACAACCAATCTTACGGGTATCTCAGGGGATGTTACCAAACAGGAATTTGGTAACTTGAACTTTACAATAGAGGGTGTCGCATTTGACGTACAGCCTTTTGTGGTGGGAGACATAAGCCATTTGAATCTTGGCATAGAAGGATTGCTTGGCTATCCATTCCTAAGCTCTCACAAAATGATGTTTAAAAATTCGACCAAAGAATTGATTATATTCTGATTGAATTATTAAGTGAAATAGTGGCGTATAATGCCGTAGATAGTGGTCTGAGAGGCTTTTGTCTAAGACATAGTGCCTTCGAAATAAAAAAGTTGTGTCCGCGATGCAATGTTTTTGCATTTTCGGTATTTATTAAGTAGTGAACAATTAAAACTTAAAAAGAATGAAGAATAAAAACTTTCTCGGGATGTTGTTCATGGCATTCCTCGCCGTGGCAGGTTTAACGGCATGTAGTGATGATGACGGGGATAATTTGACAAGTATTGCTGGAACTGAATGGTATGGTAGCTATGTTGTTTCCACGACTACCAATGAAGGTGTGGAAAAAGTACATACCGCAATTTTAGGATTTATATTTTCCGAAGATGGAACAATTTGTACTGTCGAAACGGGAATCGAAACGCTTGTGTCAGCTAACCGGGTTACTAAATATGTAAATTACTCCTCCTTGACACACTCCGTAACTTTGACTGAATCTCCTAATTCGTCCACAACAGAATATCATGGCGTGATCGAAGGTGAATCTATGCAGGTACAGCGTTGTGTGGACGGCAAACTATCAGATGAAGTTATAAAACTGTTCAAGAAAAAATAAGATGATGAAGAATAAAAACTTTCTCGGGATGTTGTTCATGACATTCCTCGCCGTTGCAGGGCTGACTGCCTGTAGCGATGATGATGTACCAAAAGATTCAGTCAAGGAGATCAGAATGGAGATCTCAGCGGAAACAGGCGTAATGTATGCCTGGCCTGACGACAAAATGGAAAATCCCATAGAGTGCATGCTCGTCATGTCGGAAGATTTTCCCGGAGAAACGCTGCATCTTGGCTTCAACGAAATCGAAGGTTTTACCTACGAAAGAGGGCATGAGTATAGCCTTTCGGTAAAGCGCACTATCCTCGCCAACCCACCTGCTGATGCTTCTGACCGTACATATTCACTTATCCGGATTTTGCAGGACAGGCTTGTCACAGAACCCGAAGTTCCGGTTGACAAGGAGATAAAATCGGAGGGGGATATAGAGTACAATGATTTGTGTCCTTTCGAGAAGTACGCAGTCAGCAAGGAGTTCGTTGTTGATAAGGATGGTAATATATATTACGGCGATGGTTCATCGCTGCCGTCATACGACCATGCCCGCATTTGGTTGGAAAATGTTTTGGATAAAGGAGACCCGAATTGGGTGAAATTCAACTCCGTACCTTATATGGCAATTTATTCGTATGTCCTGTCTCCATTTTCAGACAACATTCGTTTGGTGCGCAACGAGTCTTCCGGTCCGATGTTCAAGAATGTTGTTCCCGAAGATGAGTTTACACGCATTACCCAATCTATGAATTCCGGTGAGGAGGCCCGCTATGCGCTTATCCTTGTCAATGTCTATAAAAAAGGTCTTCAAAAGGTGGAATTTACTATAAAAAAGAAATAACCATTACAGACCGATTCCACCTCGTCCTCTCTCAATTTTCCAATCATAACGCCCCTTTGCGACATCGCCAACCTCCTTGAGTGTGTGGCGATGTTTGATTTGTTTCCGTTGATATAGTTGTATTGGAAAAGTATGAATTTATATATGCTTGTGTAGTTTTTACGCAAAAAATATTTGGTGGTTAAAAACAAAGGCATTATCTTTGTGGCGTAAATTTAACGCAAAGATAGTATGAAAGATGTAAGCAAGACAGACGAAGGGTTGAAATATTGTTATAAATACCCTCATCCAAGTGTGACGACCGACTGCGTGATATTCGGCTTTGACGGTACCGGGTTGAATGTGCTTTTGGTGCAACGGGGTGTCGAACCATATAAGGGGCGGTGGGCTTTCCCGGGCGGTTTCATGAAGATGGATGAGAGCGCCGGGGAGGGTGCACTGCGTGAGTTGCGTGAAGAGACAGGGCTGGAGGGAGCGTATATCCGTCAGTTTCATACCTTCACGGCCCCTCAGCGTGATCCCCGTGAGCGCGTTATAACCATAGCATATTATGCGTTGGTGAGGATGCAGGAGGTGAATGGAGGCGATGATGCTGCCGATGCCCGGTGGTTTGCACTGGACGATGTGCCGCAACTGGCTTTCGACCACGACCGGATACTCCGCAAGGCAGAGCAGGCATTACGCCAGCAAATACATTTCGAACCAATAGGTTTTGAGCTGCTTCCCGAGAAGTTCACCATCAAGGAACTGCAGAATCTCTATGAGGCCATATTGGATGTAAGGTTCGACCGCCGCAATTTTTACAACAAGATGAAGCGGTTGGGGATGTTGGAACAGATGGATGAGACGGTAAACCCCACGCAGAAGAAAGAGGCCTTCCTTTTCCGCTTCAACAAGGCGAAATATGATGAACTGAAGCAAAAGGGATTCAGACTGGAATTTTGAACTGATTGCCGTATCTGTCTACCATGGGGAGAGTGTCATAAGAAAAATTGATATATAATCAGACAAGACATGACAAAATAGAATACAAAGAATAATCTTGGTAAGATTTTAATGAAAATTAGAGATAAGGAGATAAGAAAATGAAGTATACAGTTGAGACAATCAAGGAAATCATCGGCCGTAACAACAATGTGCCGGTAATCTATTTTTGGGGTCACACCCCTAATCCGAAGAAAATCACTGCCGCATGTTTGAGCCAGTGGTATGACTGCTGGTTTGAAGTGGATGGAGTGCAGTATCACACCACAGAGCAGTATATGATGGCAAGCAAGGCGCGACTGTTTGGAGACGATGGTGTCTTTGAGGAAATCATGGCGGCAAGCATGCCGTTTGATTACAAGAAGTTGGGCAGAAAGATAGGCGGTTTTGTGGCAGAAACGTGGGATGCACGGAAATACGACATTGTGGTGGCGGGCAACAAGGCAAAGTTTTCCCAAAATCCCGCGCTGAAGGATTTCCTGCTTTCCACCGGAGAGGCCATCCTTGCCGAGGCAAGTCCCTACGACACCATTTGGGGTATCGGACTCGACAGGGAGCATGCCGAAAAGGGCGGTGTGGAACAATGGCAGGGCGAGAACCTGTTGGGATGTGCCCTGATGGATGTACGTGACTGGCTGAAATAAAACGGTAAGGAGACAATGTTGGTGATACATCCCAAAGACAAGACCACGGCGATGCTCTCAGCCCTGTATGATGGGGTGGGGGCTCACGTGGTCTATGACTGCCGCTCCACTAATGAGATGGGGCATCTGCTGCATCATGTTTCTCCGCAGGAGCGAATAATGCTTTTAGGGCACGGTTCGGAGAAAGGCTTGTTCTTCCGTGCGGATGACAGCAAGACCGTGTTCGACAAGATAATTGTCGGGCATCCGCATGCCTTTCATCTGCGGAAGCATGGAGGCAATATCGTGGCAGTATGGTGTAATGCAGACCGGTTTGCAAGAACGGAGGGTTTGCATGGTTTGTTCTCCGGAATGATAGTTTCGGAGTTGGATGAGGCTCTCTTATATCAAGTGGAGACCACTCAGGAGGAATTGGACCGCGAGAATGTGAAACTGGCCCGGCGCCTGCGGGCATTGCTTGATGATGAAACTCCTCTGGGCGAGATACCTGAACGGATGGCGGCTTTGGATGATGTCCGTTCACCCTTAACTACATTCAATTACAATAATTTCTATTATTTATAAAAAGATGGACATGAAGACATTTGATATTGACAGGATTTTGGCAACAGACATTCCGGATGTGGCACCTGTGTATGGCGGCGTCAGAGGCCGGACAATGTCTTCACGCCATCAGGCTTATGCCTGGCCGGCGCTTGTTGAGGCAGGGGTGAAGAGTGTGATAGACCTGCGCGATGTGGATGCGTCGGACAAACTGCCGTATCTCTGCGAAAGGTATGGCATGGAGTATTTCCATTATCCCGTAAACAACCACGCCCGGCAGGTGGAGAGTATGGTGGCCCTTATGCCGCGGTTTTGTGAACTGATTGACAAAGGCGGTTTTTACATAGCATGTGCTATGGGGTTGCATCGTACTGACATTGCCCTGTGTACCTACTGGGTGTTTCATGCTGCAGACAGGGGTGTTGCACCGCCCCCCATTTGTGGATATAGGCAGGACAGCGGACATGACACCGGAAAAATCATGCATGTGCTCAACTCGATATACAAGTATATGACCGGGCGGAATGGCATAGAGCCTATGCCTCCAGATGTCTTTAAGGCAAGAAAGAAAGTTATCGACGAACAGTCGGGAATACCGATAATTTGATATGTCAGTTGATTGAAGTTTCGCAAGTGCTCAACTTGTGGAGTTAAAGGGAGTTAAGGAGTTAAAGGGAGTTAAGCCAATAGCATTATGAACATGAATTATAGCCGGGACATTTGGCTTAACTCCATAACTCCCTTTAACTCCTTAACTCCCTGCCAAGTGAAGCTTGCGAAACTTGAGTCAGTTGAAAATTTTAATAGGGCGGATGATAGATAATGGTTACAAATGCCACTCTCTTATCATAGATGTCAGACAAAACGATTGCCGGACAATAAAAAACGGTGGAAACTAAAAAATAAGTTTGGTATTATGGAAGAAGTAAAAGACAAGAAAGAGATCAAGAAGACACAGGTGTTCAACGTGATTATCCTCGACCGCAGCGGCTCTATGGAATGTATCCGCCAAGCAGCCGTGGAAGGTTTCAACGAGACTTTGGCAGGAATAAAGAAGGCGCAGGAGAAGTTTGCCGAGACACAAGACCATTTTGTGTCGTTGGTGACGTTCTGCGGTTGTGAGACACGGCACGTGTTCGACAAAACACCGGTGGCAGAAGCCCATCCGCTGAAAATGGAGGATTTCCAGCCCTGTTGTACCACTCCCTTGTACGACGCCATGGGCATCACGCTTACAGCCATGCGCAAGCATGTCAAGGAGATTGAGGATTCTGTGGTGGTTACCATCATCACCGACGGTTTGGAGAATGCCTCTCGCGAATACAACGGCAAGACCGTAAGGGAACTTGTTGAGCGTCTGCGCGGCGAGGGATGGACGTTTACCTACATGGGCGCAAACCAAGACTCTGTTGAGGTGGCCATGAAACTGTCAATACGCAATTCGCGCAACTTTGCATATAGCCACGAGGGCACACGTGCTTCGATGGGCAAGGACACCAGCACGCGCATGAACTTCTTTTCACGTCTCTCATACATGAAGATGCAGGAGGCAGAAGGATGCGCAGCACCTATGTCGGCAGAGGAGCGGCACAACCTTTATACCAATATGGCAGATGAGGCTTTTGATGAAGAGGAAGGAAAATGAGAACAAAATAACATCAAAGAAAAAAGCTTTCATTCTGTTTCGGAAAGGGTTGACCGCCTTCCTTGCCGGTTGATTTTGAAAACGTTTCCCGAGCCTTAATCCGCCTTCTGATATTCACCGGGCGACATACCTGTCTCCCTCTTGAAGAATGAGCCGAAGGCGGATTGGCTCGGGAAGTTCAGCCTATCGGCAACTTCGCTCACAAGCATGTCCTTGCTTTTCAGCAGCACCTTGGCCTGTATCAGCGTGGCGCGGTTTATCCAGTACATCACGCTCTGTCCGCTCACTTTCGCTATCAGGGTTGACAGATAGTGCGGCGTGAGGGCGAGCCGGTCGGCATAGAACGGGATGGTGCGGTACTGGCAGCAGTGCTCGTTCACCAACCTTTTGAATTTGCCGAACGTTTCTTCCTGCCTGCTTTTCCTTTTTGTCTGATGCACTTCCTGCTCCGCACGGCTTATGTGCTGTATGTCGCTGATTATGGCCGACACGAGCAGTCGCACCGTTTCTTGCCTGAAAGGTTTGCGGCGGGCCATGTCCCAAAGGATACCGGCGAGGCGGCGGGTCTCGTGCCAGTCCTCTTCTCCGGCATGGATGATGATGTTTTTTGTGACGAAGATATCTTCTTTATATATTATGCCCATCATGTTGTAGTCGTCGCTGCACGACTTCAGTTCCATTATGGTCTCGGGAGCCAGCAGCACGATGTCTCCTTTCTTAATGTGGTATTCCTCTAATGTCAGTTCAAAATCCGCGCTTCCTTCTGTGACCCACAGTATTCGTCCCTCCACGAACCGGTAAGGTTGCCCCGGCCTGATGAAGTTGTCGCGGTATGCCCCGACGTTCATACCCATTCCGATATGTTCGTTGACAAACGCCACATCGTCAAGGTTGCTGATGCTGCTGAAGTCTGTAGTCTGCAATGAAAAATCGTTCAGTACGTTTCCTTTCATATTTGCAAAGGTAGGCATAAAAATCCGAACGGTTTGATGATTATACGCACAATCGTACAATATCGACAATTAAAATAAGGATATTGAAACAGAAAGCTCATAAAATCATCCTATCTTTGCAGCATGAAAGATAAACATCAGACGATTATGAAGCATATCATCACATTATTAATTATGACGCTCCTGCCGCTGTCGGCAAAGGCACAGGCGCAGACGGTAACGCTCGACGAATGTCAGCGTCTGGCACAAGAAAACTATCCGCTCATAAGGCAGTACGACCTGATAAGGCGGACCACAGACTACACCGTGGGCAACATCTCGAAGGGATGGCTTCCGCAGGTTTCGGCCGTGGCTCAGGCAACCTATCAGAGCGACATAATGGCGCTTCCCGACCCACTGAAAAAGGTGCTCGCGCAACAGGGCTTCAGCTCGAAGGGACTGCGGAAAGACCAGTACCGCATAGGCATCGACATCAACCAAACGGTATATGACGGCGGACTCATCAGCGGACAGAAGAACGTGGCGCGGATAGAGGGGGAGGTACAGACGGCACAGACCGCAACCGACCTCTACGCCATCCGCCAAAGAGTGAACGACCTCTATTTCGGAGCTTTGCTTCTCGACGAGAAGATAAAGCTGAACACAGACTTACAGACGCTCCTCCGGTCAAATCTCGACAAGCTGAAGTCGATGCTCGCCCACGGCATTGCCATGCAGAGCGATGTAAGCACCGTGATGGCGGAAAAGCTGAAGGCGGAGCAGCAGGCAACGGAACTTGCCTCATCGAGGAAAAGCCTCATGGACATGCTGTCGGTGTTCATCGGCAAGTCCGTCACCGCCCTCGCCATGCCGCAGGATGTAGCCGTGACGGCACAAGACTGCAACCGCCCCGAACTACAGCTTTTCGACCGTCAGGCGGAGCTTGCCGATGCGCAGGAACGTCTTCTTGACGCGCGTCTGTTTCCACGGCTGAGCGTCTTCGCGCAGGGCTATTACGGCTATCCGGGATATGACCAGTTTGATGCTATGTTCAACCGCACGTGGACGCTGAACGGAATTGCCGGCGTAAGACTGTCGTGGAACATAGGTGCCCTGTACACCCGAAAGAACGACCGCGCCAAGCTCGCCTCACGCCGCGGAACGGTGGAGACGGCACGCGAGACGTTTCTGTTTAACAACCGCATGGCTGAGATACAGCATACCGACGGAATAGCGAAATACCGGCAGATGATAGCCGCCGACCATGAAATCGTTTCCCTGCGCAGCGATGTTCGCCGCGCCGCCGAGTCAAAACTTGAGCACGGGATAATAGACACCGACAACCTGCTGCAGGAGATAACCCGCGAGAACCAGTCGCGCATAGACCTCGCCACCCACACCATACTGATGCTGCAGGAGGGCTACAACCTGAAATATACTAAGAACAATTAATATAAACGCTTTTAAGCCACGGCGGGAAAGCGAAAAACAAAGTACGGACAATAAAACAACAACAGATATGAAGAAAGCAATAATACTTATCCCGGCATTGGCGGCAACGATGCTCACCGCCTGCGGGGACAAAGATGCGGAATACGACGCGTCGGGAGTGTTTGAGACCACGGAAGTAATAGTCTCGGCAAAGGGGACGGGCGAAATCGTGTCGCTCAACATAGAGGAGGGACAGACCGTGAAGGCAGACCAGCTTCTCGGCGAACTCGACATGACGCAGCTCACCCTGAAACGGCAGCAGCTTGACGCCGGAAAGGACGCTGCCGCAAGCCGCAGGCTCGACACCGGGCGGCAGGTGGCATCACTGCGCCAGCAGATAGCCAACCTACAGTCGGAGCAGGCACGTTTCAGAGCCTTGCTCAAGGACGGTGCCGCCACACAGAAGCAGGTGGACGACATAGGTTATCAGATAGCCACCCTGCAGAAACAGCTCGCCGCCACCAATGAACAGGTGTCCACAGCCAACCAAAGCATCGACGGACAGTCGGCAGGCTTTGATGCACAGATAAGTCAGGTGGACGACATGATGCGGCAGGCAAGGATAACGTCGCCCATCAGCGGCATCATTCTCTCGAAATACGCCGAAAGGGGAGAGTATGCAGTGCCGGGGCGCGCACTGTTCAAGGTGGGCGACGTGTCGGACATGAAGCTGAGGGCATACGTCACTGCCGAGCAGCTGACCGGACTGAAGATAGGGCAGAAGGTGACGGTCTACGCCGATCAGGGCACCAAGGGGCGCAAAGCGTATGAGGGCACGGTGTCGTGGATAAGCAGCGAGGCGGAGTTCACGCCCAAGACCATACAGACGCGTGACGAGCGCTCAAATCTTGTATATGCCATAAAGATTGCGGTAAAGAACGACGGACTCATCAAGCGGGGCATGTACGGAGACGTGAAGCTTTAATTCTTAATTATTAATTTTTAATTGAAAAGCGGCTATGTCAACAGTAAGCGTAAGAAACCTCACGAAGTCTTACGACAGGGGTAGGGTGACGGCACTGCGGGGCGTTACCTTCGATGTAGAGGAAGGTGAGATATTCGGACTGATCGGACCCGACGGAGCCGGCAAGACCACCCTGTTCCGTATTCTCACGACACTTATGCTGCCCGATGGTGGAACGGCATCGGTCGACGGACTGGACGTTGTGGCTGATTTCAAGTCGATAAGAAGACGGATAGGCTACATGCCCGGACGGTTCTCGCTCTATCAGGACTTGTCTGTGGAAGAGAACCTTGACTTCTTCGCCACCATCTTCGGCACGACCGTGAAGGAGAACTACCACCTCGTGGAGGACATCTACCGGCAGATTGAGCCGTTCCGGAAGCGCAGGGCGGGCAAGCTGTCGGGCGGCATGAAGCAGAAGCTCGCCCTGTCGTGTGCGCTGATACACGCTCCGCGGGTGCTGTTCTTAGACGAGCCAACAACGGGCGTGGACCCCGTGTCGAGGAAAGAGTTTTGGGAGATGTTGTGGAAACTGAAGCGTGAACACGGCATCACCGTACTTGTCTCCACGCCATACATGGACGAGGCGGTGCAGTGCGACCGCATCGCCTTGATACAGGACGGCGGTTTCTTGCGCATCGACACCCCCGCGGGCATCATCGGCGCATATAAGGAAAGGCTTTGGGCAGTGAGAAGTGACGAGATGCACAGGCTGCTCACCGACCTGCGCCGCCATCCGGAGGTGAATACCGCCTTCTCGTTCGGCGAGACCTATCACATCACGGTGGGAGAGCGGCTGACGACTCGAAGCATGACGGCATATCTGAACGGAAAGGGGCATCACAACGTGAGCGTCTTTCCCGTCAGCGCCACCATCGAGGACTGTTTCATGTCATTAATGAAAGCGGACACGAACGAATGAAAGCAGGCACAGACAAATGACAACAGACATCTACAAATGAAGACAGATAAATATGTAATAGAAGCGGACGGGCTGACCAAGCAGTTCGGCGACTTCATAGCCACAGACCATATCACCTTCAAGGTGCATGAAGGCGAGATATTCGGGTTTCTCGGTGCCAACGGTGCTGGCAAGACCACGGCAATGCGCATGCTCTGCGGACTGAGCCGCCCATCCGACGGCAGCGCGCGGGTGGCGGGCTACGATGTGTATCGCGAGGCGGAGCAGGTGAAGAGGCACATAGGCTACATGAGTCAGAAGTTCTCCCTCTACGACGACCTTACAGTATACGAAAACCTGAAGCTCTTCGGCGGCATCTACGGCATGTCTGTACAGAAAATCCGTGAGAAGGCAGACATCTTGCTGACCGAGCTTGGCTTTGCAAAGGAACGGAACACCATGGTCAGGTCGCTGCCATTGGGCTGGAAGCAGAAGCTCGCCTTCTCGCTGAGCATCTTCCACGACCCGAAGATAGTGTTCCTCGACGAGCCTACGGGAGGCGTTGACCCCGTGACGCGCCGCCAGTTTTGGGAACTCATCTATCAGGCTGCCGACCGTGGCATCACCGTGTTCGTCACCACCCACTACATGGACGAGGCGGAATATTGCGACCGCGTGAGTATAATGGTTGACGGCAGGATAGAGGCGCTTGATTCGCCCGCTGCGCTGAAACGGAAGTTTGGCGTGGAGACGATGTACGACGTGTTTTTACAGCTTGCCCGCAAGGCTAAAAGAAACTGAACTTGCCCGCAAGGCAAAAAAGAGACAGAGAAAGAGAGATGAGACAGTTCACAGTTTTTGTAACCAAGGAGTTCCGCCATATCATCCGCGACAAGCGTACAATGCTGATACTCGTGGTGATGCCCGTCGTTATGATTATCCTGTTCGGATTTGCCATAACTACGGAAGTGAAGAACTCACGCGTCGCCGTACTCGACTATTCCAAGGACGAGGCCACGGCACAGATAGTGGAGCACATCGCCCACAACAGATACTTCACCATAGTCAGCAACTTGGGCAACGAGGCGGAGATAGAGCGTGTCTTTCTGCGGAACGATGCCGACATGGTTGTTGCCTTCAGCCGCGGCTTCGCCTCGGAGATGCGGAAATCGGGACAGGCGAAAGTGCAGATACTCACCGACGGCAGCGAACCGAACCAGGCATCCGTGCGCACAGGCTACATGCAGCAGGTGCTTGCGGCATGGCAGCAGGAGCAGGCACAGCGCAACGGCATGAAGCCGTCTTTTCAGATCAAGCCTGTAACACAGTTCCTCTACAATCCGCAGAGCAAGAGCGAATACAACTTCGTTCCCGGCATGATAGGACTTATACTGCTGCTGATATGCGCCATGATGACGAGCATCGCCATAGTGAAGGAGAAGGAAACGGGCACGATGGAGATACTGCTTGCCTCGCCGCTGCCTCCGATAGTGATAGTGCTGGCAAAACTGGTGCCTTATTTCGCCGTCTCGTGCCTTAATCTTGCCACCATCCTCACCCTCTCCGTCGTGTTGCTGCACATTCCTATTGCAGGCAGTCTTACCGGCTTTGTAGCCATCACCATGCTCTACGTACTCGTGTCGCTGCTCCTCGGCCTGTTCATCTCCACCTGTGTGGGGAGCCAGCTCGCCGCCATGCTTCTCTCCCTGCTGCTCATCGTGCCCACGGTATACCTCTCGGGCATCGCCTTCCCCATAGAGAGCATGCCCGAGGCCCTGCAGCGCGCCTCAGTCATGGTGCCCGCACGGTGGTATGTCGACATTGCCCGCAGGCTGATGATACAGGGCGTGCCCGTGCGCTATGTGCTCCACGAGACCATGATACTCGCCGCAATGGCCGCCGTGCTGTTGGCGGTGTCATGGAAGATGTTCAAAACCCGTTTATAAAATTATGTCGCCATGGTTATACGATTCCTTATAGAAAAAGAGTTCAAGCAGATGATGCGCAACATCATCCTGCCTATAGTGTTCGTCCTGCTGCCCCTTGGCATGATTAACGTTATGCCGAGGGCCGCCACGCAGGAGGTGAAGGACCTGAAGATAGGCGTCATCGACAACGACCACAGCACATGGTCGGCGCGCCTCGTACAGAAGCTGGCGGCTTCGGCATACTTCACGCTCGCCGACGTGTCGTCTTCCTACAGGCAGGGACTACAGGCGATGGAGCGCGCGCAGGTGGATTTCATCATCGAGATAGAGCCTGACTTCGAGCGCAGGTTAGTGTGCGACGGTGTCAGCCGGGTGATGATTTCCGCAAACGCGGTGAACGGCGTGAAGGCAGGGTTGGGCACGTCATATCTGTCGCAGATTATCGCCGACTATTCCGCCGGTCTGCGTGATGAGCACGGACTGACGGACGGGGCGGTAAGGATGGCGCACTTCGATGTGGAACCGCGCTACATGTTCAATACGGAGCTGGACTACAAGGCTTTCATGGTGCCCGGATTGATAGCGATGCTGCTGGTGCTTATAGTAGGATTCCTGCCTGCACTCAACATCGTGGGCGAGAAGGAGAAAGGCACCATAGAGCAGATAAACGTCACTCCCGTGGGGCGCTTTGAGTTCATCTTCTCAAAACTTATTCCCTACTGGTGTGTCGGCCTGCTCATACTTGCCTATTCCATGCTGCTGGCAAGGGCCATCTACGGTCAGGTGCCGTCGGGCAGCATCGCCGTCATCTTCCTTTTCGCCACACTGTTCATCCTTGTGGTTTCCTGCCTCGGCCTGATAGTCTCCAACTATTCCGACACCACGCAGCAGGCGGCCCTCGTCATGTTCTTCTTCCTGGTCATCTTCATCCTGCTCAGCGGCCTGCTCACCCCGATAGCGGGCATGCCGGCATGGGCAAAGGCTATCACAATGGTAAATCCGCTGCGCTATTTCATAGAGGCGATGCGGGCGCTCTATCTCAAGGGCGGCACGCTGCACGACCTTGGCGGACAGTTCTTCGCCCTGGCAGGCTATGCCGCCGTGGTGTGGACTATAGCGATAATAAGCTACAGGAAAAACAGTTGAAGACAATATAAAGATTTCAGGTTTTTTATGTACCTTTGCACCCGCCTCTGGAAGGAGACGCCGGGTATTGCTGCAGCCCTCAAGAGGATTTTTTTCGTTTTACAGCATTTATGAACTGGATAATATTGATTGTCGCAGGACTTTGCGAAGTCGGTTTTACCTATTGTCTCGGCCGTGCCAAGGCTGTCACCGGAATGGAGTGGTGGGCATGGATGGGCGGCTTTCTCCTATTTACCATTGCCAGTATGGGGCTTCTCGCCCGCGCCACCCACACGCTGCCGCTGGGCACGGCATATCCCGTTTGGACAGGCATCGGCGCTGTCGGCACGGTGCTCGTGGGCATATTCATCTTCGGCGAGCCCGCCACATTCTGGCGCATGTTCTTCATCACCACGCTGATAGCATCTGTTGTGGGGCTGAAGATGATTTCGTGAATTTATTTCCCGTCCGCCTCAAACCTTCTGCGGTGCGCCACGATAGACTTCATGTTCTTCAGCGCCCAGTCGGTGAGCTGGCGGATTATGGGTACGAGCGAATGGCCCGTTGGCGTAAGCTCGTACTCCACACGGATTGGAACTTCGGGGAACACCGTGCGCCTGACCAGTCCGTCGGCTTCGAGCGTGCGGAGCGTGCCGGCGAGCATCTTCGTGGATATGTCGGGGATGAGCTTGCCGAGTCGGTTGAAACGCGTGCTGCCGTTCTCGCTCAGGATGAGGATGACGAGCAGTGCCCACTTGTTGCCGAAGCGTGCCACGACGTTCCGGATGGGGCATATCTCAACGATTGAATTTTTTTCTGATTTTTTTGCCATCGTAACTTGTTGTCGTTCACCAAGAGTGAGTTTTTGGTAACTTACCCACCTCTCTGTAACTTATTGCGTAATAGATAAATAGTTCGTAACTTTGCACCGTTGAAGTACAGCGGTAACGCGCTGCAAAGGTAGTAAAATTAAAATTGAAACGATAAATTATAAACCAATAAAAACAGCGATTATGAAACAGATTGAAAAGATTGCGGAAGCAAAGAACTTCACGGCCGTCAGCGTTGGCCGTCTCAACGAACTCGGTGACTATGTGCTTGAACTCGGACCGGAGGTGAAGATACCGGGCAAGGTGTTCGGCGGTGCGGCGGCGGGTGCCACGGGCGGCGATTTCTCGTTCCAAATGTTCCAGCCGGGCACGGAGACAGGATTCCTCCACACTCACAAGCAGCACGAGGAACTGTATTTCTTCCTCGCCGGAAAGGGTGAGTTTCAGGTTGACGGACAGATTGTGCCGGTGGGCGAGGGCAGCGTGGTGCGCGTGGCTCCCGACGGCAGGCGCAGCGTGCGCAACAACGGCACCGGGCCGCTCGTGATGCTCTGCGTGCAGTACCGCGGCGCAACGTTCACGGGCGATGATGCCGCCGACGGCGTGATACTCGGCGATAGGGTGGAGTGGTAAGGTGATGTTTCACCCTTACACGACACGCAAAAAGCTGGATAAGATGCTTGGTGTTACCCTGTCATCTTATCCGGCAGTCTATCGTCATGCCCTCCGATGAGGATTACAAAACTCTGTTTTATCATTTCAACAACTTCCTGTCGCTGCCGTCGCCACCCTCCAGCACGCTCATCTGCTGTATGGCAATGCGGTTGAGCCTTACGAGGCGTTCGCCCTGCGGCAAGCCCTGGCTGATGAACACGGCATTGAGGTTCTCCATGTTCGAGAGGCAGATAAGCTCGTTGATGGTGGCATAGTCGCGGATGTTGCCCTTGCGGTCTGGATTGGCCTCGCGCCACTGACGGGCCGTCATGCCGAACATCGCCACGTTCAGCACGTCGGCCTCCTCGGCGTAGATGATGTTTGCCTGCGCCGGCGTTACTTCCGAAGGTATGAGGTTCTGCCTGATGGCGTCGGTGTGTATGCGGTAGTTTATCTTCGACAGCTCGCGCTTGGCCGACCAGCCGAGCTGCGCCTGCTCCTCGGTTTTCAGGCGCTGGAACTCTTTGAGCAGGTAAAGCTTAAATTGCGGTGACACCCAACTGGCGAATTCAAAGGCAATGTCCTTATGGGCATACGTGCCGCCATAACGCCCGGCTTTGGCAATGATGCCCCGTGAATTTGTCTTTTCCACCCATTGTTTCACTGAAAGGATGAAACGGTTTAGTCCGGCTTCATTTTTAATTCCCTCGAATTCGGGGGAATTAAAATTCGGATTGTACATTTCTTCCCATATTCCCAAGAACTCGATAGTGTTCTTGTTGCGTAGCCATTTTTCAATAAGTGCGAGCCCGTTCTCTATATTTCTCACCATATCTGTCAGAGAAATATAGTCTTTCTCGTCGTATGTTACAACGGTTATCTCTGTGTCCTGTACTTTTATCTTTGCCATAATATATTCTTATTCTTTGTCTCTCAGCCACAAAGGTAGCCAAAATCCATGAGAATGTCTCCTCATCGGAGAACTATCTTGCTGTTTTTCGTTCAGCCTTAGCACTTTGCGGAGGATGTTACGCGGTTTTCAACGGAATTGTTATACCTTTGTAGGCGGTAGGAATAAGAAATGGCACATATATAATGAAATACACCAATAGACAAACGAATGAAGAGGAAATAAGAATCTACCAAAGCCTGTGGAAGAATATGCTGCTGGGCATCCTGTGTCTGGCATTTGCGGTGGGCGGATATTTTATTATTAAAGACGAGGAATGTAACTTAGTGACGAAAGTGTTGGGCGGATGGCTGAATGTCATATTCTTCGGGGGCGGCGGATTGTTCGTCATCATCCTTACGCTATACAACAGGATTCGCCGCACTCCGCTTCTGATAATACACGACGACAGACTGGAAATGTACGTACAACGCAAGGTGGCCTATCATACCGTCAGTTTCACTGATGTGAAGTGCTTCCGGCTGATAAATGTCTTTAACACCAAACAGATAGCCATTGACTACAAGACAGTACCACTTATAAATAAGTTTGAGGAATCGTCCGGTGTCAGGCAAAGCGTGATGCGCTTCAACTTCAACACGGTCGGAGCAATAGAGAGCATCCCTGCCGACCATCTGACGATGAAGGGGAAAGAGATTTGCAGCCTGTTGAACGAAAGGATTACAAGCGATGAACCAGCCTGATAAACGGTTAAAGATTTCGAGGCGGACTAAAGTTTAACGCAAAAAAATAAAGAGAATAGAAATATGGCAATACCCACAAACATCAGATATATACCGCCGACAGAACGGGATGGCGGGCTTTTGAACAGGCTGACGGCACTTTGGGAGTCGTCCGTGCGTGCCACTCATCATTTCCTGCGCGAGGCAGACATCAGTAATCTGAAGCCATACGTGACGGAAGGACTGGCAGGCATCAGACATCTTTATGTAGCCGCCGATGCCGCCGCCCCGACAGCCTTTATCGGCATACAGGACGAGAAGATTGAGATGCTTTTCGTCTCGCCCCAACATTTGCGCAAAGGCATCGGCAAACGGTTAGTGGACATGGCGGTAAGGAACCATTGGGCCGCATTTGTAGACGTGAACGAGCAGAACCCCGACGCAAGGGCTTTTTATGAGAAGTTG
>ENA-OYXX01000345-OYXX01000345.1-human-gut-metagenome-genome-assembly--contig:-NODE-345-length-22219-cov-7.848809_pt1 | contig 22219 bp, 17 predicted proteins | sample MGYA00243976_ERZ653434 | MGnify/ENA primary metagenome ERZ653434 (study PRJEB26926, sample SAMN06165112) | human gut metagenome | biome: ENVO:00009003; feature: ENVO:2100002; material: ENVO:00002003...
CAACATGGCCTTGACTTCTTTGGGGAGTTAAGGAGTAAAAGGGAGTTATCACTCCACTACGCTCCGTTGGGAGTTAAGACAACAGCAACATGGCCTTGACTTCTTTGGGGAGTTAAGGAGTAAAAGGGAGTTATCACTCCGCTACGCTCCGTTGGGAGTCAAGCCAACAGCAACATGGCCTTGAATGAACATAAGCATTTGGCTTAACTCCTTAACTCCCTTTAACTCCTTAACTCCTAAAATAACTCCATATGAAACTTCTAAATTCATTCTATCACTCTCACTCCGCCCTTGTCTGCCGAGCTTACGCTTTGCGCGTATGCCCGCAGAGCCTTCGACACCACACGGTCGCGCGTGAGCGGCTGTTGCGGTCTTGCGGCCAGTTCTTCTTCCGACAGGCGTACGTTGATTGAGCGGTTGGGTATGTCTATCTCTATGATGTCGCCATCCTTTATCTTTCCGATGTTTCCGCCGGCGGCGGCCTCGGGCGATATGTGTCCGATGCTCAGTCCGCTCGTTCCGCCGGAGAAGCGTCCGTCCGTTATCAGGGCGCACTCCTTGCCGAGGTGCATGCTCTTTATATAAGATGTGGGATAGAGCATCTCCTGCATGCCCGGACCGCCCTTCGGCCCTTCATGGGTGATTACGACGCAGTCGCCGCTGACCACCTTGCCGCCGAGGATGCCGTCGCAGGCAGCCTCCTGCGAGTCGAACACCTTTGCCGGACCGCTGAAGCGCCATATACTCTCGTCCACACCGGCCGTCTTTACCACGCATCCGTCCTGGGCTATGTTGCCGAAGAGCACGGCCAGGCCGCCGTCCTTCGTATAGGCGTGCTCCAAGTCGCGTATGCAACCGTTGGCCCGGTCGGTGTCGAGCGTGCCCCAGCGCGTGTCCTGACTGCCCATCTTCGTCGAGAAGCGGCCGCCGGGAGCACTCTGATATATCCTGTCGGCATCGGCATCCACCGTTTCGGCCGTAATGTCGTATTTCGCCATTGCCTCTGCCAATGTAAGGCCGTCGACGCGGCGTGTAGTGCCGTCGATGAGTCCGCCCTTGCTGAGTTCGTTCATGATACCGAGTATTCCGCCCGCACGCCCGCACTCCTGCACACTGTATTTCTGCGTGTTGGGAGCCAGTTTGCACAGACACGGCACACGGCGGCTCAACTCATCGATATCTTTCATCGCAAACTCTGCGCCAGCCTCCTGCGCCACAGCCAGCAGGTGGAGCACAGTGTTTGTACTTCCGCCCATGGCAATGTCGAGCGTCATGGCGTTGAGGAAAGCCTCGCGCGTGGCTATCGAGCGCGGCAGAACACTCTCGTCGCCGTCTTCATAGTACGCCAGCGCGTTCTTCACCACCTGACGCGCGGCAGCCTTGAACAGCTCTATGCGGTTCTTGTGCGTGGCCAGAATGGTTCCGTTGCCGGGCATGGACAAGCCGATGGCCTCGGTCAGCGAGTTCATCGAGTTGGCCGTAAACATGCCCGAACAACTGCCGCAGCCCGGACAGGCGCAGCCCTCTATCTCGGCCATCTCCTCGTCGGTCACACTCGGGTCGGCACCCTTCACCATCGCCGTAATCAGGTCGGCGTTCTCGCCGCGCCAGCGTCCGGCCTCCATCGGGCCGCCCGAACAGAACACTGTCGGTATGTTGAGCCTCATCGAGGCCATCAGCATGCCCGGCGTCACCTTGTCGCAGTTGGATATGCAAATCATGGCGTCGGCCTTGTGGGCGTTGACCATATACTCCACCGAGTCGGCTATGATGTCGCGCGATGGCAGCGAATAGAGCATGCCGTCGTGCCCCATGGCTATACCGTCGTCGATGGCTATCGTATTGAATTCGGCGGCATAGCAGCCCATGGCCTCAATCTCCTGTTTTACTATCTGTCCTATCTCATGCAGGTGTGTGTGTCCCGGAACAAACTGTGTGAACGAGTTCACAACGGCAATGATGGGTTTCCCGAACTGCTCACGCTTCATTCCTGTGGCCACCCACAGTGCGCGGGCTCCCGCCATACGCCGCCCCTCGGTGCACACGGCACTTCTCAATTTATGCTTCATACCATTATTTATATATGTTGCTAATGTGCTGCAAAGGTAGTCTGTTTTTCCGTAACGGCCAATTATTCGGTTAACAAAAATCCCGTAAGACTACAATTTGTTACGAAAATAAAGCCAAATGTTTTAATGCGTAATCAAAAATTGCACTATTCATAGCAATCTGTGCATATTTCGCACAACGGCGACAACATCACGCTGACATTACCGCCACCGCCATTCACCCACGCCTTGATGTCGACCTGCGTCATGTTGTCGAGTTTGCCGATACGGGTGAAGCTCCATGAGTTGACATCGTTGTAGATGCAGAGATTGCTGCCCAAATAGAGAATCAGGGCAGCAATCACTCGAAATGCCGGATGAACCTTTTTATTCATTTTGTTGCCAAATAAAGAAACTTTCATTACCTTTGCATCATGAAACGCAAGATAATAACATACGGCGGCTATTTTGAGTCATTCATTGAAACACTCTCCCCAAAATAGTTGCGCAAACTTGATTACATTGTCTCTTTGTTGGAAACAGAGGACAGGTTGCCCTCAAGATTCATAAAATTCCTGCGTGATGGGTTGTATGAGTTACGGATGGAATATAACGGGAATATATACCGTGTGTTTTTTATCTTCGATGACGGTGCGATTGTTGTCTTATTCAACGGTTTCCAAAAGAAAACGCAAAAGACACCATCGGCGGAAATAGAAAAGGCATTAAAAATTAAAGAAGCATATTATGGAGACAAACAATCATCAAATAAATGATTACAGTTCCGTTCTTGAACGTAAATACGGGAAAAAAGGAACACCCGAACGCGCAAGGTTTGACGAAGAGGCATACACTTTCTATACAAGCCAAATTATTGCCGGGGCAAGAAAAGAAATGAAGATGACACAGAGCGAACTTGCAAAAAGGGTTGGCACAAACAAATCCTACATTTCAAAGATAGAACACGGGCTTATAGAGCCGGGAGTCGGCTTGTTCTTACGGATAATTGACGCATTGGGCTTGAAGTTCGATATTGTCAAACCAATGATGTAATTGTGCGGATCTTTACATGCGGTCAAAGACAAGACTATGACCCTACCATTGATACGATATCGAGGGGTTGTGCTTGTTTTGTCATGATAATTCTCAAAATTTAACATTTCTTTTTTCTCGAAATAGAATGGCGGCAAGGCCGTTTTTGCCTTGTCGGAACACCGTTTTTATACCGCTGGCTTGCCTTTAGGCCCTCCTTACACTCCGTTTACGGCGTACTTGCGTTGCGGTTACGGCCTAACCGTGATGCAACTACGGCCTAAACGGAGTGTAAGGAGGGCCTCTCTGCTATATTGACAAATTAACATTCACGTAACTCACTGACTGTCAACGCTCCCCGTTTGAACGAAAAATCGCGTATTTCGCGTCGTAGTGCGGAAATCGTGGTGCGGGTACTCTTTAACATACGTTAAAGTAAAGAATATTCAGAAAACCACAAAAGTTTGCGCATTTGCAACCGAATATATTTGGATATTTCAAGCATTACAATTACCTTTACACTCAAAAAACTGTGCAAGGACAACATGATGACGCACTTGCATGCGTATATGACCGGCCTGTCAATATACAAAAGCAAGCCTGAAGACAGTGTGGCCATACCTGCTGAATAAAGAAACGAAAATGGAATCACGGAGATTTAACGTAAAGGAACTGGGATACAGCATCGAACAAAAACTCGACGCCGACACCGCCGGCAACGGCACGGCTTACAGGCCGGAGACACACGAACAGTTTTTCGACGAACTGGAACGGGCGCTTGCACTCGCTCCCGACTACCGCCACATGTACCGCGCAATGCGCCGCACATACATAAGATGTGTTGACCAGAACACGGCCTTCACCCGAATGAACCTTGTGGGAACATTCGCCAAGACCGACTACCTGCTGAAAGAGCATAAGGCCGGTGCCGAACTGTCGGGAGCCGTCAACGACACACGTGTGCGGTTGGGGAAACATAAGGCCGCCGAAGAAAAAGACCTGGAAGAGTGGCACCGCCACGACTTCATGCACCTGTGCCGTTTCATAGCATTGATATACAAGGTGGAGGTGCCGCCACGGCTGCGCGAACTGTTTCCAACCGAAACGAAAAGAACGGAGAAGAACAGGCTCCTCAGCGAGTGCATGCGCGTGGTCGTGAACCGTTGGGACAGTGAATACATATACGCAAATGCCGCCGACGGAACAGACGCCGCCGACGGCGAAATAAGGATATGCCACACCCGGGGCAACACCAACTACAACTACGACTGGTCGTATCTGGGCGAACTGATGTACAGTGGGGCACAGCTCAACCTTATCCGTCCGCGCGCCGATGCCGGCGGGGTGATATACCCGGAGCTGACCATCTTCGAGCCCGACTATCTTGTAGACATCAACGCCGTGGCACGGTGCTTCACCTCATATAACGAATCGCCGCTGGTTCACCTGCTCAACAAGCTCCGGCCGTCGGCCTGCTCACAACCGATACTGTTGGGAAACTTTGCCGGACAACTGCTCGACGAGTCCATCCAAGGCCTTACCCCCACCCCAACATACAAGGAAAGCGTGACGGCGTTTTTCCGCAACAACGCCGTCAGCCTCGCCACGGCAGAGGCTGACCAGTCGTTCCACAAGGAGGCACAAAACCAAAAACACAACATCGACTACGCCATGCACGTGCAACTGCCCAAAGCCGTGACGCGGTATGACACCGGCAACGGCATGGTGGAGCCGTCGTTTTTCTCGGAGATGCTCGGTCTGCAGGGACGTATGGACTACATTCAGTTAGACCAGGGAGTCATAATTGAGCAGAAATCGGGCAAGGGGGCATTCCCATACGACAACTTCACAAAGCCGCGCCACACCGAAGAGCACTATGTGCAGATGCTGCTGTACATGCTCATCTTCCGCTACAATTTCCGCAAGATATACGAGAAAAACAACAGGGAGATGTTCCCCTTCCTGCTGTACTCCAAATACCGCGAGAGCCTGCTCGGCCTCGGATTCGCACCGGAGCTGGTTTTCCGCGCGCTGAAACTGCGCAACCGCATAGCATGGACGGAGATGATGTGCACATGCGACGGCGGGTTCAGAATACTCGAACGGCTCACCGCCGACAACATGAACGCCAAAGGGACCGGCGGAAAACTGTGGGAAGAATATCAGAAACCGCAGATAGAGGAACTGCTAAGGCCAATACACGAGGCCGACACTACGGAGCGCGACTACTTCTTCCGCATGATGACCTTCGTGGCCAACGAACACATGCTCTCGAAGCTGGGCAACAAGACAAAGGAGGACTCTGGCTTCGCCGCCAAGTGGCACGACTCTCTCGACGACAAGATACAGGCCGGAAACATATACTGCAACCTGCGTCTTGTCAGTCCGGCCGACCGGCAGGAGGGGCACATAGATACGGTGACACTGCGGTTTGCCGAACCGGGCGGCAACGACATATCAAACTTCCGCACCGGTGACATCGTAATTCTCTATCCATACGACCGAGGCAGTGAACCCGATGCCCGCAAGGGCATGGTGTTCAGATGCACCATCGAGGACATCAATGCCGAAACACTGCGCCTCAGTCTGCGCAACGCCCAGGCCGGAGCAACCATCTTCCTGCGCGACAAGGACAGGCCATGGGCTGTAGAACACGACTTCTTCGAATCGTCGATAGGGCCGCTCTACCGCGGACTGCACGCCTTTCTCCGCGCTCCGCGCGAACGCCGCGACCTGCTCATGCTGCGCCGCGAACCGGAGACGGACACCGGCATAAGGCTGAAAGGAGACTACGGTGACTTCAACGACCTGGCCCGACGGGTGAAACAGGCACGTGACTTTTTCCTCATCGTAGGTCCGCCGGGCACGGGAAAAACATCATTCGGCATGCTCAACACCCTGAAGGAAGAATTGCTTGAAGAAGCGTCAAGCGTGCTCGTGCTGTCGTACACCAACCGTGCCGTTGACGAAATTTGCAGCAAACTCGTAGCCGAGGGCATCGACTTCATACGCCTCGGCAGCCGCATCAGCTGTGCCAATGCATACCGCAACCACATGCTCAACACACGTGTGGAGGCATGCGGAAATATTGGTGACGTGAAAAAAATGATTGGGGAGGCACGTGTCATCGTGGGCACGACGACGGCGCTGAACGGCAACACGGCCATTTTCGAGATGAAACAGTTCTCACTCGCCATCATCGACGAGGCGTCGCAAATACTCGAGCCACACCTCATCGGACTGCTGAGCGCGCAAAATGCGGGCGCGCCGGCCATACGCAAGTTCGTAATGATTGGCGACCACAAGCAACTGCCAGCCGTGGTGCAGCAGAGACCGGAGGTGTCGGCCGTGAAGGAGCAAAGCCTGCGCGACATTCTGCTCACCGACTGCCGGCTGTCACTGTTCGAGCGACTGCTGCGGCGGTATCACGGCCGCAAAGACGTGATGTTCATGCTGCACAAGCAGGGACGCATGCACCCCGACATCAGTCTGTTTCCCAACCGTGAGTTCTATGGCGGCCTGCTGCAGCCTGTCCCACTACCCCATCAGCAAGAGGCTCTGCCAACATCGGCAGACTGCAATGACGGCATTACCCGCATGCTGCTCACACACCGCATCGCCTTCTTCAACACCGAACTGCCTGCCGATGACGAACTTGACAAGGTGAACACGGTGGAGGCGGAAATGATTGCGGCCACAGTAATGAAGATATACGAAATCGAGCGCAACCGGTTTGACACGGACAAAACAGTTGGCGTGATAGTGCCATACCGCAACCAAATAGCCACCATACGCAGCTGCATCGACCGTTATGGCATTGACACTTTGCACGACATCACCATCGACACTGTAGAGCGTTTTCAGGGCAGCCAGTGCCGTTACATCATCTACGGGTTTACCATACGCAGGTATTACCAGCTGCGCTTCCTCACCGACTCCACGTTCGAGGACATCGACGGCACCCTTGTCGACCGCAAACTGAACGTGGCCATGACCCGGGCAGAGGAGCATCTGATAATGTTCGGCCATGCTCCGCTACTGGCCCAAAGTCCAGTCTTCGCCCGCCTTCTCGCCTTCATGCGCGAGAGAGGAACCCTCTTTAAGGCAAACAAGGAAGACTATATGCAGGGACGGTTCTGATGACTCCAATACGATTTTGGAGAGAATAGTTTGACAAGCGATTTCAAATTAAGGAGGAGATTTTCTTCTCCTTTTCTTTTCACATCACATAAAAATATTTATCTTTGCATATGGATGACTTGCCATATACGGCAATCATTCATTGAAAAGCCATCACCATAATGAAGAAAGGAGAATAAAGATGAAGGATGAATTGACAAGAAATAAAGTTGAATATATAGTGATGTTCATTGCTGAATTTTCAAAAAAGCATCATTTGCAAGAACAGGAAGCATACGGATATCTGAAAAGATATGACGTGATTGACGTAATTGACAAATACTATGATGCAATGCACACGCAGAGCTTCAGCGACATGGTGACTGACATGACGGAATATTGCCAAAGGAAAGGAGGGACTTTGGTATGAAACTGTATCATGGAACAGTATCGAATTTTACAGAGATAGACCTTTCGAAGTCAAATAACGCAAAAGATTTCGGCAAAGGTTTCTATCTTTCTCCCGATATGCAACAAGCAGAAAATTGGGCACGATTTAAATCCGTACAGTTGAATTTGGCACCCATTGTCCATGTCTTCGATTTTGATGAGAAACTTTTAGAAGGCTCGGAATTATCAGTTAAACGCTTTGATGGATACACTGAAGAATGGGCGAGATTTGTTTTTGACAATCGTCAAAACATATCAAACAACAACATTCACAACTATGATATCGTAGCAGGTCCTATCGCCAACGACAAAGTTGGTGTACAGATACGTAATTATTTTGAGGGGAATATAACTTTTGATGTATTTCTGGAACGCCTGAAATATATGAAGGGGATGACCCTGCAATATTTCTTTGGAACAGAAAAGGCTGTTAAACATTTGGTTAAGCTATGAGTGATTTTCAATATATGGTGGAGTGCACCACAAGAGACCTCATCAATATTCTTGTTGAGCGGGATGGTTATGACATGCAAAAAGCCGTTGACTTAGTGTATACATCAAACACTTACCGCTTGTTGAAGAATATTGATTCAGGGCTGTATTTTCAAAGTCCTAATTATGTATATGGACTTCTGAAAAATGAAATCCAACAGGTCTGAGCAGCACAGATGTCCCGCCTTCTCGCCTTCATGCGCGAGAAAGGAACCCTCTTTGAGACAAACAAGGAAGACTATATGCAGGGGCGGTTATGACCTCACGCCATCTCCCTGCGGTATTCGCTCGGTGTGCGCCCCACGTTGCGCTTGAAATAGCGGTTGAAGTGCTGCGCATACTGGAAACCGAGGCCGTAGGCAATTTCGCTCACAGTCTTCTTCGTGCCCAGCAGTTCCTCTTTCGACAGCTCTATTATTTTGGTCTGAATAAATTCCTGCGGCGTGTGTCCGGTCTCTTTCTTCACGAGATCGCCGAAATAGTTGGGTGACAGGAAGCACCGCTCGGCAAAGTATTTCACCGAAGGCAGTCCGTCCTTGCGTGCCGCAGACCCGTTGAAATAGCTGTTCAGCTCGTCTTCAAAGCGCGTCAGTATGTCGAGATTGGCATCGCGGCGTGTATTGAACTGCCTGTCGTAAAAACGCATGCAGTAATCGAGCAACAGCTCTATGTTGCGGCATATCAGCTTGCGGCTATGGCTGTCGGCGGGCTGTTCGGTTTCCTGGCGAATCTTGTCGAGACAGTCGCGGAATATTGCTTTCTCGCTGTCGGAAAGATGAAGGGCCTCGCGCGAAGAATAGTCGAAAAAAGAGTACTGCCGTATGTCGCGCCCAAGCGACGTGCCATGTATCAGGTCGGGATGAAAAAGCAGACCGATGGCATTGGGCACAAAACCGGGGACGTGCTTGACACGGACAGTCTGCCCGGGTGCGAAACTCGTCACCGTACCCTCCTGATAGTCATACGGTTGGCGGCCATAAGTAATGTCGCCGCAATATGTCTGCTTGAGCCACAATGAGTAAACACCGTAACGGTAAGTCACGTCATCAGCCTCGCATGCCGGTGACAACCCGTTAAGGTCAACGACCGACACCAACGGATGTCGGGTCTCAAGCCCCCATATATTGTTATAGTCAGCTACAGAATCAATGAATATTTCGTTCTCCATAAAGCAGTAGGTTTTTATATCGTTTGGGATTTATATTTTTCCTGAATGAATTTCAGTTCCGCCTCAAGCATGGCCAGACGCGGCATGTCATAGCCGACACTGCGGGCCTCCTCGATGGGACGTGTGTAGAGATAGTAAATCTCCATCGGGCGGCGGTTGTCATAGTCGAGTTTCATAGATGGCGAATATGGTGCCATGGCCTGCGTGTTGCGCATCATCTTGTCGGCAAACGTCTCGTCGATACGGTTCACACCAAGTGCACGGGCTGCTCCTATCACCTCTGTCATCTGTTCGCGGATGAGTTGGCAGGTGACCGGATTGGCCAGCAGACGGTCTGTACTGGTGTCGAGCGCCACGGTCATACCGTTGAACGGCATGTTCCATACCGCCTTTTTCCACCGCGCCTCGGCATAGTCGACCACAGAAGCCCCCACGCCCGATGCCTTTAAGTCTGAAACGAGCTGCCGCACCACTGGCGTTTCGGCACACGAGTAGCAGCCTATAGTGATGTTGCCGTAAGCCTGATGGCTGATATGCCCCGGCCCCACTTTGTAGGAACAGATAAAGGCCAGTCCCGCAGCGATGTTCAGATGCGGGAACACTGTCTGCAGGTCGACCTCGGGACCGATGCCGTTTTGTATGAGAACCACAAGAGTGCCGTCATGAAGCAACGGCGGCAACAGAGAGGCAAGCAGATGGTTGTTTGTGGTCTTCAGGCACACCAGCACCACGTCGCACTGCGGCATCAAGGCAGACGAGCACCATGCGTTGACACGCGGCAGACGGAACGAGCCGTCACATGAATCCACCGACAGACCGTTGGCGGAAACATAATCATAGTCGCCATGCAACAGGAAATGCACTTCGTGCCCCGCAAGAGCCAGCCGGCCGCCATAATATCCGCCCACGGCTCCGGTTCCTATTATTCCATATCTCATATTGTTCCGTTTATATCAAATAGCCCCAAGTCGTAAGATAATCGCCGCAAGGGCCATGCAAATGTACTGATTTTTATTCTTATTCACAATTATCTCGAAATAAAAGCGTATCTTTGCAACATATTTTATATTTGTTGATTGTAATGCAAAACAAATTAGGCCTACTCGGCCATATAAAGTATCCCGATGATCTGCGCAAGCTGACGGTCGACCAGCTGCCGGAAGTTTGCAAGGAGTTGCGCAGCTACATTGTCGAAGAGCTGTCGGTCAACCCCGGTCATCTGGCTTCAAGCCTTGGCGTGGCGGAAATCACCGTCGCGCTGCACTATGTGTACAACACCCCCGAAGACCGCATCGTGTGGGATGTGGGCCATCAGGCCTACGGACACAAGATTCTCACCGGACGCCGCGAGCAGTTCTGCACCAACCGCAAGTTGCACGGCCTCAGACCGTTTCCGTCTCCGGAAGAGAGCGAGTACGACACGTTCGTGTGCGGTCATGCCAGCAACTCCATATCGGCAGCACTCGGCATGGCCGTGGCTGAAAAGAAAAGGGAGCGCGGCGACGGCACCCCTGACGGAAAAAGTGCAGCCCCGCGCCATGTAGTGGCCGTAATCGGCGACGGTGCCATGAGCGGCGGACTGGCCTTCGAGGGCCTCAACAACGTTTCGTCAACAGCCAACGACATGCTCATCATCCTCAACGACAACAACATGAGCATAGACAGGAGCGTGGGCGGCATGAAACAATACCTGCTGCAACTGAACACCAACGAGACCTACAACGCGCTGCGCTTCCGCGCCGGCAACTGGCTGCGCTCGAAAGGATTCCTCGGCGAGGACCGCCGCAACGGCCTCATCCGTCTGGGCAACGCCCTGAAATCGGCCATCAGCCACCAGCAGAACATCTTCGAGGGACTGAACATCAGATACTTCGGGCCGTTCGACGGACACAACGTGAAGGAGCTTGTACGTATATTGCGGCAGCTGAAAGACATGAAAGGCCCCAAACTGCTGCATCTGCACACAACAAAGGGCAAAGGATATGAACCGGCGGAGAAAGCGGCCACCATTTGGCATGCACCCGGCAAGTTTGACCCCGCCACAGGAGAACGCATCAACAGCGAGCAGCCGGGCATGCCGCCTAAATATCAGGATGTGTTCGGACATACACTGCTGGAACTGGCCGGACAAAACCCAAAGATAGTGGGCGTGACGCCCGCCATGCCCACCGGTTGCTCGATGAACATAATGATGGAGGCCATGCCCGACCGTGTTTTCGACGTTGGCATAGCCGAAGGACACGCCGTGACTTTCTCGGGAGGCATGGCAAAGGACGGACTACAGCCTTTCTGCAACATATACAGCGCGTTCGCCCAGCGGGCTTACGACAACATCATACACGATGTGGCAATCATGCGTCTGCCCGTGGTGATATGTCTCGACCGCGCCGGACTGGTGGGTGAAGACGGCGCAACCCACCACGGTGCATTTGACATGGCAGCCCTGCGGCCCATCCCCAACCTCACCATAGCCTCGCCGATGGACGAGTGCGAACTGCGGAGGCTGATGTATACGGCGCAACTGCCCGGCAAGGGAACATTCGTAATACGATATCCGCGCGGACACGGCGTGCGCACAGACTGGCGCTGTCCGCTGGAAGAACTGACCGTGGGCACCGGACGCCGGCTGAAAGAGGGCCGCGACGTGGCCGTGCTGACCATAGGTCCGATAGGAAACACCGCAGCAACAGCAATAAATGAAGTGGAACTGCGTCACGAAGGCCTGTGTGTGGCCCACTACGACATGCGTTTCGTCAAACCGCTTGACGAGAAGCTGCTCGGCGAGGTGGCCGCACGCTTCAGCCGCATCATCACCGTTGAAGACGGCTCGCGCAGCGGCGGATTCGGTTCTGCCGTGCTCGAATGGATGGCCGACCACGGGCATTGCCCGCGCATCGTACGCCTCGGGTTGCCCGACAACTTCGTGGAGCACGGCACTGTGGCCGAACTTCAGCACATCACGGGCATAGACAAAGAGGGCATCGCCGAAGCCATTGAGAACATCCTTACCTTATAATTACTCAAACTATCAACTATGAAGATTATCATAGCCGGTGCAGGAGCCGTAGGCACGCATCTTTCAAAACTGCTGTCACGAGACAACCACGACTGTACGCTCATTGACGAAGACGATGACCGTCTGGCCGGCCTCGACGGCGAATACGACATCATGACACTGCAGGCCTCGCCCACAAGCATAAAGGCACTCAAGGATGCCGGGGCACAGGATGCCGACCTCTTTGTAGGCGTGACACCCGACGAGAGCCGCAACATGAACGCCTGCATCATAGCCCACGCCATGGGAGCAAAGAAGACGGTGGCACGCATAGACAACTATGAATATCTGGCCCCAAGCCTCGAGCCGTTTTTCAGCCGACTCGGCATCGACTCGCTGATATATCCCGAGGTGCTCGCCGCCATAGACATCAACAACTGTCTGAGGATGAGCTGGGTGCGGCAGCGGTGGGACGTGCACGACGGCGCGCTGGTGATGCTCGGCATCAAGCTCTACGACGTGTGCGAGATACTCAACCGCCCGCTCCGCGAACTGTGCGGCCCCGACGACCCCTACCACATAGTGGCCATAAAGCGGGGCAACGAGACCATCATACCCGGCGGCAACGACGAACTGCACAATCTGGACATGGCTTTCTTCATGACCACCCGCGAATACATACCGTACATACGCAAGATTGCCGGCAAGGAACACTATGCCGACGTGAAGAACGTGATAGTGATGGGAGGGGGAAAGACCGCCGTGAGAATGGCCCTCACCGCGCCGGACAACATGAACGTGAAGATAATCGAGATGAGCGAGGAGCGCTGCGAACGACTGAACACGCTGCTCAGCACGTGCGACACCATGGTGATACACGGCGACGGGCGCGACATCGGCCTGCTCGAAGATGAAGGCATAAGGAACACACAGGCCTTTGTTGCCGTGACAGATAACGCCGAAACCAACATACTCGCCTGCCTCACGGCCAAACGCCTCGGAGTGCGCAAGACGATAGCCATGGTGGAGAACCTCGACTATGTAAGCATGGCCGAGGAGCTTGACATCGGAACGATAATAAACAAGAAGACCATTGCCGCAAGCCATATCTACCAGATGATGCTTGACGCCGATGTGAGCAACATGCGTTCGCTGACGGTGCTCGACTCCGACGTGGCCGAGTTCACCGCCGCACAGGGTTCGCCCGTAACGAAGAAGCCCGTCAAGGCTCTCGGACTGCCTTTCGGCATGACCATCGGCGGACTGGTACGCCACGGCGAGGGCATGCTCGTCAACGGAAACTCGCAGATAGAGGCCGGCGACACCGTGATGGTGTTCTGCCACGAACAGAACATGAAGAAGATGGAGAAATACTTTAAGGCAAGCTCGCTATGGTAAACTTCCGCATTGTATCGAAAATAATCGGCCAGCTGCTCTTTCTCGAAAGTGCGTTCATGCTGTGCAGCCTGGGTGTCGCCCTCTATTACAACGAGGATGACATCATGGCATTCCTCATATCGATGATAGCCACGGTGGGCAGCGGACTCGTATTCAGGTACGCCGGGCGCAACTCGGCCAACAACATGAGCCGCCGCGATGCCTACCTCGTGGTGACGGCCACGTGGATTATCTTCAGCATCTTCGGCATGCTGCCCTACATCGTGGGCGGATATATAACAAATCTGGCCGACGCCTACTTCGAGACAATGTCGGGCTTCACCACCACAGGCGCAACCATACTCGACAGCGTTGAGATTCTGCCCCACGGCATACTCTTCTGGCGCTCGCTGACACAGTGGATAGGCGGGCTGGGCATCGTGTTCTTCACCATAGCCATCCTGCCGTCGATGGTGGGCGGAAGCGTGAAAGTGTTCGCCGCCGAGGCCACAGGCCCCATACGCTCCAAGATGCACCCGAGGCTGAGCACGAGCGCCAAGTGGATATGGTCAATATACCTCACACTCACCATCGGCTGCATAATGGCATACATGGCGGCGGGAATGGGGGTGTTCGACAGCTTCACCTACTCAATGTCGACCACGGCCACGGGCGGTTTCTCCACCCACGATGACAGCACCGAGTTCTTCCGCTCGCCGGCCATAGAGTACATAAGCATACTCTTCCAGTTCCTCTCCGGCATCAACTTCACACTGCTCTACATGATACTGTTCAAGGGACGGGTGCGCGCACTGCTCACCAACTCCGAGTTCAGGCTCTTCACCACCATTGTCTTTTCCGCCACAGCATGGATAATGTACCTGCTCATAACACGCCTCGGCTACGATGTTGAGCACGCTTTCCGCAGCGCGCTGTTTCAGGTGGTGTCGTTCATCACCACTACCGGACTCTTCAACGATGATGCCGGTGCCTGGCCCCACATCACATGGGTTATACTCGGTGCCTGCATGTTCCTCGGCTCGTGCGCAGGCTCCACCAGCGGCGGCTTCAAGTGCATACGCGGCGTGATGGTGCTCAAAATACTGCGCAACGAGTTCCGCCGCATACTGCATCCCAACGCCGTACTGCCTGTAAAGATAAACGGCGAGAGCGTCTCACAGTCGAAACTCGTCACGCTTCTGGCCTTCTTCTCCGCATACGTGCTGATGTGCCTCATCGCCGCGACGATAATGATTATCGCAGGCATCGACAACACCAACGCCATAACCATCTCACTGAGCTGCATGGGCAACGTAGGGCCTACCCTCGGTACGGAAATAGGACCGGTGATGTCGTGGAGCATACTGCCCGACACCATCAAGTGGATATGCTCGCTGCTCATGCTGATGGGACGTTTGGAGATAATGTCGGTGCTCGTGCTCTTCACAAGAAGCTATTGGACAGATAATTGATCAAGCCGAGCCTCTATTCGGATATTTGTTCCGGCTGCCCGCCGCTGTCAGCCGGGGTATCTCCGCTGACAAACCGCCTGATGTCATCCTGCAATCTGACAAACTGCTCACACTGAGTATAGCCGGCAGTGCGGCGCAACATCGACCGTATGTCGGCAATGCTGTTCTCGTAACACGACATCTCATTGCGCATCTGCGTGCGATGGACGGCCGTGCGGTAAATCTCCGCCTCACGATCCTGGCGGAGACGGTTGCACACCTTGGTCATTATGGGCACGATGACGGTGTCGAAGACATGGTGCCCCTGCATATATAAATAGGTGGTGCGAGGCGTGACACCGAGCTGACGCAACAGAGCCTTAGTTTTAAGATATTCGTCCTTAGCCTTCGGGAAATGCTGTTTCAACTGGTTTACACGCCGGTTAACCTTGTGACGCAGATGGTCGATGGATATCTGCGGCGTATCAATGTTAAAACGCCCCGGGTCGGTGACGCGGCAGAAATCGGAGATGGAGAAATGTGGGTAATTGCCGGTGCGGTAGGCCCATACCGACCATATGAAAAGCGGGAAACAAGCCTCGGAATACTGCTCCATGTAATCGCGGAAATCGAATATCGAACGGTCGTTGAGCGTCACCATCACGCAAACGTCGTGAAGACCGGCTGCATAACACTGAAAATTTTCTATGGCATATACATAGGTATGGAAAACATATGGATTGGACACCACTATCTCCGATGTAGGAGTGATGCCCTGCAGCAAATAGTCATAATCGGCATCCACACAGGCTATCATATCGGGGCCCGTCTTGTCTGCCATGACATTCATCAAAACCGATTTCTTACCACGCTGCAATGTTCCCTTGGACGGGAGCATAACCTCGAAGTAGCGCGTATCGTCTTCGAGCGGACTCAACACCGTACGCCAGAAGAAGATATCATCATAACTTTCTACATAGGCTACAATCCTGCGTCTGGCCTTCTTCGAACCGAGCTTGTTGGCTGCTGTGATGTATGTCGACGTTATATTGTCTTTAAGGCGTTTGCTCATTTTTTTCCATTTAGGAGTTAAAGGAGTTAAAGGAGTTATCGCGGGCAAAGCCCGCTAAGGAGTTAAAGCCAATAGCAGCATAAAGAATTCCGCTTGAGATTCCCCGCCGATACCGAAGGAGAAGTATAGGAGAACATGATTAAGGAGTGTCAAAACCATCCTTTATGCCGGTATTGGCTTTAACTCCTTAGCGGGCTTTGCCCGCGATAACTCCTTTAACTCCTAAGCGACCACAGGGAGCGATAACTCCTTAAACTGTAATGTCACTCACCTCCGTCACCTTGTCCATCCAGCCGTTCATTATTACCGCCGGAGAGTGGGTGGTCAGGATTATCTGCACATTGGGGTTCAGCTCTATTATCATGTCTATCAGACGCTGCTGCCAGTCGATATGCAGGCTCACCTCCGGCTCGTCCATGAAAAGAATGTACGGCTGCGAATCTTCGATGAGCACCGTCAGCAGTATTACAAGCATCTGCTTCTCGCCGCTCGACAACTGATAAGGAGTTAGTTCCTCGCCTATCTGCGTGAAAAGAATCTCGTTCTTGGTACGTATCAGACGCTTGCCGGTGGCAGCAAACAGTTTGTCTATCATATCCTGAAACCGGCTCTTGGGGGCCGACAGTTCCGTTGCCTTACGCGGACCGTCGGGGCCGCCGTTCTGCAGCGCCTCGATGATGCGGTTGCCAATGTTCACCTGATAGTCAAGATACTTGCGCTGAAGCTGATACAACTGCCAGTCGAGTTCGGTGGTCACCGAAGCGTCGACCATTTTGTTCATCACATCACCCGACATTAGCGGACGGTCGAAACTGCGTATCACGTCATAACGAATCCGTATGGCATCTTCCGGCATCACCTTCATCCGCACTCCGGGAATACGGTTGCTGGCAAACTCGCCCCCCTGCATAAGTCCGCGCACCACCCTGTTGAGTATGGTGCTCTTGCCCACGCCGTTGATGCCGCTGAGAATGTTCACCTTGGGGTCGAGCGTCCACCGTATATGCTTCATGCCGCTCCACAGCGAATCAATCTCAATCTCCTCTATGTATTCTGCATATTTCATAATATCGGTATTTTAGTTTTCTGTCAGCAAATATAACCATTTTATTCGACAAACCGCCATGCCGTATGCGTATTTTTTGTAATTTTGCACCCGATTTATACGAACATACATTTTTTTTGTTTTATGGATAACAGAAACACCCGACCGCTCATTGCGCATCTGAGCATCTTTTTGGCATGCGCCTTTTGGGGACTGATGGCCCCTCTCGGCAAAGATGCCATGACACACGGCATAACCGGCATCGACATGGTAACCTTCCGCGTTTGCGGTGCAGCCATACTATTTTGGGTAACATCGTTTTTCACACGGCGTGAGCACGTCACCCGGCGCGACCTCATGCTATTTCCCCTGGCGGGCATTTTCGGACTGGTGTGCAACCAGTGCTGCTACACCATAGGCCTGAGCATCACCTCACCCATCAATGCCAGCATCGTAACAACCTCAATGCCTATCTTCGCAATGATTCTGGCCGCCCTCATCCTTAAAGAACCCATCACGGGCAAGAAAGCCACAGGTGTGCTCATGGGATGCAGCGGTGCTCTGATACTTATACTGACCTCTGCTGCCGCCACCAGTGACAAGGTGGGCGACATACGCGGCGACCTGCTCTGCCTCTTTGCCCAATTCTCTTTCGCACTCTACCTCTCACTGTTCAACCCGCTTGTGCGCCGCTATTCAGTATTCACCGTCAACAAGTGGATGTTCACATGGGCGGTAGCCTTCATCCTGCCGTTCTCGTTCGGTCATGTGGCGGCCATACCATGGGCCTCCGTACCCACTTCGACATGGATCGAAACGGCATACGTGGTTGTAGTAGGCACGTATCTGAGCTACATTCTCACAATGATAGGCCAACGCACGCTACGCCCTACGGTGGTGAGCATATATAACTATGTGCAGCCGCTCGTCTCGGTAACAGTCAGCGTGCTGACCGGCATAGGTGCTTTCCGTTGGAGTCACGGTCTGGCCGTGGCGCTGGTGTTCTCGGGCGTGTGGCTCGTTACGAAGTCAAAAAGTAAAAGGGACATGGAAAATTTGTAATTGAAAATTAAGAATTGAGAATTGAAAGTTGAGAATTGATAATTATGATTAGCAACAAGAGTAATCATAATTATCAATTCTCAACTTTCAATTCTCAATTCCCCAAAACTCTCAAGTATCAATTACAAAAAACTCCCAATACCATAAGAAGTGCACTCCAACTGCTCTTCTATACGTATCAGTCTGTTGTACTTGGCCATACGGTCCGTACGGCTGAGAGATCCGGTCTTTATCTGTCCAGAATTGGTGGCCACGGCAATATCGGCAATGGTGGTATCTTCGGTTTCTCCCGAGCGGTGACTCGTGACTGTGGTATATCCATGCCGGTGAGCCATCTCGATGGCGTCAAGAGTCTCGGTGAGAGTTCCTATCTGGTTTACCTTTATAAGTATCGAGTTGCCGGCTCCCATTCGTATACCTTTCTCCAAAAACTTCACATTGGTAACGAAAAGATCGTCACCGACCAGTTGGCAACGGTTGCCGATGGCCTGTGTCAGCCTCACCCAGTTGTCCCAGTCGTTTTCACCGAGTCCGTCTTCAATGGAATCGATCGGGTATTTGGTTATCAACTCCTCCAGATACTCAATCTGTCCTGAGGCCGTGAGACAACGGCCGTTGGGGTCTTTCACCTTGCCGTCGTTCAAACGCCGGTAATCATAAAACCATTCGCCGTCTCTGAACGTCGCAAATTCGCTCGCGGCACAGTCCATGGCTATCGTAATGTCGCGCCCGGGGGCATAACCCGCATCGCGAATGGCCTGACAGATGCAGTCAAGAGCATCTTCTATGCCGCCAAGAGCCGGAGCGAAACCGCCCTCATCGCCAACAGCCGTAGACAGGCCACGACTCTTGAGCAGACGCGCCAGAGCATGAAACACCTCGGCACCCATGCGCACGGCCTCACGCTCACCAGATGCCCCCACCGGACGTATCATAAACTCCTGAAAAGCAATGGGCGCATCTGAATGGGCACCGCCGTTGATGATGTTCATCATCGGCACCGGCATCACGTATGTATTCACACCGCCGATATATCGGTAAAGCGGCACGTTGAGACCGGCGGCAGCGGCACGTGCCACAGCCAGCGACACGCCGAGAATGGCATTGGCACCGAGCACCGACTTGGTTGGCGTGCCGTCCATCTCTATCATCTTGTGGTCGATGAGCCGCTGCTCCTGTGCCGACATGCCAACAAGAGCCGGAGCTATCACTCTGTTTACATTATCCACCGCCTTAAGCACACCCTTGCCGCCATAACGCGCCTTGTCGCCGTCACGCAGTTCGAGCGCCTCGTGTTCGCCGGTGGACGCTCCCGACGGCACCGACGCACGTCCCATAACGCCCGACCCCAACATCACTTCCACCTCTACCGTGGGATTGCCTCTTGAATCGAGTATCTCCCGTGCATGTACATTATTAATAATCATAGTTTTACTGAATTGAATGGTTAAACAAACTTTTCTTCCTTTCATGTCACATTGCAAATATACGCCATTCATCCCACATAAAAAAATATCCGGCAGGATGGTGCCGGATATTTCACATGGTTTATAATCTTTTAAAGCCTCATGCCACTATCAGTAATATTGATTATCTTATCAGTAATGCGGTTAACGCCGGTTTACAGGTAACAAGCTATCTTTGCAAAAGAAATAACAAAAATAAAGAAAACACTTATGAGACCTTACATAATATGCCACATGGTGGCATCTGTCGACGGACGGATAGACTGCGGAATGGTGGACCAAATCAGCGGTGACGAATATTATTCGACACTGGAGTCGCTCAACTGCCCGTCACTGCTTGAGGGACGGGTGACGATGGAGCACTATTGTGCCGCTCCCGAACCTTTCGTCCCTGTTGACAACAGTCCTACGGGACATCCGTCGGTGCATGTTGCCGTGAGGGCGGCAGCCTACATGATAGCCGTAGACACACGCGGACGGCTGAGCTGGCCGACGGCCGAGATAGACGGTGCACCGCTCATCTGCATAGTAAGCGAACAGGCACCGGAGGAGTATCTCGAGACACTGCGCCGTCAGGGCATATCGTGGATATGCACCGGCGCAGAGGCCATTGACCTGCCACGAGCCATGGAACTGCTGCGGCTGCACTTCGGCGTGGAGCGTCTCGCCCTACTCGGAGGCGGACACATCAACGGCGGATTTCTCGAGGCCGGCCTCATCGACGAGGTAAGCCTGCTCATTGCACCCGGCATTGACGGACGCGAAGGCCGCACGGCCCTTTTCGACGGTATAAAAGATGACAACCGTCTGCCGACATCCCTCACGCTGAAGAGCGTGGAGCCGCAACCCAACGGTACGATATGGGTAAGATACCTTACGGCAATTTCATAGACATCTTGCCACCCGTGACTTTTGTCACTGTCACCGTGCCCTGCATACTTATCTCGACATCGGTATATCGTGGTTCGACAATCAGCGTGCCGTCAATGGCAATCACTCCCCATTGACAGTAGTTCTTCTCTACGGCGCAATACTTACCCACCGGCGACTTTACATTCCTGTAAATCGGTGGGACGGTAATACTGTTGCCAACTTTCAGGCCCCATTTCAAACCGGAACGGAACGGCACGGCTTCATCGGCCATGCCAAGCATTTCGGCTCTTTTCCTTTCCCCTACGGCACGATATCTCTCTGCCGCCTGCCCTGCAATACGGTCAATCTCCGCCAGACAACTTTCGGCATCTGCAGCCGAGTCACGGCATCCTATATATTCACGTCCTTCACCATCGGCCGCATGATAGTATTTTCCGTCATCATCGGTTACTATTATGCTCCCGTCGGCCAACCGGCGGTATAGCCAATAAAAACTCTCATGGTCGCCGGCAAGCATACAGGCGTACCTGCCTCTATAGCCGTCTTTAACAGATTTGTCTTTACAGGATTTGTCGATAGCGCCTTTATGGGATTTACCAATAGCGTCTTTATGAGATTTGTTAATGTCAGATGACCCCGACAGGTCATAGTCAAAAACGGCCACATAGTATTTATGGTAGTGGATGAACTCTTCGTTTATGTCCTGCCTGTTGACATACAGGTGCTTGGTGCGGCTGTAATACGTACGCCCTGTTTTCAGCATTTCTATATTCCCGAAACAAACCACCGTGGGGCGCTCCCCATATTCCTTCATACTGTAAAGGTCAACAAAACGGTTTCTTCCGTCAGACATAACGACCGTCAGAAAATGGTTTTTAGAGAATTTCATCATTCGGCAATACCTTTTCGGGCCCGCCTCATCTCCCGAAGAGTCTATCAGCCCACACTGTCCGTCGGCGTATCTCACCGCTGCCTTCCCATACCGAATGTCAAGCACTTCCGCAAACACGGCTCCGGTTATTTTCCAACGGCCACAGCGCAATCCCCAATATCCGCTTTCTTCGTCCTGCCATGCTTTCAGCTCCGGGGAATCCTTCTCTGATTTATCCGTTTGCAACGCTTTCTTCTGCCTTGCCTCAGCCTGCTCCCTGTCCTGTTCCTCGATTGCAGACAGCAGATTGTCGTGGGACACTATCACCTCCATCATGCCGTCTTGCGGCACTGCCTCGGCAGGAGTGGCGGACAAGGTTCCGCCCGAGGGCTTTCCTTTTGCCGCGCAAACACCCTTGCCCGCAACATCCCCGCGGAACATGGCCTCCCAGTCCCATGCCGCAGTTGGCAGACCGAACACGCGGTAAAGACCCACATTGTCTATCAGCACGCACGAGGTCTTGCCTTCAGACCTGCGAAGTCCGCGGCCAACCTGCTGCAGATATTTTGCCAAAGACAGCGTGGGACGCGCCATCTGCACGAACTCAACATCGGGGCAGTCAAAGCCCTCGCTGAAAACGTCAACATTGACAAGCACACGCACCCGGCCGGCCTTAAACTCCTCTACAGCCCTCCGGC
>ENA-OYXX01000351-OYXX01000351.1-human-gut-metagenome-genome-assembly--contig:-NODE-351-length-22096-cov-8.950184_pt1 | contig 22096 bp, 15 predicted proteins | sample MGYA00243976_ERZ653434 | MGnify/ENA primary metagenome ERZ653434 (study PRJEB26926, sample SAMN06165112) | human gut metagenome | biome: ENVO:00009003; feature: ENVO:2100002; material: ENVO:00002003...
ACAGTGTTACGTGACCCGGATAACGATGTTACTTAGGCCGTGTAACAAAAGCTAACGAACAAAAAGAACAGAGCGTGATTATTGAACAGAAGAAATACACCTTCTTACGCATGGAATTTCACTGTGACAGTTTTTGCTGAACAGTTATCAATTAATAATACCAATGATTAATAAAATATAAATTTCACACACTTTTGAATGTCATACAACATTTAAACTTTACCTTTGCACATATTTAATTAAAATAATCAGGAGCCGGCATGCCACATGCACTGTCCGGTTTCATAAAACCAATACTAAATTATGCAAAAAAACAACTTTTTGTTGCTGTCAGCCGCATCTATGCTCCTGCTGACATCATGTTCATCAAAGCTCGGAGAACTGTCTGCCGACAATTTCAAAGTAGTGCCCAACCCGCTTGAGGCACAGGCCGGACAGGTGCCCGCCACAATCAACGGAATGTTCCCCGAGAAATACATGAAGAAAAAGGCCGTTGTAACAGTTACACCGGAGTTGCGCTACGGCAACGGCAAGGTGGCCAAAGGTGCAAGCGCCACATTCCAGGGAGAAAAGGTGGAAGGCAACGACCAGAGCATCTCTTACCTTGTAGGCGGCAACTACACTATGAAGACCAACTTCAAGTATGTGCCTGAAATGCAGAAGAGCGACCTGTACCTCACATTCGATGCCAAAGTGGGCAAGAAGACCGTTGAAGTGCCGGCCGTAAAGGTGGCCACCGGCGTGATAGCCACATCCGAGCTCTACCGCAACACCATCAACAACGCACAGGGCTGCATTGCCGAAGACGCTTTCCAGCGCGTGACAGAACAGAAGCAGGAAGCCAACATCAAGTTCCTCATCCAGCAGGCCAACCTGCGCAAGAGCGAGCTTCAGAACAACTCGGTGACCGAATTTGTAAAGCTGCTCCAGAAGATCAATGCCGATCAGGAAGGTCTCAACCTCAGCAACGTGGAAGTATCGGCATACGCTTCACCCGACGGTGGCGAGAAGCTGAACGACAAACTGGCCAACCAGCGTAAGCAGAACTCAGAGAAATATGTACAGCAGCAGCTCAAGAAGGCCAAGATAGATACCGAAATCGACGCCAAATATACCGCTCAGGACTGGGAAGGCTTCCAGGAACTGGTGAAGGCATCCAACATTCAGGACAAGGACGTGATTCTGCGCGTGCTCTCAATGTACAAGGACCCGGAGGAGCGTGAGAAGCAGATTAAGAACATGAGCGCCGGATTCAAGGAACTGGCCGACGGTATACTGCCAGAGTTGCGCCGTGCACGCCTCACCATCAACTACGAGGTGATCGGCCGCGACGATGACCAGATAGAAGAACAGCTGAAAGAAGACGCCACCAAGCTGAGCGTGGAGGAAATGCTCTACTCGGCAACCCTCACGAACAAGGTCAGCGAGCAGGAGGCAAGATACAAGAAGACCACAGAGGTTTATCCCAACGACTGCCGTGCCTACAACAATCTGGCTACAATAGAATATGCACGCGGAAACTATGCCGCTGCCAAGAGCTATGCACAGAAGGCACTGGCCGTTAACCCGAAGAGCGCCGAAGCCAACGCCAACCTCGGTCTGATAGCACTGCAGGCAGGTGATGCCGCAACGGCCGAGAACTACATCGGCAAGGCATCTGACGCCAACGGACTGGCAGAGGTGCTTGGCAACCTGCACCTGGCACAGGGCAACTATGCACTGGCCGAGCAGGACTTCAAGAAAGTGAACTCCAACAGCGCCGCTCTGGCACAGATTCTCAACAAGAACTACAGCGCAGCCGAGAAGACCCTCAACAACGTGAAGAACGCCGACGCCATGACCGACTATCTGAAGGCTGTCCTCAATGCACGTCAGGGCAACAAGGGTGCTGCCAAGAACGCGCTTGCCGCCGCTTTGGCCAAGGATCCGTCACTGGCATCGTATGCCGCCAAGGATCTTGAGCTGAGCGACTTGAGCAAATAATCATAGAATTTAGAATTTTTTGTTTCTCGCTCTCCACCTTCAGTTCCATCCCACCGGAGAAAACGATGGGAAGAAACGGAGATGGAGAGTTTTTTTATATGTATGTATGAGAGTCGACTTTAACTTACAGCGATGCAGCACGAAAGGCATTGTGCTTTTCGCCGCCTGCACCATTCTCGCCACCATGCTCTACTCCTGCGGAGCCAAGAGCGGTCATTTCCGTATCGAGGGACGATTCAAGAATCTGAACCAGGGTGAGTTCTACATATACAACTCCGATGCAGCCACAACCGATCTCGATACGATAAAGGTGGCTGACGGGCGATTCAGTTACGAGATACCGTTGGAAGCCAAGGCTGCTTTTGTCATCATCTTTCCCAATTTCTCCGATCAGGTGGTGTTCGGCGAGCCGGGAGCCACGGCTAAAATAGACGGTGACGCCTCGCATCTGCGCGAAATGGAAATCAAGGGTACCGACAGCAACAAGCTGATGACCGACTTCAGACTCAATGCCAACAAGATGACCCCGCCTGAAACAATCAAGGCTGTGGAAGAGTTTGTGAAAACGCATCCTGAATCGCCGGTAAGCCTGTATCTTGTAAACAAGTATCTCGTTACCGGACAAAATCCAGACTACAATTTGGCATACAAACTGACAAAGACGCTGCTGCAGGCCACACCCGACAACGGTGCCGCCGTAAGACTGTCAAAACAGCTGGAGACCCTTCGGCAGTGCGCCGTGGGTGGCAGGCTGCCCGACTTCAAGGTGAAGGACATCGGGGGGAAGACCGTCAGCCGCAACACCGCTCTCAACGGCAAGGCAAACATTGTCACCACATACGCCACGTGGAGCTATGAGAGCCGCAACATACTGCGTGCACTGAAAAGGCTGCAGAAACAATACGGCGATGACATTGCCGTGGTCAACATCTGCCTCGACGGCAACGCAAACGACTATAAGAGAAATACGGAACACGACTCCATCACCTGGCCTACAATATGTGACGGCAAGATGTGGGACACGCCACTGCTCGTTAAGATGGGGCTGGCCACAGTGCCCGGAAACATCGTCGCCGACAAAGGCGGCAAGGTGGTGGCACGAAATCTCGACGAGAAACAGCTGGAAGAGAAGATAAAGTCGATGTGCAAATAACATAACACAACTACGCCTATGATTGTAAAGACATTCTGTGCCGCCGTAATGGGTCTTGAAGCCACCACCGTGACAATAGAAGTGAGCATGTCGCGCGGGGTGATGTTTCACCTGACCGGTCTTGCCGACACTGCCGTACGCGAAAGCCGCGACCGCATAGTGGCCGCGCTGCAGAACAACGGCTACAAATTTCCGGTGGCCGACATCACCGTAAACATGGCTCCGGCAGACATCCGCAAGGAGGGCAGCGGCTACGACCTGCCACTGGCCATAGCCATACTCGCTGCCAGCGGAAAGATAGAGAGCGACCGTCTCGGCGGATACATGATGATAGGTGAGTTGGGGCTCGACGGACGCCTGCTGCCCGTGCGCGGTGCTCTGCCGATAGCCATCAAGGCGCGCGCAGAAAAGTTCAAGGGGCTCATCGTGCCGCGGCAGAACATACGCGAGGCGGCCGTGGTCAACAACATCGACGTCTATGGCATGGACAACATCACGGATGTCGTTGCCTTCTTCAACGACGACACCTCTTTCCAACCTACAGTGACGGACACACGCCGCGAATTTTATGAGAAACAGGCCACATTCGAACTCGATTTCGCCGATGTGCGCGGCCAGGAGAGTGTGAAGCGCGCTCTGGAGGTGGCTGCGGCCGGCGGCCACAACCTCATCATGATAGGTCCGCCGGGCAGCGGAAAGTCGATGATGGCCAAACGGCTGCCGTCGATATTGCCCCCGCTGTCACTCGCCGAAAGCCTCGAGACAACACAGATACACAGTGTGGCCGGCAAGTTGAGCCGCGACACGTCACTCATAACGCAACGTCCGTTCCGCTCGCCGCATCACACCATATCGCAGGTGGCGCTGACCGGTGGCGGCCTCAATCCGCAACCGGGCGAGATTTCCCTCGCCCACAACGGGGTGCTCTTCTGCGACGAGCTGCCGGAATTTACGCGCAGTGCCCTCGAGGTGCTCCGCCAACCGCTTGAAGACCGCAAGATAACCATATCGCGGGCAAAATATACAATAGAGTTTCCTTGTTCGTTCATGTTTGTGGCCTCGATGAATCCATGCCCGTGCGGATATTACGGCGACCCCACCCATCAATGTGTGTGCACGCCGGGGCAAATACAGCGCTACATGAACAAAATAAGCGGCCCGATGCTCGACCGCATCGACATACAGACAGAGATAACGCCTGTTCCGTTTGCCGAAATTTCACAGACGGCACCGGGCGAACCGTCGGCATCCATCCGCCAGCGGGTCATCGCCGCACGCAAGATACAGGAGGAGCGGTACAAAAACTACAAGGGCATACACTGCAACGCCCAAATGACCGAACGCATGATTCACCAGTATGCCGCTCCCGACTCCTCGTCGCTCGAGATGCTCCGCACGGCCATGGAACGGCTGAAGCTGTCTGCCCGTGCCTACAACCGTATTCTGAAAGTGGCCCGCACCATCGCCGACATCGACGGTTCGGAAAAGGTGCAGTCGATACACCTCGCCGAGGCCATCGGATACCGCAATCTCGACCGCGGCGACTGGGCGGAACGGGGAATATGATCGTTTTATCTCAGAAAGTCATTGTAATCACAAAAAACTGATTGATTATGGGGAGTGAAAAGAAAATAGAGGAGTCGATTGTTCCGATAAAGATGGCAGACCTCATCGGTTATATTGCCCGACGGAAGAGAATATCGTTGACAGAAGCCATGTGTTGCCTTTACGACAGTACCATTGCAACAGGACTCTACGATGAAAATGCCAAATGGTGGTACCTTGACAACGAGACGCTTTATGGGAAAATCGAACAAGAACGTAAAAGGCAGGACGCATTGCTTTCGTCAAAAGAACTGCAGTTTGTCGTGTTTTGCACAGAGACCTACGCCCGCCGAAATTCATTGTCGAGCCTGCAGACCTATGCGCTGTTCAAGGCAAAAGGACTTGTCTCTTTTCTGAAAAACAACTTTGAGGTGCTTCACACGCAGGGTGAAGATTATATCATGGACGAAATACGTCTTTATCTTAAAAGGAGGAAAAACTTATGAGACTTTATCACGGTTCAACGATGGCAGTGCGTAAACCAAATATATTGCGCGGGCGCCGCAACACCGATTTCGGTAAGGGATTTTATTGCACGACCAACTATGAGCAGGCCGCCCGCTGGGCTCGTATCAAACGTGACCGTCAAGGGACATCGAAAGCTGTAGTCACGGTATATGAATTAGATGATAATCTTCTTGACGCATCCGACTTCAACATCATGCGCTACCATGGCGCTACCGAAAATTGGCTGGACTTTGTCATCAGCAACCGTCGCAGCTCATCACCTCACACTTACGACATGGTGATGGGTCCCGTAGCCAATGACAGTCTTTACGCCACCATCACCATGTATGAGAAAGGTGACCTCTCAGCCGAAGCCGCCATCATCCAACTGCGCACCCACACCCTTTTCGACCAACTATCCTTTCATACGCAAGCAGCAGTGGAGATGCTGAAGTATATTGAAGTCCGGGATGCGAACCAATCTCACAAATGACATAACACATGAAGACAAATGATATTCTTGTGATAGCTTTCGACGCAGATGACACCCTGTGGGATTGCCAGTCGCATTTCGAGAATGTGGAGCGCGACTACTGCCGGTTGCTGGCAGAATATGGCGACAGCGACCACGTCTCCGGCCGTCTGTTCAAGACCGAAGCCGCCAATATGGAGCTGTTGGGATATGGAACCAAGGCTTTCACCCTGTCACTTGTTGAAAATGCCGTTGAAGTGAGTAAGGGTAAAGTGAGTGCAGAAATAATAGGCCGGATAGTGGAACTGGGGAAAAGTCTGCTCTGCCTGCCCGCCACGCCGCTGCCCGGAGTACGCGAGACCCTGTGTGCCATCAGAAACATGAACCGCTATCGGCTCGCTCTTTTCACTAAGGGCGAGTTGCTTGACCAGAACAACAAACTGCAACGCTCCGGCCTCGCCCCCTTCTTCTGCCATGTGGAGATTGTATGCGACAAAACCCCGGCACACTACCGCGCACTCTGCGAGCATTTGGGCATTTCTCCCGAACGGTTGCTCATGGTGGGCAACTCTTTCCGCAGCGACATCGCTCCCGCACTCTCCATAGGGGCACATGCCGCCCACATACCGTTTCATGTGACGTGGCAGTTGGAGCTGACCGACGAATTTGACCATCCACACCTCACACGCCTCAACCGCTTCTCCGATATAATGTCGATATTGTGAATATATCATGCCGGTATTCATAAATTATATGTCAATATTGCGGGATATAAAGAGTTGACTTATAAATAAATTTTAAAAAAGTCATAAATTCTTTGTTTCTTACCAATTAATATCGTACCTTTGCAAAAAGTGATAGCATGTGGAACAGGCTCTCTCACAGGATAAGCAAAAGAACTGTCCGAGAAAGGAGCAGATAGAGAGAATAGCCTAAACAAATACAGACCACAAAAGAAACACATGAAAGCCCATGACACAGACAATAGTATCATAGCTGATGTCACAGGACTATCTTTTGAAAAAATCCTAAACTATGATGAAAACACACAAGAGAGAGATAGGGTGGAAGTTCTTTACCGAAGAACCCACCCTATTTCATTTTACTATTCCACATATATTAAGACATTATTGGGCTGTACCATAATAGAATCCTCATATTACAAGTCAGGAAACAATGGCTACAGCATGATTATTATCCACTTTTTCTTATTATTTTCATTAAGTAACTTTGCCGTAAGGTTTTATTTTTGTATATTTGCCACACATAACATTCATTTTTAAAACCGCAACGACTATGGCATTAAGCAGTCTCGACGAGAGATACGTCAACTTTTATACAGACTTCGCATTCAAGAAACTCTTTGGCACTGAAGTGAACAAGGACCTTCTAATCAGTTTCCTGAACTCAATGTTTGACGGAAAGGAGGTCATACGCGACCTTACATATCTCAACAGCGAGCAGCTCGGCACGGGCGAGCTTGACCGGAAGGCTGTGTTCGACGTATATTGCGAGAACGAGAAGGGCGAGAAGTTTCTTGTGGAGATGCAGAAAGCCGAACAGCAGTTCTTCAAGGACCGCAGCGTGTTCTATTCAACATTCCCCATCCGCGACCAGGCGGTCCGCGGCAACAGTTGGGACTACAATCTCAAGACTGTCTATACTATAGGCATTCTCAATTTCTGTTTCGACGATACCGATCCAGAATATTTCCACCATGAAGTCAAGCTGATAGACACGAAGACAGGAAAAGTGTTTTTTGACAAACTGGTGTATGTCTATCTCGAGATGCCAAAGTTTACGAAGAAAGAGACGGAACTCACCACCCTGTTCGACAAGTGGCTATATGCTATCCGTCATCTGGCAACTCTCTTTGAGCGTCCTGCCGCACTGCAGGAAAAGGTGTTCCAGCGACTTTTTGAGGTGGCTGAAATAGCCAAGTTCAACCGCCAGGAACGACTCGGATATGAGGAGAGCCTGAAGATATACCGCGATTGGTACAGCATCATGACAACGGCTGAGAAGAAAGGGCTTGACAGAGGTTTTGAAAGAGGTCTCAAGAAAGGACTTGAAAGGGGACTTGAAAGAGGTATGGCCGAGGGACTTGAAAAAGGTATGGCCAAGGGAATGGAAAAAGGTATCGCCGAAGGAATGGAGAAAGGAATCGCCGAAGGAATGGAAAAAGGCCGTATAGAGGAAAAGCGCACCATAGCCCGTTCGTTGCTGAATATCGGCATGACAGCAGAACAAATATCAGCGACAACAGGGCTTACGGAAGAAGAAATAAAAGACTTGATGTAATCTGATAAAAAGAAAGACTATCATGTTGTCTGCATACCATGTTTATTGCAAACGAGCAGCCATGGTACAGAAATAATAATAACTAAACCATGGTAAAACACATTTAAGAAATAGGGTGACAGTTCTTATATTGAACTTCACCCTATTTCGTTTTCCTTTTCCATTTGAAAAAGATACACGCCTCGTTATAAACGAAAGAAACGTAAATTCTTATTTGCTTATGTATTTCTTACCATTACGTATCAGCAGGCCCTTTGTTCCGGGAACCACGCGCTGACCGTTAAGATTATACAATACATCGTTTTGAAATTTGGGAGATGCCTCAATCACAACATCAGATATATCCGTTGTCTGACCTCCGGTATACGAAATCTGAATATTGTCTATGTAAGTCATAACAGAAGCAGAACCTTTATATTCAAACAACCTCAACATCGAATTAGCCGGAAGTTTATCACTACTATACGACACGTGCATCGTTGATTTGGCAGGCACAGAAAGCTGTATCTGACTACCGGCCGGTTTCATTTGTGTCCACGTCTTTCCACCGTCGGCAGAATAACCCAACATGAATACAGACGATGACGTTGACGGATTCCATATGTCCATCTCTATCTTCGAGACAGCCAAGGCTATCGGTGACGAAGTAACAAAACCATTGCTCACCATGCCGAGCATCTTCGAACCGGTACCATACTCCTCTGTGGTGTTAACAATGCGTGAGGAAGTAAGGTCCCAATTACAGAACACACCATGAAGTCCTGAGGCATCGGTTGTGGTAAGGTCAAGCCCTTCAAAATCCTCAATGTCTTTAGCTACTTCAGCCCCTCCAACACCAAAACTGATGACTCCGGCTTTCTCAGTGATGGAATACAGTGACAACGAAGTGGGCTGCCCTGTCCACGACAGCAGAGCCGGCGTTGTCTCATTGTTTATTTCAATGACATTGCTCATGCCGGGGAACGGGTCGTAACCCGAAGCACCACCCACATGACGCGGGTTGGCACGCACAAGTTCAAAGTAATTATGGTCAGGGTCACAGTTCACCCTATTTGAGTTCCACACAGAAGCATCAGTGGAGTCAACCCGGAATATGAGCATACCCGTACCCGGCAGATAAGCATCCCATTTGGTACGCTGCCTGTTCTCAAGCAGAAAATATTCCTTGTCTACAGCAGAATTAATTCTGTATGCCTCGTTGGCTGTACCAAGGGCTTGCAACTCATAGCCATCCTTCTGTTCTGTGATAAGCTGCGGCTGCATGAAACCGATGGCATAGCGTTCATAGCTGCCATATCCCGCAGGAGTACGGCTACTGTTAAGATATGAGCCGCCGGACATTATGCTCCATTCCCCGGGATCATTGCTTTGGCCGTTTTCCGAATAGTCGGTGTCGTAGAGATCGGGCAATCCCAACACATGACTGAACTCATGACAGATTGTCCCTATACCGTCAAGTGTTTTCTGATTGTAGACCTCGCTTCCGTTCAGCTCGGTGCTGCACGCATAGCGTCCCATGAAGACATTGTCGAGACGGATATAATTGTAAAGCAGGGTGCTGGCATGAGGCCACATATAGTTTTCGTTGTTACCACTGACATGACTGCCGTAACCGGCATATATGACGTAGAACATATCTACAATACCGTCACCGTCGCGGTCGTATTTTGAGAAGTCCACCTGAGCGTTGGCAGCCAACAAAGCATCGTAAGCGCACTGTCCGCCACGTGAGCCTCCCTGTGGATACTCGCAGCTGCGGTTGATGGTTATAGGCCCCACCACATCAAATGTGGGCTTGAAACGCCCCATCGTGTTGTCGCTGAAATAGTCTCGTACACTGCCTGTACATTCCTCCCACTGCGACTCGTTGTTGGGGTTGGCATATCCCGTATATCCCTCGTCGTTGACAAGAGAAGAGAAGAAGGCATTGGCATCGGGTATAGAGAATTTCTTGTCGCTGAATTCCACAAGGAGCACGAGACCGTGGAAATTGTCATAGTCGTAAAGGGGACTCTTGCTTGCTGCCGAGGGGGTGGCGGCATTTGTCTTCCACAGACTGCGGGCACGGTTGGCGGCCTTGAGCTCCTCATCGGTGATGTCGGCACGCAACATCTTGGTCTGAGTGGCAAGGAAAGCTGTCTCCTCGGCTGCACGCTCCGAAGCGTTGTGAGCCACAACGCCCGATGGAACAAGCACACCGCCTTTCTTCACGGCATACTGATAACCCGCACCGGTACGAACCACGGTATAGCTGTCTTCGGTGGTGGTGACATGACTGAACTCATCGCCATGAAGCATGATTGTCAACATCGTTCCGTCAGGCTGGGCGATACTGGTTTTACCGGGTTTTGCGGGAATGGAGTAAGCGGAAAGCACACCCCACAGGCAAAGCATTATTGTTAATAGCTGTCGGTTCATAATTGATTCTTTATTTAGACAACGAAGGCAAGAACGCCTTTACGACGTCCTTGCCATGTCATTAGATTATTTACTGGAATAAGTAAATATCACAATATTACTTACTTGTTCAGATATTTCTTACCGTTCTGAATCAGCAGACCCTTGGCAGCCTTTGTGGTGCGCTGGCCGTTAAGGTTGTATACAGGAGCGTTGGCGTCAACATAGTTGTTGCGGTCTGCAGTAGCGTTGTTTATGCCTGAAGGAATCTCTGCATCACCCTGAACAACGAGGATTGGAGTCTCTGATGTTACACCACGACCCTCGATGTAAACAACAGCATTACGTCCCTTCTGACCAGCGGGCAGAGGATCACAAACTACTGATACAACGTAAGCTTTTATAGTTTCATTATATACGGCAACGAGATTGATCCACTCGGGAGTATCCTCTGCCTTGAAATACATGTCTGCTCCATCGTTGTCAAACCACGGTGTTGCAGTCTCTACAATTGCTCCGTTGATGTCAGAGAATACGTTGCTTTGGCAAGTCTGACCGTCCTCTGATACTCTAACAACATTTACACCCTCGATAGTCTGAGTACTTGAGGTTGCAGTCTCCCATACCATCACTTTATCGAAGAGAGCCTGGAAGCAGAGAGGCAAAGCCAAATCACTGTAATAATGTCCGTAAGTTCCATCCGAATAGTCTACAAGGAAAGTTGCATGCTCTACATTGTCACCATCAGCAATAAGATTGCCATAGAAACCAACATCAATGCCATCCCCATCGAAACCCTCAATCTGCACAGTGAACGGATAGTCAATCACAACAGGAGCCACCATCATACCAAGCGGTGTGTTCATCTTCTTTGTGAAATGCACATCGAATACATATTTCTTGATACTTGGATTAAACTGGGCACCAATAATATCATCAGCTGTGGCTGTCAGCACTTCAGTAGGCTGTTTGGTTTCACTATTGATGATGTAGAGAGACAATTCTTTGCCGGCAGGAATAGGAGCAGCCTGTGAAGAAAGTCCCATTATGAAGCACCGATCAACATACAGCGGAGACATCGGCTTGTCATAGTTCTGACGAATACCAACACATGTTCCAATACCATCTTCTCCACCATCAACAGTACCTGTTCCCCAAAAATACCCATTTGAAACAGCACCGGTTCCATAGTAGAAGCCCTGATTATGGTCTACACCTGAGAAACTGTACAGAGAGTCATTAAGGAACACTCTTGTGTTAAGTCCAATCTTTCCTGCCCAATTGGGATTTCCCTCAGATAAAGTAAATTCACTATCGCCTTTTTTGATTGTAGGAGCAACCAAGTAATAACCGGGCTCAAGAGACGCGGTATAGTTACCTTCAGCATCGGCATATTCTGTTACATTGCGTTCGTCATATCCCTCATAAGCGGTACCAGCAGAATTAAGTACGGGGAATCTCAAAAGCCACTGTACAGAAGTTGGATTGTCCGACATATTCTTGAAAGTGAATTCAGTCCAAGGAGCTACCACCACGGCTGAATAATACCATCCACCGCCATCAATGTCCCAACCATAATAGAAAGAACCCTCAGGACGGTTGTAATACAATCCATCAGCCTTAGCCTTTTGGGGTGCTTTGATGCCATCGAAACGGCCTGTAATCTTCTCACCTACACTTGCACTTGCCCTGCTGATGCTCTTGGCAACATAGTCAGACTGTGCGATACGTCCGGTCTCAATGTTAGCAACCTGTTGTGCTGACATTGCAGACGCTGCAACCAACGCAGCTGTCAAAAAGTAAAACTTCTTCATAACTATAAATACTAATCAATTAAACAATATTACAACTTAATTAAAACAATGTCACAACAAACCAATCATTGGCATCCGCTGCAGAAGTCAACTTCAATGTGTTCATATTGAACCGGGTGTTCTGTGCTTCAATTACATGGGTCTGAGTCAAATAGTCAATGAACTCGGTCAGTACGGGAGTGTTGCCCAACAGTGTGCCGGCAGTCTCATTACCCGGACCCTTGTATGCCAATGTCACACCATCGGCAGTCTGCTGCATTGTGAATAGATAGACGGCCGAACCCGACACAGTGACACGTCCCACCTTGAATGTGAACGCCATTGTGCAAACGAAATCACCTTCTGCATTTTGAGTAAAGTTGATGTTGCCGAGAGTGTTGCCCACTGCTGTGAACTGCTGATACAGCTTTGCGTTAAGAGCGGCCAACGACTCTGATGCCGCAGAGTTGCGAACCCATCTCCATGTCTTTCCGTTCGTCAGACAGTCTGCGAAGAAAGGAGCGGGCAGACCGCCTTCAATGATAAAGCTCTCATCGTTCGTGCCAAAGAACTTGCCTGCCTCTTCATCGTATACGAACATCTGTGCGGCACGTGTGTCATCACCCTTCGTGATTACATCGCGGAAGCGCAGACAGTACTTGCCATCGTGCTTGGTTATCAGATAAGGATAGAAGTCCTCATTAGAGATATGGTCGCCGTGAAGCGGAAAAATGTTCATCATACCTGTAGCGCCGTCTTCGATATAGAAAGAGTCAGTGCCCAACACCATCATGGCATTGTTAGGAGATGACGGGGAGAAGATGCGGTTGCGGAAAGCCATCACATCTGTTATATATTCCTCGAAGTCAGTGTCTTCAGGCAGACGCACCAGACGGTCGTAAACACCACGCTTCTTTCCCTTGAGCATAGCCTCTGTGGCATTGTCCTCGAGACTGAGCACCATAAACTCATAGTCACCCTCGGCACCAAGTCCTGTCTCGTCCTCAAGCGAGCCGGTGGTGAAACCGATATCGGCAGGATCGGAGAAAGCGTGAAGACATTCGTTGTATGTACTGAAAGACAGCACCGGCCCGTTGTCGGCAATCATCTCCCATACCGACACATCCTCCTTATATACATTCCTTGTGAAGTCGTTGTTCATGGCCACCTTCACCGACTGGTCTGCGTTGAAGTCCAAAAGCATCAGATAGCCGAGACCCTGAGGCTTGTCTGTACGCGGGGTGGGATAATACTCAAGAGTCCACTTGCCGCCCTTGTCAGCAAAACGCTGTGTGTACTCGGCAGTAGCCATATTCAGACGGTCGGCCGCAGAGCTTGAAAACAGGTCTTCCTCTTCCCCTGCGCAACCTGCAAATGCCAGCGACATAGCGGCAAATGCGGATAATGATAATATCTTTTTCATATTCATTCTACCTCTCTGACATTAGTTGTTGTTCTGCAATTCCTTAAATTTCTCAATCTCGCCGCGCAGCTCGTCAATAAGCCTTGTGCCGTCGGGTCTGACATAAGTGAGCTTGTTGATGAAGTTGCCCTGGGCATCGAACACATAGTTGCCGTTCTCGTCGGTCACCCACTGACGCTTCTGCACACCTTCACGCATATCTTCAAGATTGTAGTTGAAATTGGTCTTGAGCCACTCGCGCACCATGTCAAGCTTCTGCTGAATCACCTGACGTCCGTTTATACCGTCGTTGTCAAGGAATGTAAACTTACCGTCGGCAGTCTTCACGGCAGTGTTGTCGGCATCACGGCTTACCACCTTACGCACAACCTTATAAGTTTCAACCTCGCCACCGGAGCGCGCCCCATCCTTATGATAATATCCCAAGGTATCGCGCAGTGCACCCCGACGAATGGCTGCATCGAAAGCTTTTGCATCATAGTCAACCTCTTCCCACTCATACTCGGCAGAACTCATCATGCGCTCCCATGTATGGTCATCCTTCACAATATAGTTGGCTATCAGCTCCACCCAATCCTCACCGGCCTGTGAAGAGCCGTAAGGAGTGATGAATCCCTGACCCACGGCAATGGAGTCATGTGTGTCCTGCCAGTTGGTCAGATTGTACTTACCGTTAGAGATAAGGTCGAAATCCGTAGGACGGTTGTAGTTTTGGTTCAGGATATGGCTGAACTCGTGGTGCATCGTCTTGAAGAACTTTTCGTTCAGGTTGACAATATCATCGGGGTTAAGTTCGTTTCCGTTGTAGAGCGTAATCTTAAGTCCACCCTCGGCCGTACCGAGCGTCTCCGTACCCGAAGACGGGTTGTAAGCCGGCGAGCCGATAACATGGATTATGCGTGGGCTGTACTTTTTGAGGAACTCCTGTCCCACAACCTCATTGTATACATCATACCACAGATACTTGCAGAGTGTTGCAAGTGTGACACACTTGTCGTATGTGCAGGGCACGAGGTTGTAGTCCATATCCGAACCCACATCCTCCATCTTGTACATATACTTCATGTTGTAAGGCTCCTGAAAGTTGGCCTTCACAAAAGTGTCCAACGGGAATGTGTAAGACGTGCGGTCAAGCGGATAGTCGCGCGTATCGAATATACTTGGTCCGAAGTCATCATCGGAGCATGATGCCATACCTCCGAGTGTCACCACGGCAAACATCATTGCCATCAATTTGTTTATATGCAATTTCATAATGTTCTGTCCTCCTTATTATTTTATTTCCTAAACTCGGGAACTTCTTTGTTTTGTGTAAATGAGCTGGCGGGCTTTGCCTCCTCCGGCTTGCTGTACGACGATTCCATACCGGCAGCCATTACCTCCTGCGGCACCTCAATGGCACGGCGCGGGTCATTCCATGTCAGCGTTACCGTGGTCTGATCGTTGGCGTCACCGTATGTATGCGACCATTCCATGCCCCAACGCTTCATGTCGAAGAAACGGTGGCCGCCATAAGCGGTCTCGTAACGGCGCATATCGTTGATACAGTTCATATAGAGTTCCAGCTCCACCGGAACAACAAAATCAGGGCTCATGTTCTGTGTGAACGCCCATGTCTTGCACACATTCGGATTCTGATTGTCCTCGCCCAAACGCTCATCGTATGTATAATAGTTCTGTATCATGGTGTGGGTAAGCGGCTGGAGGGCGTTGTTACTCGTATAGAACTTCTTGTTTGCCTCCGAGAACGACCAGCGGCTGTCATCGTAAGCGATGATGTCGGCCACGCAGTTGTCCACATCCTTCTTGCCAAGCAGATAAGCCTCGGCACGCTCGAGCAGAAGCTCGGTGGCCGTAAACTCGCGACGGATAACGTGGGCGTATCCTATACCGGCAACCTTATCAGAATACTGGAAGCGCTCGCCAATACGTGAGCTGGCATATCCGTGGTCGGAGTTGCCGTCCCAGAAAGTACCTCCACCCACACCGGCACAAGGCATCATATACCAGCGCCAGTTGGGACCGAGATGGTTCTGTATGTCACGCATGGCACCGCCGGCATAAGCATAACGACAACCCACCGAGCGACGCCACTGTGTAGAGTATGTCGAAATGAGCATCAGGTTGTTGTTCTCATTCGGACCCTGCCATATCTCGGCATAGTCGGTAAGACGAGTACAGTCATCGAAACGAGAGTAATCCATCAGCATCTGCGGCAACAGAGTGCGGTCGGTGCCAAGCACGGCATTGGCATGCTCGATAACCTTGTCATAATCACGCTTGTAAAGATAGAAGCGGGCAGCAAACGCATGGGCGGCATTAACATTGAAATGCCATTTCGGGTACTCGTAGTTGACATCGCTGACAAGCTCCAGTCCCCGCTCCAAGTCCTCCTCTATCTTGGCGTATGTATCAGCCACATTGCCGCGGGCGGCGGTGAAAATAAGGTCGTTGTTCACCTTATCTACATAAGGTACACCAATGTCAGCCTTACTGGCCTCCTCGTTCTTCCATGCCTGACAGAAAACGTTAACCAAAATGAAATGATGGAAGGCACGTGTCAGATAAGCCTCACCGTAGGCGGCACGCATCGAAGCGGTAACCTCGCCATTCTTTTCTGCCTTCAGACGGTCAAGATGTGCAAGGGCGTGGTTGGCCGTGGCGATGGCGCCATAACATCCTTCCCATACAGCCGTAGGGGAATCCGAATTTGTAGATGACTTCACCGGCTCAAAACGGAAAGCCTCATCATCCTCACGTCCGTATGAATTGAGGTTATAATAAACACGGATTTGATCACCGTTTGACTGTGTGGCATAATAAGGAGCGTTGATGTCTATGACATTGTCACTCGACACCTCGCAAATCCAGCCATAGTTTCCTACTGTATAAGCCGTGGAGAGCAGCTTCACCACCTGATCCTCATTGAGGTTGTCCACGCGCTCGTCAGGCAGATGATCGAGAAAATCGCCGCACGAGGTGAAAGCCATTGAGGCCATGGCCCATATAATAAATTTATATTTTGATAGCTTCATATTGTTCTGTTGTTATATCTGATTAAATACCGAGTCTTACAGTAAATGTAAACTGCTTGGGCATAGGTGTTGCCACACCACCGGCGTTTACAAACTCCGGATCCTGTCCGTTGAGTTTGTCATCGGCATAGAGAAGCCACAGGTTGGTGGCGTCAAGCTTCAGCGAAGCGGTGGACAAACCAAGTTTATGTACGAATGTCTTGGGTATGTCATACGCCAGAGAAACGTTCTTCAGACGGATGAATCCGCCGTCGGCCACACGTGCCGAAGAGTAGTTGTAGGCGTTGTAGGCATAGCTCAAGTTTTTGTCGTCCTTGTATTGGCGGCGGCTTGCTATCGTAGGAATATTGGTAATCTTCTCATCACCCGGCTTCACCCAACGGTTCTTGAATTCCTTTGGCATGGCCGACATGTCTGAATAAGCGGCTGCGAACACCTTGTCAAGACGAATCTTGTTGCCGAACGAATAGGTAAGGAACAGGTTCAGGGTCCAGTTCTTATACTTCAATGAGTTGTTGAAACCTCCGGTAGTGGTCGGGTCTGTCGGACCCTCATATTTCAAGAAGTCAACATTCTCATACTCCTGCATGTTGATGTCAGAAACGGTGATTTCGCCCTTCTCGTTGATAAACTGCGGCAGACCTTCGTCGTTAAGTCCTACGAAAGGTATTGAGAACAATGCCGAACGGGGATAGCCTTCGCGGAACGGCTGGCTGCCCACACCATAGCAGAGGTTGAGCACGTTGGCACGTGACAACAGCTTGGTGATGGTCTCCTTGGCATAAGAGAACGTAAGGTCCGATGTCCAGGTGAAATCTTTTGTGGCGATGTTCTTCGTACTCAATGTCACCTCAACACCGTGTGACTTCATGTTCGCCACGTTACCCATCTTCTGCACCTCACCGTCAAGACCCTGTGTGGGAGTATATCCGATAAGGTCGAAGTTCTTACGCCAAAATATATCGAAGTTCATGTTGATGCGATTGTGAAAGAATCCGGCATCAAAACCGATGTTAAGCTCGTGCTTCTTCTCGTAGGTAAGCTCGTTGTTACCGTTCTTGTCGAGAAACATTCCGATTCCGATCTGGTCACCCTGCGGTCTCCATACGTTTGATGCGTAATAGATAGGCAACGCGTTTGAAACGCTCGAAGGGCCGGCATCGGCAGTAAGCGAATAGGATGCTCGCAAAGACAAGTGCGAGAAAGCCTCGTTGGTGTTCTCCATCAGACGCTTGAAGAATCCCTCCTCGTACACGTTCCATGAACCGCCGACGTTCCACGTAGGCAACCAGCGTGCGCTTGTGCTGCGTCCCAAACGGTTGGTACCCTCATAACGCATGGTATAGTTGATGTTGTAACGGCGCTTGAATGTGTAGTTGGCACTGATGAAGTAAGCAAGGTTTCTTGACCACGCCTTTCCAAATGAATTAAGTATGGTACCCTCTTCCTTTGCCTGCTTGAAGAACTCGGGAGTGATTGTAACCAAACGTGCATTGTCGTAATCCACGCCATACACCGAATTTTTGATTCTCTCTCTCTCTATCTTGTTCACCTCCATACCTCCGAACAGGTTGATGGTGTGCATATCCTCATTCCACACCTTATTATATTGTCCGGTAGCGCGGAAACTGAGCTGCTCCATCGTATTGTCATCACTCAGATAGATACCTCCCGTAGGCATTACCGATATAGGCAGTGAATTGGGTTTGTCCGGATCCTTATACAGATAAGGGTTGGAGTTCTGAATATTAGGATTGTCAACACCGGCACGATATGCCTCAGCCATGTTCGAACGGTTCAGAATATAGTGCTCCTGTGAAGAGCTGTACACGCGATAAGCTCCCATGGCCTTGAATTCCAGACCCTGTATAGGTTTGTAGAGCACCTCTGCATGGAATTTTGTCTCCTTTATTTTCGTCTGGATGTAGTTGTTCTCCAACTCGTCGAAAATATTAAATGGAGCGTAGTTACGGGTATATGTATCGTTCGGATTGAGAGTACGCGATGTGTTCAAGGCGTAGCTGTAGGGGTTGATATCGAAGTTGCGGCTCACTGCACCCGATACGGCATCCGTTTCCTGATTAAGAGTACCGGGAGAATTCTGGTCGCGATAGCTTGAGTTGGTGAACAACGACACCGAAAGCCGTTTCGACAGATTGAATGTAGCGTTCACATTGGCCGTATAACGCTTGACATCGCTCTGCTTGCTCGCACCTGGGTCATCAAACAAAGACAACGAAGCGTAGAGGTTGGCCTTATCAGAACCAGTGGAGATGCTCACCGAGTGCTGCTGCATGATGTTGTCATTGAACAGCAGGTCAAACCAGTCGGTATTGCGGAACTCGGCCTGCTGCAGATATGCGTTCATGGCAGCCTGGGTGTAGGGGAGACCGAATTCGCCGTTGCTCTCATTATAATTGGCAATGAGGGTATACATCTTACCGTAAAGTCCGGAAGTGGAACCGTTGGCAAGCTGCGAGAACTCGAGCCAGCCCTTCTTCTCCATTTCCTGATAAATACCCATCTGCTCCTGCGAGTTGCAGATGTTGTAGTTTCTGTAATTTGGCTTCAGGCGGTATGTGAACTCACCTGTATAGTTGATTGTGCTGCGTCCGGCACTACCGCGTTTGGTTGTGATTACAACCACACCGGCCATGGCGCGCGCACCATATATAGATGTGGCAGAACCGTCTTTCAGCACCTGAAAGCTCTCGATATCATCGGAGTTGAGTCCGGCAATGGCGTTCGAAATAAGAGTAACGGCATCGCCCGAAGACAAGTCTTCTGCGCTCACGTCCACAGCATCCTCAAGGATAACGCCGTCAACCACCCACAGAGGTTTGGAGTTACCATAGATGGATGTTGCACCACGTACACGAATCTTCGGTGCCGTACCGAACGTACCCGATACGTTTTGCATGGAGACACCGGCCACACGCCCCTCAAGCGCACGACTAACGTCGGCCACACCGTCGAGTTTTGTCGCATCGGCATCAATTTTTGTAGATGCTCCGGTAAAAAGTCGCTTGTCCATCTTCTGCATACCCGTCACCACGACGTCGTTCAGAGTGTTGGCATCCGACTGCATGGTAATTTTCATGTTCGGCTTCGGAGTCACAGTCTGTGTCACCATACCGATGTAGCTTACCTGAATCTTTTTGCCTTTGGGCACGTTCAAGGTGAACTGGCCGTCAATGTTTGTCGTTGTTCCGGTTTTCGTGCCCTGAACGATTACAGAGGCACCGATTACCGGCTGACCGTCATCCTGAGACAGCACTGTTCCCGTCACCTTTGTTTGGGCTAATGCCATTCCTATCGACAGGAACAGGCACGCCAAAACCATGGTTAATCTTTTCTCCATAAATACTCTCTCTCTTTTTTAAAATATAAGATTGTTTGTTTCAAATTGCAAAATTACACAAATTTTATAAATAAGGGAACATATATATGAAAAATTGTATAAAACTCGCAATAATTTAACAACATTCAGCAATAAAAACCGCTTTTATGATTTTTAAATGAATGGAAATACACTTATTTCGCTTACAAAATGACAGAATCATGCCGTTAACCGGAGTTCGTGGTTTATATAGCTATACCAGCGAGCAATGCCAAGAAACTCTGTGATGAAATCAGAGAGTGGGCAATTATTCTGTGTTCGTCAGTCAGAAAAGAGATCGTCCAAAACTACCGAGGCATGAATGGAGTCTGCATACATTCCCCTTAACAGGCCAAAGGTAGTGATGAGTGTGGGGACGATGCCGTAATGCGTCTGTATGGCAGCTCTGAAACTCTCGACCCTTCGTCCAATGTTCAGATACTCGTCCTGCGAAAGACTGTATTCTGTTTCACTGTACTTAATCTCACAGAGATTAATCATCTTGTCGGCACGCTCTATCAACAAGTCGATTTGAGCAGGATGCTCCGAGTCTTTGCTACGCCATGAATAAGCTTCCGTCACCACACTTCCAATACCCAAGGCTTTCTTTATCTGCGAAACATGGGCCATACAGACACGCTCATACGCCAGTCCAAGCCATGTGTTCACTGTAGGCGTGCCTTGCAACCGTGTCCAATAGTTTGTGTTCATGGAAGCCTTGCCGATGAACGAATGGTGGAATAAAGTGTAAAAGTCCACCAGCTTATAAATGGACGAATTGGTCTTCACCTTTTTCTCCCTAACCTTATATTGGCGCAGAAAGTCACAATATACAAGGTCTGTCAGCATGTCGCCCAGATGCCCGTTGTTATTGCCGCTCAATTGTTCGCGTATCTCCTCGCGGGTCATTCCCGATGGCTTTGCCGCCAGCAGTTTGATGACAGCGAGATAAGGCTCTGGATTCCTGAACAGTGAAGCAAACAGTCGCTTGTATTCTTTCTGTAGTTCTCCATTCTCAGAGAAGAACAGGCGGTCAATTCCCTGTGCCGGACTTTCATCGGGATTGAACAGACTGAGATAGTAAGGTACACCACCCACCGCCATGTAGGTATGCAGCACACTCAGGCGTGACCATGGAAAGCCAAAGGTCTGAAAATATTCTTCTGTCTCACCAAGTGTAAAAGGCTTCAATGCCATTTCGTGAGTCACGCGATCGTGAAGTCCGCCGTGGTTGTCTATAATATTCCGCACCATCCATGAGGTCGCAGAACCGCAGACTATCAGTTTTATCTCTGCCTGCCATGCAGCCCAGCTGTTCCAAAAATGCCCCAGTGCATGAACGAAACCCGATTTCGGAGTGTCAAGACAAGGCATCTCGTCTATGAACACCACGCATGGCTTTCCTTGTTCCACCTTTTGCTCCAGCAAACCACGCAAGGCGAAGAATGAATCCAACCATGTCGCAGGTTTCCTGCCTTTGTAGCCATATTGTTTCAGCGCATGACTGAAAGCTGTCATCTGCTCTGCTTTCTTTCCTTCGATAATGCCAGTCATGTCAAAGGCAAACTGGTTTTGAAAGAACTGACGTATGAGGAATGTCTTGCCCACGCGTCTGCGTCCATAAATGGCTATGAACTCTGAGTGGTTGGAAGACATATACTTCTCCAGCAGGGCCATTTCTTTTTTGCGACCAATGATTGAGTTTTGCATATATTCCTGTTTTTGCCGTAAAGTTACGACTTTTTCTTGAAAAAACCGCCGATAGCGGGCGAAAACATACATAAAAAGACCAACTTTCGCCCGGTATCGCGAATTTTCGACAATTCACTCATCTTGCTCACCTCCTTTTCATACATCTAATAGCTGAATAAGTTTCACCGCGTCATACTCAAGTTTCACTTGGCAGTATTGTATCAATGGTAGGGGTCATAGTCTTGTCTTTGACCGCATATAATATGAAATAGGTTGTTTTTGTGTGGCGGGCAAAAACAAGTTCTACCCCTACCATTGCATGATAGCATGATTGCGTGATAGCATGATTGCGTGATTGTACCATCGGGCATTGGCAAAGTGCTTTCATGATTTAACATATCGTGAAAGAACTTTAC
>ENA-OYXX01000354-OYXX01000354.1-human-gut-metagenome-genome-assembly--contig:-NODE-354-length-21921-cov-7.971142_pt1 | contig 21921 bp, 25 predicted proteins | sample MGYA00243976_ERZ653434 | MGnify/ENA primary metagenome ERZ653434 (study PRJEB26926, sample SAMN06165112) | human gut metagenome | biome: ENVO:00009003; feature: ENVO:2100002; material: ENVO:00002003...
TACACGTAAGGAGTCGTCGGCAGCGTCAGATGTGTATAAGAGACAGATATATTTCATTGTTTGTATTTGTTTGCTATTCTCATGTCTCCCAGTTTTATAGTCCAAACAACAATTTTTTCGCCATTTGGACCAATCTCTATTTCTTCTCTGTCAACATAGAAGGTTACCTGTTTTTCATCAGTGTCATTTACAACAAGCCTACCGTCTTTCGTTGCCCTAAACACCTGCATAAAAACTGCGCTCCCTGCCCATCGGTTATTCCCGATAGGATGAAGATGTTTATCTATTCTAATAGCTTTGCAAGATTCAACCTTAACTTTTTGATATGGCAATGCCATAAGTCTATTCAGGTATCTTTTCATAGGTTGAGGGGCATTGGCTCGTCCACGGGATGTTGTCTGCATGGTAACAGGGGCATGTGTCCTTTTATTGCCATTTGCATCTTCATATTCATATTCATTCCCCTCTCCTATAAATAAATCAAGAGCTTTTGAAATATATTTCAGAGCCAATTGTTTTTCATCTTCCGATTTGTTGTTCTTTGCAGCAATCTCTGGAAGATACGAAATAAAATCGTCAATTTTCTCTAAGACTCTTTGTTCTATGGTTACTCTTTCGTCATCTGACAATTCGTTTTGTGCAAACACGTTCAAATAGAACATGCACATGATTATTGTAAAAATTACCTTTCTATTCATATCGCGTTTCTCTTATTTCACTAATAACTATTTGGTTAAATTTCCCAGTGTTGCTCTTTTGAGTGCGAACAATGTTAATTCCTTTAACTTTCTTACTTAAAGCCAATTCTTCAAGGTATTTACTTATATTAACAGGTTTACCAACATTTGTTTTTAAATCTCTGCCAACCATTAATACCAATGCATTAGAATCAAATAATCTTCCAACAATTCCACTAATCATATTCCATCGCTCGTTTCTACTATAGTTAGGATTGACTAATTGCTTAAAGGCTTCACCAAGTTCTTTTTCTCCAGCAGAAATAACGATAATATTATTATTGTTGTTGTTATTATTAATTATGTTATTGTTGATAACATTGTTTATATCAATTTGATAAGCAGGCTCTTGCTTATTGTTTGTATATTGAAGAGTTCTTTTAGCAGTTGCTTCAATCAATGTTTTCCAGTCTGCAACACCTGCACCTTGTTCAATTTTATACATTTCGTCCCAAAAAGCCACGGAGAAGCATCCTCCTTCTTTGGGACCGTATGATACTTGTCCACGTTTACTGCTTGTTGCAATTACTGTGCCCTTACTTTCGAAGAACAGTTTTTTCAACTTGGCAATATCTACTGCGTCAATATTGGGAGCATCCTTCTGCTGAGATATGACACTTTTTACTGTTACCCAGTTTGCCTCATTATTACAACAGTCGGTTAATATGATATTTAATCTTGCGCCCTTAGTTAACAATCTCTCCCTAACATAAGTGACTGGTACAAATTTATCTTGATCATAAGATTTGTATTTTAAGCACATTTGGGGAAGCCAACCATCTTTGGAATCTGCTTCAGCATGTACCCCATGGCCTGAATAATAGAAAAAAACCACATCGTTTGGCGAGCAATTTAGGTTGGATATTACTCTTTCTAGATTTGGCTTTGTGCAATCATCTCCTATAAACACCTGCCAATCTTCTTCACAACCAATTGCTGTCTCAATAAGCCCAAGTTCTTCCGCAAAACGTTCCTGATCGTTCTTGCAACTCTCCCCAATCTTTTCATCATTGGTGTTGCAAAAGACAATAGCATGTATCTTAATATCATCTGCTTTTGCAGAGTTGAAAACACTGCATAGCAGCATAAGAAATAATAAGCAAACCTTTTTCATGTTATCTTACTTTTTTATATATGTCACCTAATATCATTTTACAATAGCGTTCCATAAGACGTTTATCTGCATAGTTCCAATCACCTTGTTTCTTATCATCATACACGATAGTCCAACTAAAGTCGGATAGAGATACAATGACGTGTACTGGCTCCATTTTCTTTTTCTCAAAGCAGAACTCGATGCAAGGAACGTATGGACTACGTACTTTTATGGAATCCTCTTTGTAATTTTCCTCATCTGACAATAAATTGAATTGCAACGTGTTGATCTGTGATACACTCAATTTGGCAATGAGGGAGTCTCTTACATAATGTGGTTCTAATACGTAATCGTCTTTATCAACAGTAGATTTGCCCTGTATCGTATAACAGGTAACTTTTGAAGGGCTAAACAATATCTCAGACATTGTTTTTCCCAATTTTGAATAAACACAAGAATCCGGTTGAATGGAATACTTGATAGCTTTCCCATTTGCACCATTGCAAGATGCAAAGGACGTTATTGAGCATAGTAGGCTCAATAAAAACATAATTCTTACCTTCATTTTTAGTTGTCTTTAATTGTTATCATTTTTAAATCATATCTCCAATAAGTTTCGTCACAATCAGGTGCTTCACATTTTATGATAACAGAAAATGTGTGAATACCAACAGGGGTATCAGTTAATCGTACACCAAAAGGGCAAACCTTGGCATTGTCAACTGAGCCAATTACTTTATTTGCAAGACGACAATCTATCTTCTTTACATTCATTTCAGGCAAAAGAGAATCTTCTATGACAACAATACGGCCATATAAAGAATCTCCCACATGAAACGTAGAGTCGTTGATTTCTATTCTATAAGGAACTGCGGGGCTGAATTCTAATTCGTCTTCAGAGCATCCGGTAAAATATAAGCCACATATTACAGTGAGCATCAAAACATATACTATTCTTTTCATAATCAGTCATCAAAAATGTTATAAGTGAAACGTAAACTAAAGTTCATATCCTTGCTCTTCAAATTAGCATATGGATACCAAAATCCGCCATCGGGTGTATAGTTGCGGTTAAAAATATCATAATGTGCCATATCCATACAAAGCATTACAGCACCCTCTCCTTCTTCACCAAATTGAATACCTATGGCATAGGACGAACGCATGCCATTATTAATTTGGTTTTTGTCATTTCCATTAGGGCCTTTGTAACTAAAATTATTCACATAAGTGGTTCCCAACTCAATAATCGGACACCATTCGTAATCTTCTAATAAAAATCTTAGAGGAGATATTCTTATTCCAACACCTGTTCTTAGGCTCTGCATCCTATGCTTGCTATAATCTCTTTCACCCAAAAAACGTAATTTATATTGATTACATCCATATGCTCCATATAAATAAATACCGACTGGAGATTCCGCACCTTGCCATCCAACCTTCAATCCAGCTTCTATATCATTAAATAAATCATATGCTTTCAATCCGTAAGGGTTATTTCGCTTAAAGTCGATTTTCTCTCCGTTATCTTCAAGGTTTACATAATGATAGTTGTAAAGCGAGAGTTCGGTAGATGTAGCCCCATCAGTAGCACTGGCAATTGCTACATTGACAAACATATCTGCAATTGCCAAAACGTCATTGGTTAATACATGATTACTTCGTGTATGAATGCCAAAAAACCAAGGGTTGTCCTGAGAATGAACAGGTGTAAAACTACATGAAAATAAAACGGTAAGCCATACAACGCTTATTTTACAGCCGTTGTATTTTGCCAATCCTGGAACTTTCACCCAGAAATGAAAAGGTGACATTTTTCTATTCATATCATTGAGTTTAAGAATTAATAATTTACAATATCATTCTCTAAATGAGCGCGAATGTCATACCAATCCTTAAAGAAAAAGCGTGAGATTCGTACTCGTTACTTATCTCACAGTCCTGGCCTTCGAACTTGCCACCACGTATAGATAAGCAACTTCGAAGCCCACGCCGATATGAATAATCGCTCCATTGCATAAAGTAGCCAGCAACTCAACAAAACGCCCAAGCAAACTTGGTGGTTCCGCATTCGGTTGTACTACTTTTGGGAGACCTATATAAACAATCTTATTGTGCCCGAAAAGGTACAATTCGTGCTTACAAGGTCTCCATAGGAGTGAAATAATCACACCCGGGACATCTACCGTTGCATCATCGTCTACGTGGTTTCCAAGTGTTTGAAGTTTGGACTGTAGCGATGAAGCGTTAGTAAACGCCTTCATTATGTTTGGACTACTTTTCCCACCCAATGCCCGCTTTGTACTGCTTTGTCATTATGTGACTCTGCTATACTCTGCACGGCGTAGGCTATCTCGATTCGTGCCATAAAAGAACTCGTCTTAATTGACATTTAGGTATCGAGACCATATAATCCGATGTAAAATTACGAATTTTAATTGAGTCAGCATCTACTTTCAAGAATCTTTTGTTATAAAATCCCTGAAATTAACTATAATTAACTGCAGAAATTTGCTCTTTCCGGCAATTCACCTTGTACAAACGCTATTTTTGTTCAATCGTTCTTTCCTCTTTTGCCAAAGTTCATCAATCTCATGACGATGCTCGTCCTCGTCAGAGTAGAGCCATTCGATGTAGTCGGCTCGTTGTGAAGTGCGGTCATCCAGATGGGAGTAGTCACGGAGAAGGACATACTTCTCCTCAATGGTTCTCAACCTTGTGTTGTCGTTGGCAATGATGCACAAAGCACATAGGAATACAGCCAATAATGAGTACATGCAGATATGGAGGAACTTGTGGACGTGCCGGGAATGGCAGAGCCGTTTAACCACATATAAGAGGTATTGCTTCAAGAACGGAATGACCTCTGCCTTGTCCTTGGGTAACGGAGGGGGAACGTATTTAGATGGTTGTGCTCCTGTCCCTCTGTTGATGAAATCAGTTATCTTGGTCAGATTGTCAGAGTTCTTCTTGCTCTGTTCTCCGACGCTTTTCACGGTTTCCTTGCACTTGTTCACTAACTCAGGCCAATGCTTCGTGTTGAAATCTACAAGGGCGATGCACTTGGTGAGTACTTCTTCGTATCTTTCTGTCAAGGTCTGGAAGTATTCCTGTTGGGTTATCTCACCTCTTGCCTTTGCCGTTTCTTCCTCTTCTTCAAATTTCCTCTGCCGAGCCTCCAACAGCAACTTCACCTCATTTGCCGCAGCCTTGCCCACGGCATCCTTCAATGAAGACGTGTCACTGGCGGTAGGCTTGGTAAGGGTGTCAATCTTGCCCGAAAGGGTATTGATAGCCTGAGTACAATTAGACAATTCAACCTGTATGTCTTCCAAAGACGTGCCAGGTTCATTCTTCAAGGGTGTCACTTTTCTGTTTGCCATACGCTTATCTCCTCATTCCTCCGTTACGTTTCTTCTTGTTCTTTTCCTTATCTTCGTCATTCCAACCACGGCCATCATTGCCACCGCCACCACCTGATGTATGAACAAAGGTAGGCTGGAGGATGACTTCTGCCACCGCTTCAGCGATGTTATTGCCAACAGATGTTCCACCGGCACCTGTGCTGCTTGCCACTTCGTCAGATTCAACAGGGGAGGAAGCAGAAGCATCATGTTGCCACTCATTTGAAGAGGAGTTGCCACGAATCAAGCCGACTGAGTGACCGATTTCTGTTCGGACCTCGTCACGATCGGAAACGAGGGAAGAGAGGTGGACTTGGTTCTCGGGTGCGCCCAGCGTCCTGCTCAACTGAGCCAAAGACAGGCTTCGGCCTATTTTGTTCCCAGCAAAAGTGACCCCATGCTTGTCATAGCTGAAAGTTATGCCGCTGATGCGACCGTCATCGCCTTGGACAAAGTTCATTGTGATGCCACGAGCCGCCAGTGCTGTCCGAAGCGTTTGCCAGTCATGGCAATGGCTGAGGACTGCGGAAATGGTGTCATACAACTGGAACATCAATGAATCCCTACCTTTGAGGTGGCTGCGCCTTACATTCCTCTTGCCCTTTCCGAAGGTCAGTCCGTACTCCCTCGTCAGAGCCTTAGTGACAGCAGCCGAGGCACGGAAGTTACAATCTCCCTTGATGGCATTGCCGTCATTATCGACACGGTTGTAAACGATATGGACGTGACCATGCGGTTGGTCTTGATGCCGGAACATCACAAACTGGGTGTTCACAATCCCACGTCTGCGAAGATACTCCTGTGCCACTTCCGCCATGAACTCATTGGTGAGCTAGGGTGTGTCATCAGGGTGGAAACTCAGTGATATGTGCCCACGAAATTCTTCAGTGAAGGACGCATCCGAGCCTGTGCCTTGAAACTCTATGGTGGCATTTGAAGTGGTGCTTACACCAGCCGATGCTATGATGACAGTGTTCTTATGGGCTATGTCGTTGGCATAGTTGACCAGCCCTCCCAATCCCCTGACGGTGTTAATCTTTGCTATCCTAAAAGTTGCTATAACTTTGCGTCGGTAAAAAAAGAACAAATAAAAATCTTTTGAATATGCGGTCAGTTTCTTACCTTTGTTGTATTGAGGAAAGACTGACCGGCCGGAGTAGTAAACTTTTGTCCCTACTTTCATGAACTTAATTTTGATACACCGCCCGTGGATGAGATTGCAAAATTTATGAGAAGATAAACTATGAATGGTATGCGACTGATAATAATCGTAAAATTTTGACGTACGACCAAATAAAAAGACTAACTTTGTAAACGAATAAAATAAACTAATAAAGAAAAGTATGGTTAAGAACACAAATATACAAGTGGTTGATAACTTGACGGATAGTTTTCGAGGTTATGCGGCACTGCTCCGCAAAATAAAGCAAAGGGTGCTGATAGCCCAGCAACGGGTCATATATGCCGCCAACGAAGAAATGCTCAGGATGTATTGGGATATTGGCGGAATGTTGCAGCAGAGCCAAGATTCAGACGGTTGGGGCAAGAGAACCTTGCAGCGACTGTCTGTAGATTTGAAGAATGATTATTCTGAGATAAAGGGCTTTTCTGTACGTAATATGCAGTGCATGATACAGTTCTTCAACGAATATAATCAGGAACTTACGATGGTGAAAAAGGCTGCTTCTCCAATTGCGCAACCACTGGTTGCGCAATTAGGTCAATACAATTTTTCACTTCCTATAAAGCATTTATCTTGGGCGCATAATCTTATACTTTTGCAGCAGGTTAAGGATGTTCGCGCACGTTATTGGTATATGGTGCAGAGTATTACTTCCCATTGGTCAAAACGTTATCTGCAAGAAGCAATCAAACTTGATGACTATGGCAAACATGGAGCTTTGGCAAACAATTTCACTGAAACTTTGCCTGTGCCGGAGGCAAATGATGTGAAATCAATGCTTAAAGACCCGTATATATTTGATATGCTGACTTTCACCGACCAATACAATGAGCGTGATGTGGAAATCGGCTTGGTCAATCATGTGGAGAAATTTCTCGTGGAAATGGGTGCCGGATTTGCCTTCATGGGTAGACAGTATCACATCGAAGTGTCGGGTGATGATTATTATATCGACATCTTGATGTACAATACCTTTTTGCACCGCTATTTGGTAATTGAATTGAAAGATACGGAGTTCGTGCCGGAATATATAGGCAAACTCAATTTCTATTGTTCTGCTGTGGATGACATGCTTTGTCGTGAGGGAGATAACCGAACCATCGGATTGCTGCTATGTAAGACCAAAGACCGCATCAAGGCGGAATATGCCTTGCGTGACATCCAAAAGCCTATAGGCATCTCCGACTACGAATTGGGACAATCATTGCCGAAAGATTTTCGTGGCAGTTTGCCAACGATAGAGGAAATAGAGAAAGAGTTGGAATCTGGTAACCTGTGAATAAAACCACCTTAAATATTTACATGATACGGACAGAAATGCGTAATGACGGGCGGTTGCGATAATGAAATAAAATATGTAGAAGACAAAGCGGACATTTTCTTTATCCCATTGACATATGAATCTCGGAATTTATATTTATCTTTGCCGGGGATAATCAAAAATCTTATATCTGATTGAATGTCAGTGTAGAATGAAAGAGTTGGCGTTTTATGGTAACGATTTAGCGAAAATGCAAGTTCACTGATATACTGCGCTTTGCTACTCCTAACAACTCTATTGCAAAGGTATATTTTTTATTTGAAATGCCCAAAGATTAGGTTGCTTATTTATTTCTTTGAAGGCTAATTCGATATTTTGTCTTCCCGTAAAAGCAGATTAACCCGTCGGAACTCCATCGCACAAAATGAGTTTTGAGCGACCGTGTTCCGCCTACCGCATAAGCGGAGAAAAGGGCTTTGCGTCACGCCTGAGGCGACGGAGTCGTTTCAGACTGATGACGTGAAGCCCCTTTCTTTTGCGCTTATGCCAAAGAGGTGCTTTTACGGTTTTTCAGACGGTTTTCTTTTTCGCTGTTTCTTTTGTGCCGGAAGCGGGAAGCCGTAAGTGACCGCTTGCCCCATGAATGGCACAAGCCATCACACACGGCAGGCAAACCGGGAAGAATAGGCATCCGTCCGCCGAAACGGGTTTCAACAAACGGATGCCCATACTTCCCTTGGGGTGGTTTGCCCGGTTTCACGCTTCCGGCTGTGTTTTTCTTCATTACGGTTTTTCTTTTTTGTTTGGAGCGGCTCTTTTGGAGTATGCTTTCTTCTGACACGGATTTCCTTTTCAATATGCCTCTACTTCCGTTTACCTCCATTTTTGCGCCTTTCAGTGAGGACGCATCAGATGGTCATTCCCGTTCAGGGTGCAAAGGTAACTCCGGGATTGTACGGAAAAGCAAGGTCAAGCCTCCTGTTTTCGGAAAAAATCTCCAGCCCTGCGGGTAGTATTTTTCACGAAAAACCTTGCATTTCCGAATCCCTACCTTGTAGAGCACCCGAAACGAAAACGACCGATGCGACAGAAAGACGCATTAAAAAAAATGTCGGATAAACGAGAGGCAGATAAGATAGTTTGAAACTCAACTCCCTCAGCTCTTGAATCCGCATTAAAAACAAAAAATCAAAACAACAGCGATATGACAGCAGCAATGAACAGCAGACAAATGGCGCAGTGGGTGTGGATTGCGATATGCACCCTATCCGTGCGCAGTGTCCTTTGGATGTTCGGCATCCTTTGGGGCATCATCAGAGAGATTGTGAACGGATTGTTCCGAGTGGTGATAGGCGTGATTGTGGCTATCCTTTCCGTCATCCTATTTTTCGGTTTCATCCTTTGGCTACTGACCCTTTAACCCTTACTGACATGGCAAGAAGAACGAGCAGGACAGCAGCGCAGCAATGCAGGTACTACGAGGTGGACAACATCTTCGAGTACATGGTGGAAACGTACCTCAACGGCAATTTCACAACATTCCGTGAGTTGTACCACGAACTTAACAAGGACACACGGAGGGACTTCATAGACTTCCTTTTCTACGAGGTCAATCCGCAGTACCACATCGAGATTATCAAGCAAACCATTTGACCATCAAACAGACAGCGATATGAAAGGAACAAACCATTTCAAGAGGACGATACAGATGTATCTGGAGCAGAGGGCAGCGGAGGATGCACTCTTTGCGAAGAAGTACGAGAACCCGACCAAGACGTTGGACGGTTGCGTGACCTACATTCTGAACTATGTTCAGAAAAGCGGATGCAACGGTTTCTCAGACAGCGAGATATATGGACGGGCGGTACATTTTTATGATGAAGATGAGATAGAAGTCGGCAATCCGCTTGACTGCCAAGTGTGTGTGAACCATGTCGTGGAACTGACCGAAGAGGAAAAGGCAGAAGCACGGCAAAAGGCTATCCGTCAGTACCAAGACGAGGAACTGCGCAAGTTGCAGAACCGACACAAGCAGACAACGACAGCGAAAAAAGAAACCCAAGTACAACCCTCATTATTTGATTTAGGCTTATGAAACCAAGAACACGCATACAGAAAGAAGTCGCACGATTGAGCAAACGGCTACCCCAACTGACTGAGACACAGAAGGCATACGCTTTCCGTCATTGCTTCAAGCACTACGCCATCAAGAGAGCGGACGGCACGAACATCTGCACCGAGTGCGGTCATTCGTGGAAAAGTGACCACGACCTTGCAGACACCGTTTGCGGATGCACCTGCCCCTATTGCGGTATGCCGTTGGAAGCGTTGCGCACCCGAAAGAGCGTATTCCAAGAGAACGAGTATTACTCCGTCATCACCACCTGCAAGCAGTACCAAGTGATACGCTTCTTCTTCGTCAAGTCACGCTACAAGGCTGGGCTGGCAGCGGAGTATTCCATGTATGAAGTGGTGCAGCGGTGGATTGCCCCCAACGGCACGGTGACAACCATTGCACGGCTGCGGGGAATGTCCATCATGTATTATGACTTATGGGCAGAGTTCAGCGACATGGAGATACGCAAGAACGGCAAACTTCGGGCATACGACATCTACCCCGTATGCACCTATCCCCGACAGCGTTTTATCCCCGAGTTGAAACGCAACGGCTTCAAGGGCGACTGCCACGGCATCCGTCCCTACGACCTTTTCAAGGCTTTGCTCTCCGACCCAAGAGCCGAGACACTGATGAAGGCAGGGCAATACCCGATGCTGCATTATTACCTCAAATACACCCTCAACATGGAGGACTATTGGGCATCCGTGAAAATCTGCATCCGCAACGGCTACACCATCCCCGACGGCTCTTTGTGGTGCGACACCGTTGATATGCTCCGTCATTTGGGCATGGACATCCGCTGTCCGAAGTATGTCTGCCCGACAGACCTCAAGGCACTGCACGACAGTCTGACATCAAGGCGGCAAAGGCAGTTGGACAAGGAACGGACGGAACAGCAACGTCAAAAGGCGATTGAGGACGAGAAAAGCTATCTGAAGTCCAAGGGCATGTTCTTCGGGCTTGTGTTCTCCGATGAACTTATCTCCGTCAAGGTCATAGAGAGCGTGGCGGAAATGATATTGGAGGGTAAGGCGATGCACCACTGCGTGGGCGGCTACCACAACAAGAAATACTCCCTCATCCTTTCGGCGACCATTGACGGCAAGCGCATAGAAACGATAGAAGTGTCATTGAAGACATTTGAGGTGGTGCAGAGCCGTGGCGTATGCAACGGAAACACGGAATACCACGACCGTATCATCCGGCTTGTGAACGAGAACATCAACCTTATCCGTCAGCGGATGAACGCAGCATAACATCAACCAGATAAACAAGTGAATATATGGAAGTAAGATTTGAAAGCCTTGTGAACGTGTGGGATGAGAAAATCCCGATGTTGCTTATCGACCTTGTGAACACAGCCGTGTTCACAAGGGACGAAGCGGAGTTCAGAACCGCCATACGGTAGTTGTCCGAGCGGACGGACATCGACAAGTTCTTCGCATACGGGTACGGGAGCAGGCACTTTTGGCTGAAACAAAGGCTTGCATCTGACGCAGGCAAGTACATGGAGAACCGCTTATTGATAGTTGAATTTTAATCAGTTTTGAACTATGACTACAAGAATGACAGAGAACGGAGTATCGACCTGCACGGCAGGAGAGAAGTACGAGAAGTATCGGACGAAAATCGGGCGCAAAGTCCGCACGATGTACCAATACGATTATCGGGACACCGCATCGGGCGAGTTGTTCTCCTGCGTGAAGCCCACGCTGGATGAATGCCGTGCGGCACGTGACAAGTGGCTGACCACGAAAAAAGGGAAGGAGGGCAAGTTATGAATGAAGCAGGTTATCAAACGCTGATAGTGAAGTTCAGTAAGCCAATCAAGGCATTGGACGAAATGTTTGACGATGCCGAAGCGTGGGGCGCATCAACCCTCCGTGAGTGGATAAATGCCTATGAGAGTTCGCGCTTCACAGCCATTGACCCATATACGGCAGTCATCACGAGCGAGTACAACATGGAGTGCTTGAAAGCATGGCTGGAGCGGTACACACCCATAACCGAGAAAAAAGAATTTTGAACACTGGGGCGGTGTCCGCACCGCCCCAACATAACATTCTAAAAGACAATAGATATGATAGCAAAGACAATTTTCGAGCAGATAGGCGGCAGGCGGTTTGCCGTCATGACGGGAAGCAAGGACTTCATAGACATGGGTAACGGACTGCGCATGAGCCTTGCGAAGAACAAGACGTGTGCCAACCGCCTTGACATCATCTATGACGGAGGGGCAGACCTCTACAATATGCGTTTCTACCGCAGGACGTTCAGCAAAAAGACATTCGAGTGCAAGACGAAAGACATCGAAACGCACGAGGGAATATACTGCGATATGCTGGAGGACGTATTCACGATGGTAACGGGGCTTTACACCCATTTCTGACGGAGGGACAGGGCGGCAGGGATGCCGCCCGCTACTTTTGACGGTGAGCAGCAGGCGGCACAAAAGTAGCAAAAAGCCCAAGTTCCAATCTTCGATGATTGGGTCAAGGGGACAATCCCCATATACGAAAATACGGAAACTCCGATGAAGTTGCGGCTTCATCGGAGTTTCGTTCTTAGGAGGCTTTCCTTGTCACGGGACGTAGAGCAGCATGAACTCCGCCTTACGGCGTTTGAGCAGCATGGCATGTCGTTTCCCCTTGTAATGGCAGAAGGAAATGTACTCATGGTAGATGTTTCTATCGCCTGCCTCCAGCTTCCGTATCAACTTGCTTTTGGGGTATCTCTTGCTGCCCAACAGCTTCGCCGGACCCACATTGAAAGCCAGCGTGCCAAGCAGAATCGAATCGGAACCGAACCTGCGGAACATGGCATAGAATTTCCGCAAGTCCTTGTGCAGCAGTGCGTCCGCCTGCCGTTTCGTCATGGTACGTGCCGAGTAGGTTTCGCCCGGTTGTAACAGATGACCGAACCCGACGTATGGATAGCAACTCTCTGAGTGCCAGCCTTCAAAGTAGCGCGTACACAGGAAAGCCCTCTCATGCAGGGACAGACGGAAAATCCCTGTTCCTTTACCTGTTTCCCCGTGGCGGTCGCCCTGCGCCCATAAAGAGCTAATCACCGAAAGAAGACAGAGCATCGTCATAATCCTGCACTTCCTCATAGGCTCAATACAGGACGATAGTAACCGACAGGCAGGGTGTTTCCACCTTTTTCTTCCCCGTTATCGGAACGGTTTGAGTTGTTGAAGTCAAATTCCAATTCGTATGAATTGCCGAAGTTGTCCTCCACCACCACGATGAAGTTCTGCGCCTCGCTGCACTTCGAGGTGTAGTATAGCCGGAACTTTTCGTTCTCAAGCAGGTAACGGTCATTGGGCAGGAAGGTCATGCCGTTGTCCATTTTCAGCGTACCCTCGCCCTCGTATTGGAAGTAGCGGATGGTGTAGAGCGTGTTGGCATAGTCGCCCTCCTTTTTCAATTCACACCGTATCTCCACGGTCTCCCCCATGCTGACCTTGTTCGGTACGGGCATGGTCTCCACCGTGAACGGATAAGACTGCTGGATGTCCATGTCCTCGTCGCAGGACATGAAAGTGAAAGACACGGCAGCGGCGAAAACGAGTGCCGCAGCCTTGAAGAATGATGTTCTCTTTTTGTTGTTCAGTATGTTCATTGTCATTTGATTTTTAGATTGTTGTTCTTTTGTTGTTTTCTTGATAACTGCCCAAGGTACTCGTTCAAGTCCTTGCAGCCTTGATAGATGCCGGAACGGTCTGTTACCTTTCCTCCGTAGCGCGTCCGCAGGGCTTCCACCGCCCTGCGCCCCGCCTCGTCACGGTCGAGGTAGCAGGAAATCCGTCCGTAGTTGTCCAAATGGCGGTAGCTCCTTGCGATATTGGCTACCGAGTTCAGCACGAGGCTGTCCTCTTCTTCCGTTATCCGCAGGGCGACGGCTGATAGGAAGTCCATGAAGCCCTCGAACACATTGCACCCTTCCTCCGGAGCGTCCCCCGTCTTGACCAACGACACGTCCTTCGGCGGTATGCAGCCTTTGAAGAAACGGTTACGCAGCTCATAGCCTCCCGCCATGTTCGGAAAACCCACGGCGAAGTACGGTTTCCGGTGCAGCGTATAGTCCACCTGAAGGCAGTGCCGCAGGGCGATGTCGCGTGGGATGCCCCTCTCCGACAGGTAGCCCGTCAGTGCGGTGTAGCGCAGCGGCGTGACCGTCACTTCCTCAAAGGCAGGTTCGGAAGCCTTCGGGCGGTACATGTCCGCCCGTGTCTTGTCCTGTTTCCTGTTTTCATCCAAAGGAATGCGGGCGGTTTCCGCTATGAACCTCGCCTGTACCATGAAGTCGTTGCTCCTGATGAACTCCCCGGCAAGCGTGAAGATGTCGCCGCCCTTGCCCAAGCCGAAGTCGTACCATACGCCTTTCTCTATGTTCACACGGAAAGACGGTGTGCGCTCGTCCCGGTAAGGGGCACGGTACCAAAGCTCATTCCGGCTCCGCTTGACAGGCTCATGCCCCAGCCGTGACAGGAAGTCCGCAAGAGGAATCCGCTTCATGTTCTCAATATCCGTGCGTTCCATGCGGTGCCTCAGTTGATGATGAACTTGACACCCACGCCTAACTGCGTATGAAACTTCCTCGTGTCGCCACCCCACAGGCAACGTTCCCGGAGATTGGCAAGCAGGGCGATACGGTCAGCCACGTAAAACTCCACATCGAGCGTCAGCGCACCGCCGTAGATGAGGGCGTCCCGGTCATGGAGCGTGGAACCGTCATGCAACACCTTTTCGCCCCAGTTCACCGATTCATATCCGGCAAGAGCCGAAGCACCAGCATAGACGAATACGATTTTACGGGCATCGGAGAGTATCTTGAAGTAGTATCCCCCCTCCGCCGTGAACTGCGCCACGGGTATCTTCCCGTCCTTGTAAGGGTTGTTCTTTAACAGGTACTCGCCACCGAACACCCATTTGTTCCCCTTTTTCGTGTAGGTGGAAAGAGCCGCCCCGAAACTGTACCCGCCGTCGTTGCCGCCGGGATTGAAACCGTCCGCCATGTTCGCCCTGACCTCAATGCCCTGCATCTTCGGCAGACACCGCTGGGCGTGCGCCTGCCCCGTGAACAGGGCAAGCGACGCGATAATCATTCCGATGTATTTTCTCATATCCGGCAGTTTATTTTACGGAAAGTTCGTCAATAGTCTTGGCACGCACCAAGTCCTCGTTCTCAATCATGAAAGACTGGTGGCGTCCCCCGTTCTTCTCGTTGAGTTCCACCACGAGGCACTTGTCATCGGGGATGGTGAACTTCGCCATCGTGAACACCGTGCGTTCGCTCTTCTTGCCCGGCACGAGCGTAGCGTAGTTCTGCGCACGGAGCGGCAGGATAATCTGCTCCTGCACGGCGGTACGCTTCGCCACCTTCTTGTCTACGATTTTCCATGTGATGTAGTCCACATCGAAAGGCACGTTGCTTTGGTTCTTTATCTCCGTGTGGAAATACAGGAGTCCGTTGTGCGTGTAGATGCCCTTCAAGAGGTACTGGATGCCGAAACGCTTGCAGCCGATATGCTTCACCTCGCGCTTGTTCTGCTTATGGATGGACTTCATGATAAGGCGCACCAGCATCGGGCTTTCGCTGCCCAGTTCCTTCAGATAGATTTCCTGCGCGTTGTTCGGACGGTTCACCGCCTCGCCGTCATGGATAAAGTCGCACATCTCCACGTTGAGCAGCAGCGGTTCGGAGGCATACTTCACATTGAAGGTATAGAAGCTCCCGTCCTCCGTAATCACGCTCATGTTCGTCTCGTTCTTGAAATTCTTGACGGTCGCCTTCACGCGGATGACGTTCTCCGCACCGTCCGCCTTGCCCGCAATGAGGTTCGGCGAGCCCAAATCGACGTAGCGCACCTCCGCCGGGAAAATGATATGCACCGTCTTGTCATAGGTTACTTCCAAACCATGCGGCGGTATCATGCGGTCGAAGGTCAGTTTCTTGGTCAGACCGTGGTACAGGTCGCCGTCCGCCTCCTTCTGCGGATAGACCTCCTTCGTCAAGGTAGGCTGTTTTTCACTTCCGTTGTTCTCTCCAACGGTTACGTTCTCCTGCGCGTTGGCAGTCGCGATGCCCATCACAAGGGCAAACATCATGATTGCTTTTCTCATTTTACTTTGGATTTAGTGGTAAATAAAAATTGGGTTGTTGTTACTTTTTCTGTTTTCAATTCCTGTCCTGATAGAGCATGACCCTGTACCCGGCTTTCAGATGCACCTTGACGGTGCGCATCTTCTTGGCGATGTACTGGCTGGTGCCTTGTATCAGTCCTTTGCCGAGGTCGGAGGCGAGCTGTGCCCCCGCGTCAGTGGAGATGTTGATGCTGCTTCCGAGCGAGCCGCCCATGTTGGCGGCAACCTCCCGGACGGCATCCATTTCCATCGAGTTCGGGATGAAGATGCCGGGCTGCCCGTCCGTGTCATACACCGAAAGCTCCACCGGGATAATCATGCCTTCATATTCCAGCGACGTGATTCCGATGCCGAGCCGTTCGCCCTGAATCTTGGCGGCACCGACCACCACCGCGTTGCGGGGAATGATTTTGTCCGCCACTGCCATCGGCTCCAGCAGCCGTAATCTTACTGCCTGCCCGTCGGTCACGCTCTGCGCCCCATAGACGCACGCCGATATGGTATTCCTGTCCGATACGGTTGTGCCGCCCACCGCCGTGTTGAAACTGCGGTTGCGCTCCTGAGAGAAGGAGGCTACAAACTCCGTGTTGCTCATCGGCTGTCCGAGAGCCGACACCACCTGATGCGTTACCTGCCTGACAGGGGTTGCCGTGTTCTTTCCCGCTTTCTGTACCGGGTAAGGCTCTGACACCTGCACCGGTTCCGGCTTGCCGTTGTTCTGACCGCCCATGTACTTCGCCGCCAGTTCGTAGGACTTCTCCATGAGCGCCACCTGCTCATCCATAGCCGAAGCCTTTCCCTTCTCGCTTTCCAATTCCGACTCCAGCGAGGTAATGCGCTCCAACAGTTCGTCCATTTCCGCACGGTCATTCTTCGGCTGTTCATAGAAGTTGCCGAGCGTGGTGTTCAGGTCGCGGTAGGCGGCTGCGGATGACTGGATGGTCTTCGGAGCGGATGATGCTGATGTTGCATCTTCCGCATTTCCGGGATTGGCAAGGTCGAAGCCCGTGTTTCCGTCCGCTCCTGACACTTCGCGGTCGAACATATCTCCCAGCTCCTGCATCGTGCGGCTGCGGCTTTCCTTCCGTTCCTCCATCGCGCCCTGTTCGTATGCTTTCGCCTTGTCGCCGATAATCTGTCTGTCAGCCTTGTCCGCGTCCGGCATCTCGGTGTTATAGCCTCCCAGCCCCGGCTGCTGCCCCTTGTCGGACGACGGGGCGAATATCAGCCACATCGCGCCGAGGAACACCAGCACCATCGCGGGCAGCACTATCATCTTCTGACGTTTCAGCCTTTGGGCTTCGGTCAGCGGCGTTCGCTCCTTCTTCGCTTTCCCGTTGTCGGGAGTAGTCTTTGTTTCAATCTTCGTCTGTTCCATACATATTATTATAATAAGGTGTGAAATGGTTGTTACTTGTCGGCTTGGCGAGCGGAGGGAACTCCTTGATATGTCCGGTTTCCAATCGCCTGCCGTCATTCCTGCCGATGTCATAGACGGCTTTGCCGAAGGTGTAGAGGGCAAGCACCGCGAAGGCGGCGAGCATCGCCAGCACGATGTGCCTGCGTGTCTTCGGGGGCAAGCCGTCTAAATAGCCTTTGAGCCTTGCCGCCAGCATTTTCTTCCTGTCGTGGAGCTTCCAGTATGCGCCCCACATTCCTTTTCTGATACTTTTTCTTTTCATGCCTGTTAGCGTTTGATGGTTTGTAAATCCTTGTTCTCGATGATGGTGAATCCCTCGATAGTGAAACCGTTCGGGTTGTCGTCCGAGCGGGACGAGTTGAGCAGGCGGCACGTGGTCACGAGGCTGCGCACGGTGACGTTGCTCTGCCGGATGATGCGCTGCGTGGCGTAGGTCGTGGCGCGGTACGGGTAGCCGTTGAAGTCGCACACCACGCTGTCCACCTTCAACACTTGGTTGATGTTCCCCGCGATGATGCGGTTGTAGTACCCCTTCTCGGCGAAGTCCGAATAGTAGTTGTACACGCTCTTGTCCGCCAATAGCAGGGCACGTTTCACGTTATGCTCTATCGCGCTCTTTTCGGGCGAGAGCGTGAAGAACAGCTCGTGGAAGCGGCGCACGTGTTCCCTTGCCTCCGCCGGACGGTTCTGCGACAAGTCCTGCGAAAGAGCCAGCATCAGCGACTTGCCGTTGTCCAGCACGTAAATCTTTTCCCGTTGCCGCTCCGCGAAGCGGTAGGAACTCCACACGCTCCATACCGTTATCACGGCGCACAGCGAGAGGAAGACGATACCGAACAGGCGTATCTGCCTGAACGATGTCTCGATGTTCTTGAGTGACTTAAATTCCATTGTTGTAATTCTTTTTTAAGTTAGTATTCCATTCCCGCCTGGGCGGTTTTCTCTTGTCGCCGACAAGAGGATGCCAAGTCAGCGACAAGGGCTTGTCAAGTCGGCGACAAGAGAGACACGTTCCGGCGTCAATATATGGGACGGTCTATTTCAGCAGCCTGCCGACACGTCCGACGGCGTTTCCTGCCGTGGCTCCGGCCACGCTGCCCGTGAATCCCCCGGCTTTGGTTGCCATCCGGTTCACGTTGCGACCGTAGCCGCCCATGCCTCCTGCCTGTATGATCCAGCCGGAAACGGTGGGTATCGTGAAGTAGCCGATGATGCCGATGATCATGAAGACAAGATACACCCCGTCCGACGAGTCCAGCGAGAAGTTCGGGTCAGCCTGCATACGCTCGATGTCGCTTTGCAGCATCAGCACCTGAATCTTCGCCAGTATGGTGCTGAACATGTCCGACACGGGCAGCCACAGATAGACCTGAATGTAGCGGCATATCCATTGCGTGAGTGTGCTTTGGAAGCCGTCCCACACCGATATGGCAAAGGCTATCGGGCCGAGTATCGCCAGCACCACAAGAAAAAAGGTGCGGATGGTGTCTATCACGAGGGCGGCGGCTTGGAACAGCAGTTCCAGCAGCTCACGGAAGAAGTCGCGGATGCCCTTCTTCATGCTGTACATCCCGCGCTCGATATACATTCCCGCCATCGTCACCATGTCGCCGGGCGACCAGCCCAGTTCGTCCAGTTGTTTGTCAAACTCCTCGTTTGACACAAGGTAGGCGGTCTCAGGGTTGCGCATCATCGCCTCGTACTCCAGCTTGTCCTTCTGCTCCCGGTACTTGTTCATGTCCAGCGTTTCCGCCTCCAGCATCTTCGCCGTGCCCTGCACGATGGGCGACATGATGCTGTTTATCGTGCCCAGTACCACCGTTGGGAAGAACATGATGCACAAGCCTATCGCAAAGGGGCGCAGCATGGGGAACACGTCTATCGGTTCGGCCCTTGCCAGTGACTGCCACACCCGGTAGGCGACGTAAAAGAGTGCGCCCAGGCCGGCGATGCCTTTCGCCACGTCCGCCATGTCCCCGCACAGCGGCATCATCTCGTCATAGAGCGAGCGCAGAATCTGGTGAAGGTTGTCGAAATCCATAGGCTACCAATATCTTTCGTTGGCACTTCCGTACAGCCCCATGATGCGGTCGAGGTCGTTCTTCTTCTTCGCGCGCAGGTAGCTGACACTGATGTTCTTGTTGGTGTAGTAACTCACGAGGTTGCGGTAACGCTTCATCTTGGAGTAGCAGCGTTCCACCACGTCCATGCGCTCCTTGTCCGTCATGGAGAGCGTGGTGATGTTCACCACGTTCTTCAGCTCCGTCAGCACGTCGTTGGACTCCTCCAGCAGCTTCGTGTAGCCGAAGGCGATGGCTCCGAGTTCCTCCACCGTGAAGTTGTCGTCACGCATCATCTTCTGGAAGCTGTCCACGTAGATGTCCGTGATGTCGCCCACCATCAAAATAGTTTGCTGCACCTTGCGGGCATCCTTGACCAGATTGTTCACGGATTTGAGCGCGTCGTAATACTTCTTGCCCTGCTCGTAGATTTTCACGGTCTCCTGAAAGTTCTTGACCATGTTCGTGGCGGTGGTCGAGGTATGCACCACGTTCTTGGAGGTGTTCACGATGCTCTGCGCGATGTTGGACGGGTCTATCACCGTCCATTGGGCGCTTGCCTTGCCCGCGAGGAGCAGGCAGAGGCAGGCTGTCAGGATTTTCTTGTCTGTTCTCATTCTGATTGTTCTCTTTGGATTTAATGGTTGATGTTCCTTATTCGGGCAGGTTGCCGTCCTTTTCCGGTTTTGCCCTCACATAGTCCCCGTTGGGCGAGAAGGTCAGCACGTCGGTAGCCTTGTTGTAGGCCACGTCGATGCGGAATCCGGTATTCATGAACAGGTTGCCGTTCTCCTCCTGTTGCAGCAGGTAGGTTTCGGGCTTCAGCTTGCGGCGCACCCCGCCACGCTTGAACACCGTCACCTTGTAGGCTTCCCCTTCCTTGTAGATAAGCACGTCGGGCTTGCCCTCCACGCTCTCCCAGTTGCCGCACAGGGCGGTACGGATGTCGTCGTCCTTCATGTCGCACGATTGCAGCACCATGACCGCCAGTCCGATTAAACACTTGCTGACTTGCAGCATCTTCATTCTTGATACACTCATAGATTTTCTGTTTTTTAGTTGATAAATAAATGGTTATTGTTTGTCTCTCCGTCTTTCGGCAAGCTGACGGATGGCGGCTTCGATGTCGCCTCCCAGCTGCTCCGCAAGGCGGTACACCTCCACCTTTTCCGTTTCCTCGGTCGTGTAGGCGAGGTACTCTTCAGCACTAACCTCTGTGGCATAGACTGCCGACTGCGTGCCGCCCAGTCCTATCCACACTTCCTTGTAGAGCCTTGACGGGTTGTTCGCCATGTTGATGGAGAGTATCTGCGACTTCTCCTTCTCCGTCAGCCCCAACAGGGATTGTATGGAATCGAACTTGTTCATGTATTTCCGTTGGTCAAGAAGTATCTTGCAGTCGGAGTTGTTGATGATGCTTTCCTTGACGATGGGCGAGCTGATGATGTCGTCCACCTCCTGCGTCACCACGATTGCCTCCCCGTAATACTTGCGGACCGTCTTGTAGAGGTACTGGATGTAGGTTGCCATGTTCGCCGATGCCAGTGCCTTCCACGCTTCCTCGCATATCAGCTGCTTGCGCACGCCCTTCAACCGCCGCATCTTGTTGATGAACGCCTCCATGATGATGATGGTCACCACGGGGAACAGCTCCTTGTTGTCGCGGATGCTGTCAATCTCGAAGACGATGAAACGCTTATTCAGCAGGTCGATGTTCTCCGCCGAGTTGAGCAGGAAGTCGTAGCGTCCACCCCGGTAATACTGCCGCATGGTGGTGAGCATGTTGTCGATGTTGAAGTCGGACTTCTCCACCTTGATGTCACGTTCCGCCAGTTCTCGGCGGTAGTCGTCGCGCATATACTCGTAGAAGGTGTTGAACGAGGGGACGATGCTCCGGTCTGCCCGGATGCGCTCGATGTAGGCGTTCACCGCGCTGCCCAGTTCGCCGCTCTCCGTCTTCGTCACCTTGTCGTCCTCCGACTTCCAGAGCGTCAGCAGCAGCGTCTTGATGCTGTCCTTCTTCTCCACGTCGAACACGTAGTCGTCGGTGTAGAACGGGTTGAACGAGATAGGCTTTTCCTCTGTGTAGGTGAAATACACGCCGTCCTCGCCGTGCGTCTTGCGACGTATCATCTCGCACAAGCCCTGATAGGAGTTTCCCGTGTCCACCAGTACCACGTGCGTGCCCTGCTCCCAATACTGCCTTACGAGGTGGTTCATGAAGAAGGATTTGCCGCTTCCGCTGGGTCCCAACACGAACTTGTTGCGGTTGGTCGTGATGCCCCGCTTCATCGGCAGGTCGCTGATGTCGAGGTGCAGCGGCTTCCCCGTGAGCCTGTCCACCATCTTGATGCCGAAGGGCGAGAGGGAACTGCGGTAGTTGGTCTCCTCCGTGAAGAGGCACACCGCCTGTTCCGTGAACGTGTAGAACGATTCCTCCGCCGGGAAGTCCGCCGCGTTGCCGGGCATCGCCGCCCAGTAGAGCGTCGGGC
>ENA-OYXX01000356-OYXX01000356.1-human-gut-metagenome-genome-assembly--contig:-NODE-356-length-21881-cov-7.779941_pt1 | contig 21881 bp, 21 predicted proteins | sample MGYA00243976_ERZ653434 | MGnify/ENA primary metagenome ERZ653434 (study PRJEB26926, sample SAMN06165112) | human gut metagenome | biome: ENVO:00009003; feature: ENVO:2100002; material: ENVO:00002003...
AAAATATATATACAAGATTATGGCAAGTTACAAATCATTGGGCCTTGTGAACACCAAAGAGATGTTCAAAAGAGCCATCAACGGCGGTTACGCTGTTCCTGCATTCAACTTCAACAACATGGAGCAGCTGCAGGCTATCATCAAAGCATCTTCAGAACTGAAGTCACCGGTTATTCTGCAGGTGTCTAAGGGTGCCCGCAACTATGCTAACCAGACTCTGCTCCAGTACATGGCACAGGGTGCTGTGGAGTATGCAAAGGAACTGGGATGCAAACACCCCGAGATTGTTCTGCATCTTGACCACGGCGACAGCTTCGAGCTGTGCAAGAGCTGTGTGGACATGGGCTTCTCTTCAGTGATGATCGACGGTTCTTCACTTCCCTACGAAGAGAATGTCGCTCTGACAAAGAAGGTTGTTGAGTATGCACATGCTCACGACGTTACCGTAGAGGGTGAGCTCGGTGTGCTGGCCGGCGTTGAGGATGAGGTTGCTTCTGAGGAATCTCACTACACAAAGCCCGAGGAGGTTATCGACTTCGTAACGAAGACAGGCGTAGACTCTCTGGCTATCTCCATCGGTACTTCTCACGGTGCTTACAAGTTCACTCCCGAGCAGTGCACGGTTGACCCCGCAACAGGCCGTCTGGTACCCCCGCCATTGGCATTCGACATTCTCGACGAGATTATGGAGAAGATACCCGGATTCCCCATCGTGCTTCATGGTTCTTCTTCTGTACCCCAGGAGTATGTTGACATCATCAACCAGTATGGTGGCAAGCTCCCCAACGCTGTAGGTATCCCCGAAGAGCAGCTCCGCAAGGCTTCTGCCAGTGCCGTTTGCAAGATCAACATCGACTCTGACTCTCGTCTGGCTTTCACCGCTGCCGTTCGCAAGACTCTGGCAGAGAAGCCCGCTGAGTTCGACCCGCGCAAGTACTGCGGTCCCGCCCGCGATCTCATGGAGGAGATGTACAAGCACAAGATTGTCAACGTGCTTGGCAGCGACAACAAGCTCGCCCAGCTTGACTAATAATCCGGCTCTCCGGAGATAAAAAAGAACAAAAAGTCCCGCTTCACATACCGTGAAGCGGGACTTTTTCTAATTGGGGGCTTCCTAATTGAGAATTGAAAGCCGTGCCCAAATGGTTACATGGTGCTTTGTAGGGACATATTCTTGTATTTGTCCGCTTAATAAACGTTGATTATCAATACGTAACATGCGGACAAATACAAGAATATGTCCCTACAACGTGTGTGAACCTTATTTTGACACAGCCTCTTCTCAATTTCTGATTTATTTCTTCGGCTGCTCGGCCTCAATTTTTGCCACGGCACCGGTCTTGGGATTCAGCGTGAGATGGGTGGTGAAGCGCTTGTTGAAAAGGTCGCCGCTGAGCAGCTCGGTGCTGCCGAACTGGGCCGTCTGTATCTCAAAACTGGCCATGTCGTTGTTGCCCCGCGCGATAGTGGCTTTTATCTTGCCGGGAATGTTTACATAAATGCCGTCCTGTATGTCTTTTTCTGTTTTGCCCTTTTTCTTTTTGCTATCTTCTATGGGTATGGTGTTGGACGGCACACTGTGCAGGTCTTCGATGCTGATGTAATATGGTACGCCCGAGAGATCGTCGTGGTCGACGATACCGAGATGCGATGACAGGCGGAAAAGCACCTGTCTGTTGACTTCCCTGTCGGGGTAGTATATGAACACGTGCTCGGTGGTGTCTTTGGTCACAGTGCCGGTGAAGAGCTGTGTCAGTGCGCGGTCTTGTGCGTCGAGCTGGTTGAGCATTATCTTCAGCTGCTCTCCGTCTTTCGGCATGAAGTCGGCCTGTCCGCGCGTGAGCTGGTTCTTGCTGTCGCGTATGTCGTAGATTTCAAGCGCGGTCAGCTCCGCCATCTTTGCCGTACTTCCCGCTGCCAGTATCTCCTCGCTCATGAACTGGCGCGGGTTTACTGCTTTGGGTTTTGGTGCGGGAGTGAATTTTGCCGGTGTCTCCGTTTGTATGGCATCGGCATTGATGGCCAGCAGGGTGCCGTCATCGGCAAGTGTGATGTTGGCCGTGGCGTTTTTGGGATTGTACTTTACGGCGTAGCATTTTGATTTGTCGGCCACGCCGAAAGACGTCTCTGTGATGGATGTCACCCTGTAACTCTCTGTCGGTTCTTTTTTAACGTTCTTGATGCGCAGGTATCTTTCCGAGTATTTGCAGAAGTCACCGGGGGTGTAAGTTGTTTTCTCCACTTGCACCACGATGCGCAGTGCGGTCTTCGGGAGGTAGTAGACGGCGCCTTCGGGAGTCACGCCCGGTTGGTATTTGCTTATCTGTGTTTGGGCCGATGCCATGCCGCCGAGCATGATGAGGCCTGCTGCAATGAGGTTTCGCATAATCTTATGTATGTGATTTGTTAGTCGTTTAATCGTTTGAATGCTTTCGGCAGATATGTTATGAGGTCGCCTGCCGTGAGACTTTCCATGCCGAGCTCCTTGGCGGCGATGTCACCTGCCAGACCGTGCAGATACATTCCCACGATACAGGCTTCCGCCTGTTTGTAGCCGCGGGCGAGCAGGGCGGTGATGATGCCCGTGAGCACGTCGCCGCTGCCGGCTGTGGCCATGCCTGCATTGCCTGTAGAGTTGAACGTGACGTGACCGTCGGGCATGCACAGTGCGGAATGGTGTCCTTTAAGGATGATGTAGGCTCCGAGCCGCCCGGCCATCTTGCTTGCCCTCGTCAGGCGTTCGTAGCTGTCGGTGCTGTGTCCGTCCAAACGGTCGAACTCTTTGGGGTGGGGCGTCAGGATGATGCCTTTGGGCAGTTGCTGTATCCATGCGCGGCGGTTGGCCAATATGTTGATGGCGTCGGCATCGGCCACGATGGGGCACTGTGTGCGTCTTAGTTGTGCGATGAGCGCTATAGCCGTTGTCTCGCTCGTGCCCAATCCCGGACCTATGCCGAGGGCGTTGAAGTCTTCGGTGTCTACCGGTTCGGAAAATATCGTCTCTTCCGAGTCGGGCTGTATCACGGCTTCGGGCACGGATATCTGCATTATTATGTTGTTGCCTTTGGGCGTATGCACCGTCACTTTACCCACACCGGCCCTCAGACATGCCCTGGTGGCGAGCACTGCCGCTCCGCCCATGCCGTAGCTTCCGGCTATGAGCAGTGCGTTGCCCATCATGCCTTTGTGGGCGAACGGACTTCTTCCGCGCATCATCTGTCTTACGGCCTGCTCTTCGATGACGTTGTACAGGGCATCGGTTTTTGCTATTCCTTCGCCGCTTATTCGTATGTCGAGCACTTTCAGATGGCCTATGAACACTTGGTTCTCGGGGAAGAGAAATGCCAGTTTGGGATGCTGTAATGTCAGGGTGACGTTGGCGCGTATTATGTTTGCCCTCACGTTGTAGGTGTTGTCTTCTGTCATCAGACCGGAAGGCACGTCAATGCTGACCACCTTGCAGGGAGAGGCGTTGATGTATTTCACAAGCGACGAGAAGCCACCGGCGAGCGGCTTGTTGATGCCGGAGCCGAAAAGGCCGTCGACGACAAGTGTTTCGGCTGTGAGCTGTGGCGGGTCGAACTCCTGTGTCACTTCTACGAATTCCTTTGTTTTCCTGCTCTCCGTCAGACGTGCGCGGTTGGTGGCGCAGTCTTCCGACAGATGGCCGGATATGTTGAACAGGTATACCGAGACGGTATATCCGCCTTCTGCGAGCATCCTTGCTACGGCAAGGGCGTCACCTCCGTTGTTTCCCGGACCTGCGAACACAATTATGGGCGTGTCGTTGGTCCACATCTCCGTTATGGCACGGGTGATGGTCTTGGCGGCACGCTCCATCAAATCAATAGATTCGATGGGCTCATGTTCTATTGTATATTTGTCGAGCTCGTGTATCTGAGTGCTTGTGAAAATCTTCATACGGCAAAAATACAAAATTAATGCTAATCGGTGGCTATACTTTGATGGATTTTTAGTAATTTTGTGGCAAATTTTTTTAAAAGCGCCATGAGTATAGTTAAAATCAAGGACAAGATGTTTGAAACATCTATTCCTGAAGCAGAAATCAAAAGTCGTGTGAAGGCTTTGGCCGAGCAGATAAGCAGGGATATGGAAGGCCGTAACCCGTTGTTGCTGGCTGTCCTTAACGGCTCGTTTATTTTCGCTGCCGACCTGATGCGCGAGATTACAATACCGTGCGAGATTTCGTTTGTGAAACTCGCTTCGTATGAAGGTACAACGTCGACAGGGAAGATAAAGGAGGTGATAGGCATAAACGAGGACTTGACGAATCGTACGGTGATAATCGTTGAGGACATTGTGGAGAGCGGTCTCACCATGAAGCGCATGATAGAGAGTCTCGGCACACGCAATCCCGAGTCGGTGCACATCTGCACGCTGTTGCTCAAGCCCGAGCGGCTGAAGACACAGCTCGACATCGAATATGTGGCTTTCAAAATACCAAATGACTTCATTCTCGGTTATGGTCTTGACTATGACCAGCAGGGTCGTAACCTCAAGGACATATACACCATAAAGGAGGATTGAGAAGTTTTTTTGCGGCCGATATACTCAGTAAGGGTTGAATGGACAGTAAAGAAATTAGTTTGAACAATAAGTAGTATACGTAATGAAGAATATTGTAATATTCGGTGCTCCAGGTTCCGGGAAGGGAACCCAGAGCGAACTGATGATCAAGAAGTATGGTTTCGGTCATATCTCGACTGGTGACGTGCTTCGCAATGAGATTAAGAACGGAACGGAACTCGGAAAGATCGCTGCGTCGTTTATCGACAAGGGACAGCTTATTCCCGACAGTCTGATGATTGATATTCTGGCAAGCGTTTATGACGGTTTCGGAGCAGAGCACGAAGGGGTTATCTTCGACGGTTTCCCACGCACCATACCGCAGGCCGAGGCTCTGAAGACAATGCTTTCCCAACGCGGTCACGGCATCGCTGCTATGATAGAACTTGACGTGCCGGAGGATGAGTTGATGACACGACTCATCAACCGTGGAAAGCAGAGCGGACGTTCTGACGATAACGAGGAGACGATAAAGAAGCGTCTTGATGTTTATCACAACCAGACGGCACCGCTCATCGAATGGTATAAGGCTGACGGCACACACCATCATATTGACGGTTTGGGTGAACTCGAGCGTATTTTCGCCGATATTTGCGGAGTGATAGACAATGTTTAACGTTGAGAATTGAAAATTGATAATGGAGAATTGAAAATTATGATTTGCTTGGTTTATGGATGTAAGTATGTAACTAAGTACCATATTTTACACCAGCAAGAGTAATCATAATTCTCAATTCCCAATTCTCAGTTTTCCATTCAAAACTCTCAATTCTCCAATAGAAAAAGCCATGCCGTACGGCATGGCTTTCCCTTTATAGTTTGATATCCTGTGATACAAACCGCCATCTGACTTTTACGCCTGACGGCAGTTTCTTTTTCCCTTATGGCCTTGGTTTAGTTATACTTTAAGATTTGTCCTGGCATGAGGCGCATCTTCTTGCCTATGTGGTTTAGTTTGCACAAGGCGTCAATGGTGGTGCCGCGTTTGCGGGCAATGGATGACAGTGTTTCACCGGACTTTACCTTGTGGAAACGTACGTTTGTGGCATAAGATGCAGCAGGAGCGGCTGTTGCCAGCTCAATGTCATCACCGTTTGCTGACGAGCCGGCTCCCACACCGCGCAGGCGTGTGGCCAATGCACCTTCGTGCTCGTATGAGTCGCGGCGGAACATGTAGTAGTCATCCACCACATCCTGATTTCTGAAGTCGAACATCAGGGCGGGGTTGAGGGCTACGCCGCACAGGCGTGTTTCAAAATGCAGGTGTGAACCGGTGCTTCGTCCCGTGTTGCCACCGAGACCGATGGGTTCGCCCGCACGTACTTCCTGATCTTCGGTCACGAGCTGCTTCGACATGTGGCCATAGATGGTCTCCAAACCATTATAGTGACGTATTACGACATACTTTCCATATCCTCTGGCTTCGTAGCGTACTATTCTCACCTTTCCGCTGAATGCGGCGCGGATGGTGTCGCCAATATACACCTTTACGTCAAGCCCCTTGTGTTGGCGGCCCCAACGTGCTCCGAAGTTGGAGGTGAGCACACGGCTCGTTGTCGGCATGCAGAATCCCCTCAGGTCTATACGGAAAGAGTCGGGCAATTCCGTGGCCCGATGGGCATATTTGTTTTCCCACTCTTCATACAGGTCTGCTGCCGGCGACTCAAGCATCTCGTTCATTATGAGTCTGTTAAGTGCAACGGAGTCCACTGCTTTCATTTTACGGTCTATCGGTGCCTGACGTGCCAACAGGTCTTGTCCCATCGTCGGTATTGAACCAATAGATATAAACGCTAATATTGCAAATGTTTTAAGTTTCTTAAATGTCATAATTAGGTTTTGATTCGCTTACAAGTGTTGTGTATGAGGCTCGCCGTATATAATTATAATCCAATTATAGCACGGATAGTGAGCCTGTTCACAATTAGGAACGTTGCAAAGGTAACAAATATTTTATAATAAATGGCAATGTTAACGTAAATTATGGATAACATTAACACGTTTTATGTGTATTTTAACACTTGCGATTATGAAATGGCGGCCCAGTTGATGTTTGTCTTCTTCAATTCCTTCAACCTGTTCCACAAAATGGCGTATGCCGGTTTCTCGCACATCGGGTCATCGTCAATCACGGCCTGTGCCTCGTCACGCGCCATCTGCACTATCTGTCCGTCGCGTGCTATGTCTGCTATTTTCAAGTCGAAAGCCATTCCGCTTTGCTGCGTGCCTTCAAGGTCGCCCGGTCCGCGCAGTTTGAGGTCGGCCTCGGCAATGCGGAATCCGTCGTTGGTGTCGCACATTATGTCAATGCGCTTGCGCGTGTCTTCACTCAGCTTGTATGTGGTGACGAGTATGCAGAACGACTGGTCGGCACCGCGCCCCACGCGTCCGCGCAACTGGTGCAGCTGCGACAGTCCGAAACGCTGTGCGTCGAGTATTACCATTACCGAGGCATTGGGTACGTTGACCCCCACCTCTATCACCGTTGTGGCGACGAGAATCTGCGTCTCGCCACTGACGAACTTCCGCATCTCCTCTTCCTTCTCTTTCGACTTCATCCGTCCGTGCACCTTGCTCAACCTGAATTCGGGAAATACCTCACGCAGTGTCTCGAATCCGTCTTCAAGATTCTTCAGGTCCATCTTCTCGCTCTCCTCTATCAGCGGGAATACGATGTACACCTGGCGTCCCTGCCGTATCTGCCGCCGTATGCCGTCGTAGAGACTTGCCATGCGGTTGTCATACACGTGGCTTGTCACTATGGGCTTGCGTCCGGGCGGCAGCTCGTCTATCACGCTCACATCGAGGTCGCCGTAGAGCGTCATGGCCAGCGTGCGCGGTATCGGCGTGGCTGTCATCACGAGCACGTGCGGCGGATTGTCGCTCTTGCTCCACAGTTTGGCACGTTGCGCCACACCGAAGCGGTGCTGTTCGTCAACCACCACCATACCCAGCCGCAGGAATTGCACGGTGTCTTCTATCACGGCATGTGTGCCCACGAGAATGTCTGTCCGCCCGTCGGCCAGTGCCTCAAGCACCTCCTTGCGGCGTTTGCCCTTGACCATGCCGGTGAGCAACTCTACACGTATGTCCATTGTGCCGAGGAAGTTGCGGATGGTGTCCAGATGCTGTTCGGCAAGGATTTCCGTAGGTGCCATGATGCACGCCTGATAGCCGTTGTCGATGGCGATGAGCATTGACATCAGGGCGACGAGGGTTTTGCCCGAGCCAACGTCACCCTGCAGCAGGCGGTTCATCTGCCGGCCGGAACCCATGTCGCCGCGTATTTCGCGTATCACGCGCTTTTGCGCTTCGGTGAGCGTGAACGGCAGATGGTGGAAGAAGAATGTGTTGAAGTTGTCGCCGATGCGTGCGAACACATATCCGCGGTATTTGCGGCGGTGGTCGGCGGCGTATCTCACGATGTTGAGCTGTACGTAGAAGAGTTCCTCGAATTTGAGTCTCACCCGTGCCTGTTCCAGTTCGCGCGCGCTTTTGGGATAGTGTATTGTACGCAGTGCCGTGTCGCGTGACATGAGGTGAAGCTTCGCCGTCATATAGTCGGGCAGTGTTTCGGGCAGCTGTTCGGGCAGTTTCTCCACGAGTGTCTTTGTCAGCCGCTCCATCACGCGCGACGTTATGCCTTTCTTCTTCATCACTTCGGTGGTGGAGTAGTAGGGCTGCATGCCCATTGCCGACAGTTCCATAGTGTCGGCGGGGTCGATGTCGGGATGATTGACATTGACGCGTCCGTTGAAGATGGTGGGACGTCCGAAGATAACGTACTCGGTACCTATCTTATATGTCTTCTTTGCATATTGTCCGCCGTTGAACCATACCAGGTCCATTATGCCGGTGCCGTCGCTGAAGTGTGCCACCACGCGTTCCTTGCGCGGCCCCATTTCGAATGTCTCGAAACTGAGAATACGGCCGCATATCTGCACGAAGGGCATCTCGCCGGTCACTTCCCTTATCGTGTATATATGGCTGCGGTCTACATACTTGTAAGGAAAACACATCAGCAGGTCACCGTAGGTGGCGATGCCGAGTTCTTCGCTCAGTATCTTCTTGCGGCTCGGCCCCACTCCCGGCAGGAATTGGATGTCTGTTTCTTCCTTGTTCATTGTTTTAATGCAAAGATGTAATTTTTAACGCAAAGACGCTGAGGCGCAAAGGTTGTTCTTGAACATTCCGATACCATGTCTTTATGTCGCTATCTACTCCCCTCACTTTTGGGGAGGGGTTGGGGGAGAGGCCGTCATGGCAATCTTCATGTCCCACGGTGTGGTTATCTTGATGTTCTCCCTGTTGCCGTCCACGAGTGTGACGGCGTGTCCCATGCGCTCCACCACCGATGCGTCATCGGTGAAGGCATCGTCATAATCCTGACTGTATGCCTGCTTCAGCAGCTTTGTGCGGAACGTCTGCGGTGTCTGTACCAACCGGTATTCGCTGCGCGGCACGGTGCCATTGCCCACATGCCGCAATGTCTCTATCACCGGAGTGACGGGAATGGCAGCACCGCTGATGCGCGCCTCCTCGTAACAGCGGGCGATAACGTCGACCGACACGAGAGGCCGTACCCCGTCGTGCACGCCCGTTACTCCGTCGTTGTCATCGGGAACAAGTGCCAGACCGTTTTTCACGGAGTGGAATCGGGTCTCGCCGCCGTCGGCCAGCCGGTAGCTTGTGTCAAACGAGTGCTCTCGGCATAACTCCCGCCAGTAGTCCTGTTGTGAGTGTGGCAGTACGAGTATTATGTTCAGGTCGGGCGAATATTCGCGGAAACGCTCTATCGTGCGCATCAGCACGGGCCGGCCGTCCAGCGGCAGAAACTGTTTCGGGATGTCGCTCCCCATGCGCAGCCCCTTGCCTCCGGCCACTATTATGACGTAATCGTCGCTTCTCATGTTGTGTTCTGTCGGGTTGGTATATTTATATGTCAGCGGCTTTGCATCAGATGGCTGAACATCATGCCGTCGGCCAGTTGCGCGGCAGTGCTTTCGCCGGCGAGCAGCCTTACCAGTTCGTAGGCGAAGGGGAATGTGGCTGCCGGCCCCTCACCTGTGGTGATGTTTCCGTCGGTGACGTACAGTTCGCGGGTGTATGTGGCTCCGTCGAGATATTTTTCAAATCCCGGATAACAGGTGGCACGTTTGCCGTTCAGTATGCCGAGGCCGCCGAGTACCATCGGTGCGGCACAGATGGCAGCTATGCGCTTGTTGTTATCGTTGTGTGACATGAGTACGCGGCGCAGTCCGTCATGGGCGTTGAGATTGGCGGCTCCGGGCATACCTCCGGGCAGCACGAGCAGGTCGGAGCCGGAGAAGTCGGTGTTGTCGAATAGTGTGTCAGTCTCCACCTTTACCCCATGTGCCGACGTCACACTGTGGCTGTCGGTGATGCTTACAGTCTTTACTTCCATGCCTGCGCGGCGCAGGATGTCAACGGTGCCTAACGCCTCGATGTCCTCGAAGCCTTCTGCTAAGAATACGTGTACTTTTGCCATATCGTTTGTCTTTATATTTAAGTTCTGAAAGAATTATATGTCTTTTTAAATAATGAGATATGTCTTTTTAATTAATATGTCTTTTTTGTCTTTCTGTCAAAAGAACATGTCTTTCTGTCTATTATTCAAGGCACTTCCTGTACAGGGCGATGGTCTCCCGAAGCCCCATGTAGAGAGCGTCGCATATCAGGGCGTGGCCTATGCTCACCTCATCCACCCATGGTATGCAGCGGTGGAAATAGGTGAGGTTGATGAGGCTCAGGTCGTGACCCGCGTTGAGGCCGAGCCCCTGGCGGCGTGTCTCCTCGGCGGCGGCTACAAACGGGGCGATGGCCTGCTCGCGGTCGGCGGCATAGCCCGACGCGTATGGCTCGGTGTAGAGTTCCACCCTGTCGGTGCCGCAGTCTTTCGCTCCTGCCACCATTTCCGGGTCGGCATCGACGAAGATAGATGTGCGTATGCCCGCCTCGCGGAAGCGTCCTATGACATCGGTGAGGAATGTTCGGTTGGCGCGCGTGTCCCATCCGTGGTTTGAAGTGAGCTGGTTGTCGGCATCGGGCACGAGTGTCACCTGCGTGGGTTTCACCTCCAGTACCAGATCTATATACTTGTCGATGGGGTTGCCTTCGATGTTCAGTTCTGTCGTTATCCTCGGTCTTATGTCTCTCACATCCTGATAGCGTATGTGTCTTTCGTCGGGGCGCGGGTGCACGGTTATGCCTTGGGCACCGAAGAATTCGCAGTCGATGGCCGTTTGCAGCACGTTGGGATTGTCTGCGCCCCGTGCGTTGCGTAGGGTGGCCACCTTGTTTATGTTTACGCTTAATTTCGTCATCTCGATTTTTATTTGATTCGTTTGTATTCCGGTCTCGCCAAAAAATTGTAAATTTGCAACTTGATTCATCGGCAAAAATACGAAATGTTTGTCAAATAACGGCATCACATACCTATAAAAGAAACAGAAAACATGGATTTTATGACTTCACGAAAACTCAGGTTCGCCATTTTCGGCAATACATGCCAGACAAAGAAGTCGGCGGCCGTCAGGGAAGTGCTTGACGGACTGGCCTCGTTTGGGGCAGATGTGTGCATAGACAGAGAGTATTACGACTTCCTGACATCCTCGGGCGTGCTTGCCGCAAGAGATGCCTGTGTCTTCGACGACGATGACTTCGATGCCGATTTCGTCATCTCCATGGGTGGTGACGGAACGTTTCTTAAGGCCGCCGGGCGTGTGGGTGCCAAGGGCATACCGATAGTGGGTGTGAACATGGGACGGCTCGGATTTCTGGCCGATGTCACTGCCGGAGAAATTGACGAGTGTCTGAAAGCGCTGCACGACGGTGACTATGCGGTGGAAAACCGCGTGGTGATAAAGGTTGAGACCGACGGTGAGCCGTTTGAGGGCAGCTGTTATGCGCTGAACGATGTGGCCATATTGAAGCGTGACAATGCGTCGATGATTTCCATACGCACCTGTGTCAACGGCGAGTATCTTACCACCTATCAGGCCGACGGTCTCATCGTGAGCACGCCGACAGGTTCCACGGCTTACTCGCTGTCAAACGGCGGACCCATCATCGTGCCCGGCACGCGGGTGATGGCCATGACGGCAGTGGCGCCGCACAGTCTTAACATACGTCCGATAGTGATTCCCGACGATGCTGAAATATCCCTTGCCGTGGGCAGTCGCAGCCACACGTTTCTTGTGGCCATCGACGGACGGTCGGAAAAGTGCCGTGAAGTGACGCGCCTTACAATACGCAAGGCGCCTTACAGTGTGAGGGTTGTAAAGAGGCGTGCCGAAGGCTATTTTGCCACATTGCGCGAAAAGATGATGTGGGGAACGGATGTGCGTGACAATAAATGATGTGATTTAGGGCACAAAGGGCGTCGGTTGTTTATTTCCCTTTGTGCCTGTTGGCACGCTGCTCGCGGTATTTTGCCTTTTGGCGTGCCGAACCGCTGCCGTGGGCTCCGGTGATGTACTTTTTCTTTTTGGCTTTGGTCTTCACCTTGCCGTTGCCGTCGTTCTCCTTACGTTCGGGGCGGAACACTATACCGCCGCCGGCGATGATGTCGTCAATATCCATATTATGTCGTGATGCGTTATATATTATATCCTGGTGTTTCTTGAAAAACGATGGCAGGGTGTATCTTGATGCACCCTGCCATGTTCTTCTCTTTATCAATGGTGGAACAGTCTCACTCCGGTGAATGCCATGGCTATGCCATACTTGTTGCAGGTCTCTATTACGTTGTCGTCACGCACTGAGCCGCCGGCCTGTGCTATATATTCCACACCGCTCTTGTGGGCACGCTCGATGTTGTCGCCGAAGGGGAAGAAGGCGTCGCTGCCTAAGGCCACCTTCGTGTTCTTGGCTATCCACTCTTTCTTCTCTTCCATGGTGAGCACCTCGGGACACTCCTTGAAGAACTGCTGCCATGTGCCGTCGCGCAGCACGTCATCGTGGTCTTCGCTGATGTATACGTCGATGGTGTTGTCACGGTCGGCGCGGCGTATGCCGTCGACAAACGGCAGTGACATCACTTTCGGATGCTGGCGCAGCCACCAGATGTCGGCTTTCGAGCCTGCCAGACGTGTGCAGTGTATGCGGCTCTGCTGTCCGGCGCCGATGCCGATGGCCTGTCCGTCTTTCACGTAGCACACGGAGTTGCTTTGGGTGTATTTCAGGGTGATGAGTGCCACGATGAGGTCGCGGCGTGCCTCGTCGGTGAATGTCTTGTTGTCGGTGGGTATGTTCTCGAACAGAGCCGGGTCGTTGAGGTCAATCTCGTTGCGTCCCTGTTCAAAGGTCACGCCGAACACCTGCTTGCGCTCCACGGGCTCGGGCACATAAGCGGGGTCAATCTTTATCACGTTGTATGTCCCCTTGCGTTTGGCCTTCAAAATCTCTATGGCCTCCGGGGTGTAGTCAGGGGCGATGACACCGTCGCTGACCTCGCGCTTGATGAGTGTGGCGGTGGCGGCATCGCAGGTGTCGCTGAGTGCCACGAAGTCGCCGTAAGAGCTCATGCGGTCGGCACCGCGTGCACGGGCGTAGGCACATGCTATGGGAGACAGCTCCATCTTGATGTCGTCAACAAAGTATATCTTTTTCAGCGTGTCGCTCAGCGGCAGACCGACGGCGGCTCCGGCGGGTGATACGTGTTTGAACGATGCTGCCGCGGGCAGTCCGGTGGCGGCCTTCAGCTCCTTTACGAGTTGCCATGAGTTGAGGGCGTCGAGGAAGTTGATGTATCCCGGCCGGCCGTTGATGACCTCGATGGGCAGTTCTCCCTCGGTCATGTATATGCGCGAGGGCTTCTGGTTCGGATTGCATCCGTACTTTAATGCTAATTCTTTCATAGATACGTATGTATGAATAACAGGGTTTATTATTTCTGCTGCAAATTTACGCCTTTTTCCTGAGATATGCAACATGGCGTGGGAAAGATATAAAAAGTAACACGTTGGCGGATAAATGGTTGGTTTACCGTAGTAGGGTGTATCAAAATGCAAGGGAGACAACTTGTAGGGACATATTCTTGTATTTGTCCGTCAAGCAGGCCTTGAATATCAACAGGTTACGGGCGGACAAATACAAGAATATGTCCCTACAAGTTGTCTCCCTTGCATTTTGATACACCCTACTACTTTAAGTGCTTTTATTGTTTGGTGTAAAGTTCACCGTCATTGTCTCCTAACATATTCTTAGAAGAAATGTAAAACATATGATATCCAGAAGTACCATATTCATTAGCATAATTTATCCATATATTATTACTGTCAATAAAGTATGTACCATTACGGTTGAATTTAGTTATTCCAAGATAATTTGAGGCTGTTTCGTTGCATGTACCATCTTTAAAGAAAGTATTTAAATATAGATAGTATTCTGATTCGTACCCATATGCGTCTTCATTAATATGTTTCCACGTCCCCACAAGTTTATCCACAGTCAGCTCTCCTGTTCGCTTTGCATATTCCGCTACGGGTACAGACAGAATCTGGCTCTTTCCTATTAATGCACCGTCTACAGATACGGAGATGAAGAACGGGAGCTTTCCGAAGTCGGCTTTACTGAACGTGTCTGCATTGCCCACAGTTAGCGATAGCACACCGAAGTCATTCGATGTGGCCTGTTGCGTGCCTGTGTAGATAACCTTGTCGGATGAGTCGCTGATTGTCACCGTGGCATTTACTGTCACTCCCGCCCGCGGTTCGCCCGTGGCGGTGTTTAGTAGAGAAACCTGATATCCTATTTGGGCACGTGAGACCACGGGAAATAATGATATGATGGCGCATGCAATGATGCTGAGAATTATATGTTTCATATTCTAAGTATTTTTTATTGTTTGATATGACGCTCTCCGTCCTTGTTTCCTAACATGTTCTTGGAAGGAATGTAAATGAGATGTTCAGTGCATCCGCAAATATCATCAATACAGTATTCTGTCCATATGCTGTTACCATCAATAAAATATGTGCCATGTCCGTAACGGTCATAATAATGTGAATCATAATGGTTAATTGTAAATTCATATGTACCATTAGTATAAAAAGTGTATGTTCGAATTTCAAATCCATCATCAAACTTCCATGTCCCCACAAGTTTCTCCACAGTCAGCTCTCCTGTTCTCTTCGCATATTCCGCTACGGGTACGGACAGAATCTGGCTCTTTCCTATTAATGCACCGTCAACAGATACGGAGATGAAGAAGGGGAGCTTGCCGAAGTCGGCTTTACTGAACGTGTCGGCGTTGCCTACAGTGAGCGATAGCACACCGAAGTCGTTCGTTGTGGCCTGCTGTGTGCCTGTGTAGATAACCTTGTCGGATGAGTCTGTGATTGTTACTGTTGCATTTACTGTCACTCCAGCCCGCGGTTCGCCCGTGGCGGTGTTTAGCAGAGAAACCTGATATCCTATTTGTGCATGTGAGACCACGGGAAATAATGATATGATGGCGCATGCAATGATGCTGAAAAATGTATGTTTCATTGTTGTTGTATTGGAGCGTTTATGTAAAATATTGTCTGTTTGATAAGAAATTATTGTTTGCTTGATGAGAAGCTATTGTCTGTTTAATGTATAAAGAGCCGTGCCGCCCGGAATACGGTACTGCAACACCGACTCGCTGATGTTTACTATAGAAAGCACTTTCGTCTTGCCGCCGTCACCGTCGGGCTGCAGCAATATACGGCCGCTCTGCGGAGAGTTGAGGACATAAGAGAATGGAGTGTGGGAAGGCGCGGAAGATGTTCCCGTCATTCGGCCCGTACCATCGGCATTGAAGGTATAGGTTACGGCAGCATCGGCCTCAGTGCCGCTCCATGTACCTATGAGTCTTGACTCCAGTACATCGTCAATGAATATGCCGCTTCCAATCGGTTCCGGCTTGTTGAATACCGTGTCGCGTACGGCCACGGGCAGATAAGGCCCTGCCATGTAAAGCGTGCTGTCCTTGACGGCTGAGCCGGAGAACGGCATGCCCGAAAGGTAAGTCACCGCGCCGTTGGTCTGTCCGAACACCATGGGCTGAAGCATCATGTCGCTCATCAGTGTGGCATGGCGGGCTGCCACCGTGTAGCCGGCATAATGGAACACCGGACGCACTACCAATGTCTTGCGTGCTTCGGGAGCTACCTTTCCCGTGATGTCTATTTCTGCCGACACTCCTTGCACCGTTTCTGTTCCCGATGCTATCGTATCCACAAAGATACTGTCCACCACATCGCCCTGTTCCGTCTCTATCCTGAATCCGGTCTGCACATCCTGCAAGATGTTGTTGCCGGATTTTGTTGCCATGGTCACGGTCTGTCGTTCTTTTTCCGGCACGCTTACCGCCTTGGTTTGTGTGAACATGGGGAAAAGGTTGAGTGTGGTTTTCAAGAATTTCTGTTCATAGGAAAACATTGGATAAATCTTGTCTTTGCCCCAAAGCAACTTGTCACGTACATAAAGTTCTCCCTCTGCCAACAGTTTTATGCTTGTGTTAAGTTCGGCTTTGCTGTAAAGCTCGGGGTCGTATTGGTCGGCCTTTTGGAGCAGACCTAATCCGAACTCGCCCTCAAACGACGGGCCGAGGCTCAGCGAAAGGCGTGCTCCTGTTGCCTCGCGCAGGATGTTGAAATCGAAGCCTGCACGCACGCCTGCGTAGAACTCTCCCTTGCAAGTGACATCCACCTGCGACTGTGTACCATTGTCCTCGCCTTTCAGGCTGGTCACATTCATCACCGCGTCCTTGCCCCATCTCTCGTGCAGATAGCTTATGTGCACGTTGGTCGTGCGCAGATAGCGCAGATTGGCTGACAGTTCAGCCTTGATGGTGGCGAAGGCGTCGAATTTCAGTTCGGGTGTGAATACCAAGGCATACACTCCGAGTGGCAGAGTCGAAATATTGTGTTCTTCGGTTATCTCATTGTCTTTTTCTATTTTGGCTGCCAGACTTAACTCGAAATCGTTGCTTACGTCGGCTTCCATGCTGAAGAATCCCGTCAGGGCGTTGGCCACCACCTTGCCACTAATGCCAAACTCGTCTTTTCCCTTTATGGCCCAATTATCTCCTATGCCAAGGTTAAGCTCCAAAGTGCGGTTTTTGTCCACGGGGGTACGTCTCATTCCGCCGGCCGCCGCTTGCTGTGCCACCGCCTCCTCTATGCGTCCGGCCCAGAACAGACGGTCGAAGAGTTCTGCCGGTTCCGCGTCGCTTATGTTCACCGCATACTCGCCGTTGGCCGGTCTGACGGAGTTCACCACAGCCATCAGTCCTATGGGGAACAGCCTGTCCGTCTTGCCGTAAAACAACTTTTCGCCCTCGTGCGGCAGAATGTCGGTAGGCGTGTCGTGCCGGTAGTATATGTTGTCTCCGTCATAACGTATTATCCACGTGCTGTCAGCTGCGGTCATCATCCTCACCCCGGCCTTCACCGCCATGCTGTTGCGGCTGCCGAAGGTCACGCTGTCTATCTCGGCCACGGGCACCACCAGCGCCGTGTCGGCAGTATAGAACACCTGTGCCACCACGTTGTCGTGCATCACGCTGTCGGCATCCATCCGCGAGCACACTATGCTGTCTATCTCTGAGGCGTACAGCAGGTTTACCTCGCCCGTGTTCCTGAACACGAGCACCTGCTCATCGTCGGTCTGTGCCGCTGCTGTAAACGTGCCGAGGAGCATGGCTGCCAGCAGAAGCATCAGTTTCTTTCTCAATGCCTGTCTCATTGCCGCCTGATTTTAATGGTTTCGTCACCCACCGTCAGTAGATAGACCTCACGGTTCAGACGGCTCATGTCTACGCGTATCACGCCCTCTGCGTCGGGCTTCAGACCGAGCGGCACCTCCACGCCTCCTGCCGTGTACAGTCTTACCTGTACCGAGGTGTTTTTCAGCTGCACACAGAAGAAACGTCCGTCGGGCGAATATCCGCCCGCAGCCGCGTCGTTTTCTGTACCGACAATGCTTGCGGCGTAGTTGCCGAATGTGTACTTGCGCACATCAGACACCTGATAACGCTCTGTGGCGATGGTTACCACACCACCGTCGAAGGTAATCATCGGCTCTCCCGACAAAGGGAAAAGCACACTGCCGCCTGAGGCCATGTGCACCAACAGACAGTCGCGTTCTTCGGCCTGTGCCATTGGAGCGATGCTGAAGAGCAGTGCCAGCGTGGCAATGATTCTTGCTTTCATTCTCATAATGTTATAATTTTAATTTATATTCGCTCTCACGTGGAGGAAGCACGTTTGCAAAGGTAAATAATTTGTCCGAATCGACAAACGTTTTTAAAATATATTTTCTTTTATGGTGTACAGGCAGGGATATATTTTTTGTATATGTCTTTTATGTCTTTATGTCAAAAACGTTTGTCTTTATGTCAAAATGTATTTGTCTTTATGTCTGAAAACCGCTTGTCTTTATGTCAGAAAACAAAAAAGGAATACCCTGATGATGGATATTCCTTTTTTATCTCGTCCGAGAGTGTGGCTTTATGCCTTTGTGGCATTGGTGCGCTTCTCCTTGATGCGAGCCTTCTTACCTGTGAGCTTGCGCAGGTAGTACAGCTTGGCACGGCGAACCTTACCAACCTTGTTCACCTCAATGCTGTCGATGTTCGGCGACTCGATGGGGAAAATACGCTCAACACCTACAGTGCCCGACATCTTGCGAACCGTGAAACGTTTCTTGTCTCCGTGGCCGGAAATCTTGATTACTACACCGCGGTAGAGCTGGATACGCTCTTTGGTACCCTCGATAATTTTGTAAGCGACAGTGATGGTGTCACCGGATTTGAACTCCGGGAACTTCTTGCCGGTTGCAAATGCTTCCTCAGCAACTTTAATTAAATCCATTTCTTTAAATAATTAAATTTGTTCTTATCGTTCCAACGCAACATAACGGGCAACACGTAACTTCCCGTCAGCGATTACGCCGAAAAGCGGTGCAAAGGTACTATAAATTATTGATATTCGCAATTTTAGTGTGCTTTTTTTGCTGGCATCCATTAGTTTCTGCCTGTTTTTCACTTCTTCCGCTTCACGGTATGCTTCAATTTCAGTACTGCAAAGTTCAACTCTATTGTAGTTTCTGTGTCGCTGGTCTGCATCTCATCGTCAAGAAGGTCGGCCAGGATTTCACCGCCTTGCTGCATGAGAGACTTTTGTTTGAGCTGGTCTTTCGTGTCGGACAATTCGGCCACAGTTCTTGACAATTCCCTTATCTTTGCAAATGTCTCGACAATGGCTATGGTGGTTTTCGTCGCTTTCGGGCTTTTCAGTATGGTGGCTAACATATACAGTCCTTTCTCTGTGAAGGCTTTGGGGAGAACAGGGGAGTATTTCAATTTGGGGTTATCGAAAATTTCGATAACCTCTAATTTCTCTTCCTTAGTCAGTTCGATAATATATCCCTCCGGGAATTTGTCGGGATTGTTTTTGACAGCTTCGTTGATCCGCATTGTTTCAACGCCATATAATTTTGCCACATCACTGTCGAGTATCACCTGCTGTCCTCTAAGAACAAAAACGACATTCTCCACATTGTTGAATTTCACTATATCTTCCATAGTCATTATCATTTGAATGGTTCACAGATGCAAAGATAATCATTTTTGTCTTACAGGCAATTTCTTTTGTAATATTTTGGACGTTGATATATGAAATAATAAGATTTTTGTTAATTTTGCATGGTGCGGATTACTTGAGGTTATGCACTTTAATTATCCGCAAACGGCTAACGGATATTAATCATATATTAGTGATACGGATGAAGAATTTATATTTTATGATTGGGCTGGCTGCGGCGTCGGTTGCCGGTGTATCTTGTTCGTCAGGCAGTTACACCGTGACGGACGTGGCGCGGACGCGCATATTGGTTGACTCGGCGTACGATGCCCGGCCCGACAGTGCGGCACAGGCTTTTCTCGCGCCTTACAGTAAGGTGGTGGACAGCATAATGAGTCCGGTGATGGGGCGTTCAGCCCGCTATATGGAGGCTGAACGGCCGGAGAGCCCGTTGTCGAACCTGCTTGCCGACATTTTGGTGTGGGCAGGTAAGAACTATGGCGAGAAGCCGGTTATGGGGCTTTACAACATGGGCGGCATACGGGCGGCACTGCCCGCAGGCGATGTTACATACGGGCATGTGCTCGAAGTGGCTCCGTTTGAAAACAAGATATGTTTTCTCACACTCTCGGGCGAGTCGCTGCTGAGGCTTTTCGGAAGCATTTCCGCCACCGGTGGCGAGGGTGTGAGCCATGGCGTGGAGATGGTGATAGGCAAGGATATCCATGGTGTCAGAATGTTGAAGAGCGTTAGGCTGCACGGCAGGGAAATAGACCCGGAGGCATCATACCGTATAGCCACAATAGACTATCTTGCGCAGGGCAACGACAAGATGCGTGAATTGAGAGAGGGCACGGACGTGAATTCGCCGCAGGACAAAAGCAACGATACGAGATATATCATTTCTGAGTATTTCAAGGAAATGGCTGCTCAGGGCAAAGTGGTGGACAGCAAGAACGAAGGACGTATCGTGGTGGAATGAGTTGTCACGGTCAAGAATAAGAAGAAAAGTGTTTCGTGATTTAATGTCGAATGAATAAGGAAATCGGATTATGAATATATTTAAGAATGTTATAATGACGGCTGTGTGCTGTATGGCTGCATTGTCGGCCATGGCACAGACTGAGGAGCTTGTTATCTTGCACACCAACGACACACACAGTACGGTATTGCCGTTGAGTGTCAATCTGAATGACACGATGAAGGCGGGACGCGGCGGATTTTTGAGGCGTGTGGCCATGGTGAGGGAAGAACGGGCAAAGGAGCCAGACTTGCTGCTCTTCGACAGCGGCGATTTTTCCCAGGGTTCACCTTATTATACCTTGTTTGAAGGCGATGTGGAGATAGGGCTGATGAACATGATGGGATATGACGCGGCTACGATAGGCAACCACGAGTTTGACTTCGGACTTGAACGCATGGCGGAGACTTTCCGTAAGGCCGATTTCCCCATCGTGTGTGCCAATTACGATTTCACGGGTACGCCCGTCGAGGGCATCGTCAAGCCTTATGTAATTTTGGAGCGCAAGGGTTTGAAGATAGGTGTTTTCGGAGTCTCTCCGCAGCTTGACGGCCTTGTGTTGGCGGAGAACTATAAGGGCGTGAAGTATCTCAATCCGGTGGCAGTGGCGAGCGAGGTTGCCGATAAGCTTCGCAATGATGAAAAATGTGATGTCGTGGTTTGCCTGTCACATCTTGGATGGGAGGTGACTAAAGGTGCTGACGACAGGGCGTTGACGGCAGCAAGCAGCAACATTGACATTGTACTCGGAGGTCATTCACATTCTTATTTTGAAGACCTGCAGTGGGTGAAGAATGTCAACGGGCGTGATGTGCCTGTAGACCAAAATGGAAAGCATGGCATCTTCGTCGGTAAGATGGTGATGACATTGGAGAAGTGATTATTCAAAATAGAACGTCAGTACAATCATCTTGTTATGGCCGGATGTCACCGAATTGGTGAACACCCGCATGTTGGCGTCTTGCAGTTCGTCGGCGTGTTTGGTGTCGAGACCGTTGGTGAGGCTGTAGCAGAACTTCAGTTCGGGAATGAGCTTGAAGTAGGGCAGGTAGAGGTCGCATCCGAATCCCACTTCCACGAATGTGTCGTAACGTTTCAGGCGGACATAATCCTGTGCTTTACCGGTTAGGTTTATCATGGGGTTGATGCCCGCCATAATGTACGGACGGTAGTTGTTGAAACGCTGTGCGCTGAACTTCAAGTCAAGAGGCAGCGATATGTATGTGCTCTTCAGGTCTTGTGTGGTTTGTGCGGGTTTTCCGTTTTCGTCCGGGCGCGACAGGTCGTGGAACATGAGGTGTTTTGCCCCGAAGTGCATGGTTGGTGTGAAGCGGGCCGACAGGTGGTCGTTTATGCGTGCCTCTGCCGTCACGCCGACGCTGAATCCGGGGTTCCAGTTGTCTGCATCGCATAGGATGGTGCGTGTCTCTTCAGTTCCGTCTTCGTTTACTATTGTCTGCGGGCCGACGTTGTTGAACTCAATGTCTTGCAGGTGCATGCCTACGAGAATACCGAAATGCAGCGGACGAAGGTCTATATACGGCTTGTTCTGTGCAGTTCGCTCCTGAGCCGCGGCTGTCAGTGCCACGGTCGTGATGAGTATGTATGTCAGTATTCTCTTCATATTATCTAAATAACGTGATTTTTGTCCACTTATTATATATGTCTTTATTTCGATTTAGTATAAATAAGTTAAATTA
>ENA-OYXX01000358-OYXX01000358.1-human-gut-metagenome-genome-assembly--contig:-NODE-358-length-21841-cov-8.216653_pt1 | contig 21841 bp, 19 predicted proteins | sample MGYA00243976_ERZ653434 | MGnify/ENA primary metagenome ERZ653434 (study PRJEB26926, sample SAMN06165112) | human gut metagenome | biome: ENVO:00009003; feature: ENVO:2100002; material: ENVO:00002003...
GACATTCCGTCAGGAATGGCGATTTTGGTTTCCGCCGTAAGGCGCAGGTACGGACTATCATATCAATTCGCCTTAATACCATATCCTAAGTTGCAAAAGTCCTCCTCACCCAATTTATCAGCATAATATTTTCCCACATTACCGCAGTAAATATTATTGCCGATATTGACAAAGCCCGCCGCCAAAGGTATAATAATAATTATAGAAAAGTGATAAATAAACAGAGGAGAACCCTATGAAAATATATTTTACCCGCCATGGCGAGACCGAGTGGAACAGCCGTGATGTCATATGCGGAACTACCGATATCGGCCTTACCGCAAGGGGCATCGGTCAGGCGGAAGCTCTGGCGGCGGATATCGCTGTGAACCACCGTGACATTGATATGATAATATGCTCGCCTATGAAGCGTGCCATGGCAACTGCCGCTCCCATCGGAGCTGCTCTGGAGATCGAACCTGTCACCGACAGCCGCCTCAGGGAATGGAACTACGGCAGCTACGAGGGCAGACCCCGTGACGCTGAGGGCTATGCGGACGCAAAGCTGGAATTCGGCTGCCGTATGCCCGACGGAGGAGAATCCGTTTTTGACGTGGTGAGCCGTGTGTATGGTCTTATCGACGAGCTGCGTGAAAAATATGCAGATAAGACTATCCTGCTGGTATGCCACGGCGGCGTGTGCAGGGTAATCGAGACCTATTACCGAAACATGACACGAAAGGAATTTTCCTGCTTTTTTATGGGCAACTGCGAGCTGAGAAGCTTTGAAACCGAGACCTGCCCCCACCGAACAGAAAGGAATGAAATTATATGAAACAGTCTCTTAACGGCATCTGGCGGCTTTACGGCGCCGATGATAAGCTTAAATATGACCTTAAAGCCAAAGTCCCCGGCTCTTTGTACTACACACTTATGAAGTACGGGCTGATGAAAGGCCCCTATTACCGTGAAAATGAGTATAAGGCTACCGATATCAGCCGTGGAGACTGCGTTTATGAGCGCCGTTTCCCGCTGACGGAAGAAATGCTTTCTGCCGAGACACTGCTGTTGAAATTCCACGGGATAGACACCATAGCAGATATCTTCCTCAACGGCGAGCTGCTGGGCAGAGCGGAGAATATGCACCGTGAATACGTTTTTGACATCACGGGAAAAGCAAACGAGACGGATAATCTTCTTGAAGTGAAGATATACTCCCCCATAAAGTACATAGAAGAAAAGAACGCCGAAACTCCCCTGTGGGGAGTGGCTTCCACCATGGCAGGCTATCCCCATATCCGCAAGGCGCATTATATGTTCGGCTGGGACTGGGGCCCAAAGCTCCCCGACATGGGCATATGGCGTGATGTTGAACTTATTGCGGTAAACGGCGGACTTATTGACGGCGTTTACGTAAGGCAGGATCACAGCAAGGTATCCGAGGGGACTGTAGGTCTGGACATTGACATCACCGCAGGCTACACTTCTGACAGAGAGCTTGAAGCAGAGGTGAAGATCACCGCTCCCGACGGCTCCGCCGTGACCGAGAAAGCAGTTATTGACAGCAGACGCACTTCCGTTCATATTGATATAAGCGACCCCAAGCTCTGGTACCCCAGAGGATACGGCGAGCAGCCATTGTACAAGCTTTCGGTAACTCTCCTTGACGGCGAAAATACAGCCGACAAATATGAGTGCGAGATAGGTCTCAGAACCGTTACCGTCAGCACCGCTCCCGATGAATACGGCGAGGAATTTGCCTTTGTGGTAAACGGGCTGAAAATTTTTGCCATGGGCGCAAACTACATTCCCGAAAATCAGATTATCCCCAAGTGCTCCCCCTCAAAAACAGAGAGACTTTTAAAGCAGTGCTGCCTTGCAAACTTCAACATGATACGTGTCTGGGGCGGCGGATATTATCCCGACGACAGCTTCTATTCCGCCTGCGACAGAATGGGTCTGCTGGTATGGCAGGACTTTATGTTCGCCTGCTCGGTATATAAGGCTGACAGAGACTTCTGCGAGAACGTTATGAACGAGGTGGCAGACAACGTAAAGCGCATAAGAAATCACCCGTCGCTGGCACTGTGGTGCGGCAACAACGAGATAGAGTCCATGTGGCAGTACTGGGGCATTGATGCTGACCCCAAGTACAAATCGGACTATCTGCGGCTGTTTGAAGCCCTTATCCCAAAGGTTTTGCGCCACTATGACCCTGTTACCTATTATCACCCTTCTTCCCCCTCTTCGGGCGGAAGCTTTGACGAAAGCAGCGCCGAAAACAGGGGCGATTCCCACTACTGGGACGTATGGCACGGTCTGAAGCCATTTACCGATTACTATAAATACAACTTCCGTTTTTGCTCGGAGTACGGCTTTGAGTCGCTGCCCTCGATAAAGACCATACGCACATTTGCGGAGGAAGAGGACATGAACCTTTGCTCACCTGTTATGGAAGCTCACCAGAAGTGCGAGGCAGGCACGGAAAAGATAATGTACTACCTTGCTCAGATGTCCCGCTACCCTTATGATTTCAAGGGGCTTATCTACGCCACCCAGATGGTGCAGTCGGACGCTGTACGCCTTAATGCGGAGCATATGCGCCGCCACAGAGGCAGAAGCATGGGCTGCCTTTACTGGCAGGTCAACGACTCCAACCCTGTTATTTCATGGTCGTCAATAGACTGTTATCACCGCTGGAAAGCGCTCCATTACCGTGCCCGTCACTTCTTTGCTCCCGTGCTTATCTCCGCAGACTGCGAAAATCTTGACGAGATAAACCTGTATGTTTCCTCCGAAAGGCAGCAGGCTTTTGAGGGTAAGATACACTGGTGCTCACGGAAAAACACGGGCGAGATCATATGCGAGGGAAGTGAGGATATCACAATATCTCCCCTTTCGGCTGAGATGTTCGTGACGCTCACTCCCGAAAACACGAAGGTCACAAAGGATATGCGCAGCACATCATACATAGAGTTCTCCCTTGCGGAAAACGGAAGCATCATCAGCGAGAACACCTGCCTGTATGTTCAGCCCAAGGCGTTCAGATTTGCTGACCCTGCACTTTCATATGACGTGGAGGACGCAGGCAAGCGCTTTAAGATAACCATTAACGCCAAAGCCTTTGCAAAGTGCGTGTGCCTTGACCTTACGGAAGGCGACTGCCTGTTCTCGGACAACTGGTTCGATATGCACAGCGGCAGCGTGACGGTATATGCAAGCAAGGCAAATCTTCCCGAAAAGATCACTGCAAAGAAATTCAAGGAAAACCTCAGCATAGTCTCATATTACGAGGCACTGCACCTTTCAGGAAAGGAATGATCCGATGCAGAATGAAGAGCATGATATCGCCGCCTTAAAGCAGCGATTTCTGGATATTTACAAAACAAATATAAAAAGAGAGGGAGCAGATAAGCTTCTTGACTACCTGCTCTCTCCCAAAAGCGACTTTTTTACAGCCCCCGCCAGCACCCGCTATCACGGCTCATACGAGGGGGGACTTTTGCAGCACAGCCTTAACGTTTACGACTGCCTGCGGGACTATATGGACCGCCCCCGTGTAAAGGAGCTTTATAACCTCACTGCGGACGATGAGACCATAGCCCTCACCTCGCTGCTCCACGACATATGCAAGGTGAACTTCTACAAGACCGATTACCGCAACGCCAAGAACGAAAAGGGCGTGTGGGAAAAGGTGCCGTATTACACCATTGATGATACTCTCCCCTACGGTCATGGGGAAAAATCGGTGTATATCATAACGGGCTTTATGCGCCTTACCCGTGAAGAAGCCTTTGCTATCCGCTTCCATATGGGCTTTTCAGGCTCGGAGGACATCAACCTTGTGGGCAGAGCCTTTGAGAAATTCCCCCTTGCCTATGCTCTCCATGCGGCGGACATGGAAGCAAGCTACTTTCTTGAAAGATAACCGCTATATCGCCCAGAAGCCGATGATGCCCACAGCAAGTGCCAATATCGCCCCGAACACCACATCAAGCGGGAAATGCACGCCCATAACAGGACGTGAAGCGGCAATGAGCAGGGCAATTATCATCATAACTATGCCGAAAGGCAGGCTTATGTACATACACGCCAGCGCTATTATAACGGCGCAGGCTGTATGACGGCTGGGGCAGGATTTTCCCTTGGTGGATTTGCTCACCAAAGACTTTATGGGGTATTTCTCATAAGGTCTGGGGAAGTTAAGACCGCTCCTTACCGCAGTTACCAGCAGAAATGCCGCCGCAGGGACTATCACAGCCCTTACGATGCGCATATCTTTGTTTGCCGCAAGATATACCAGCAGAAAAACATATGCCGCATAAACGGCGTATGTTGACAGCTTTGAAAACAGCTTCAAAGCCTTTATCCTTCTCTCGTCAGCCCTGAAAAAGCTTTCTGTTTTTTCATACTGCCTCAGATATTTTTCGCAATGCTTTTCATAGAAATTCAAAATAACGCCTCCGAACAAAACAAAAGGATTTGATGAAATGAACGAAAAAAAGAAGATATCCAAAAATGCAGCCGCAATGCTCACAGTTGTGGCAATAATGCTGATACTGAACGCCGTATCATGGCTCAGCACGGGCATTACGGATTTTTACGCCTCTGCCATATTCGCACCTATGTCGGACATTTTCTCCATGGTGACAGGCAGCCTGCCCTTTTCGCTGGGCGAGCTGATGATAGCCTCATGGGTAGTTATGGGCGTGGCTGCTCCGTTTATTTTCATACCTTCTATTATCCGAAAAAAACGCAGGCTTGTCAAGGGTCTTGGAATATTTTACATATGGGTGATAATCGCCGTGTTCTTCCTTGAGACCATAAACTGCTTCATGCTTTACCATACCACTGAATTTTCCGCCAAGTATCACCACAGTGCAGGGGCTTCGGGCTTTACGGTGGAGCAGCTGACACAGATGTGCGAGGAGACCATTGAAAAGACAAATGAGCTGGCGGCAATAGTCAGCCGTGACGATGATGGCAACATGATAGTTCCCGATGATCTTGAAAAGGAAGCCTACAAGGTTATGAACAAGCTGGCGGAGGAATATCCCCAGCTGAAAGGCGAATATCCCAGCCCCAAGAAAATAAAGGCTTCCATGTTCATGACGCAGCTTGACCTGCAGGGAATATACTTCCCGTTCAGTCTGGAGGCAAACATCAACAGCGAGCTTAGCCACGCAAGAGTGCCCTGCACCGCAATGCACGAGCTGAGCCACCTTAAAGGCTTTATCCGTGAGGACGAGGCTGGCTTTATTGCATACAGGGCGTGCCTTGAATCGGATATCCCCGAGGTAAGGTACAGCGGATATCTTTCCGCCATGAACTACCTTTTCGCAGAGGTAAGGAAAAACGCATCTGCAAACGAGGTCAACAGGCTCCGTTCAAGGATATCCCCCATGGTGTCCTATGACAATACATTCGTCAGCGAGGAATTCAGGCAGCACGTTGAGGAAAAGGCTGTCATATCCACAAAAACAGTCAGCGCAGTTTCCAACAAGGCTATGGAAGCATCTCTGAAACTCAACGGTGTATCCGACGGAAAAAAGAGCTACGGCAGAATGGTAAATCTTCTGCTGGAATATCATTATTGTATCGAGGGAAAGTGATTATATGGGATATTTTCCTTTTTTCATTGAGATAGGCGGCAAAAAATGCGTTGTGGCAGGCGGCGGAGCTGCCGCACTGCGCAGGATAAACACACTTGTGAAGTTCGGGCCGCAGATAACAGTCATCGCCCCTGCCATAATGAGCGAGATATCTTCCATGGACGGAGTGACCTGCATTGCCCGTCCCTTTGAGGACAGCGACATCGAGGGCGCTTTTATGGTGGTAGCTGCCACTGACGACCTGCTCACCAATATGCGCATAGCAGAGCTGTGCAAAGAAAAGAACATTCCCGCCGAGGCTGTGGGAAGCAGAGAGGGCAGCGGATTTTTGTTCCCCGATGTGGCAATGAAAAACGGCATCACAATCGGCATATCCATCGCTGACAAAGGCCCCGTGATACCCTCGGAGATACGTGAAAAAGCGGAAAGTCTTATCTCCGAATATGACAGCGGCGAGGAGGAGTTCATCAGAAAATACCGCCGCTTCCTTATGGAATGGATATCCGACGAGCATGAGCGGAAAAATATGCTGAAAGTTATCCTGAAGCTCTACAAAAGCGGCGCTGACGAGACAGAGATACTAAAATTCATAGAAATCGCAAGATGAGTATAAGAACCTGTCTTCACAAGCGTATGCGCACGTCTTTTCGGCAAATTTTGCCTTAGACTGCGTTAAAAATCCTTGCCGGGCGGCAAGCCCGCCTGCGGATTTTTGCCTTGTCTTAGACAAAATTATGCTCGAAAATCCGCACACATTTCTTGTGAAGACAGGTTCTAAAACTAATCACCGATAAAACTATAGACAAAAAATCATCGCATGATCCCTAAATGCAAGATTATGCTTGATTTTTTGTATAGTTTTTAATTGGAGCTTAGTATAAACTGAATATTTACACTTTTTAAGAGATGTATCAAAAATTTTCAGCTATAGTATGATTACCAAAAAAGAAAGACGGTCATAATATGTCAGATTATTTCGGAAAAGAAGTTTGGCGGAGATATCATCACCGATGACGGCAGGGGCATATCCCCCATGATGAAGTTCATCGGCAAGGGAAAAGACCTGAAAGGCTATTCCGCAGCGGACATGATAGTCGGCAAGGTAGCGGCGATGCTTTTTGTAAAAGCATGGATATGCGCCGTTCACGGCAAAGTCATGTCGGAAGCGGCATCGGAATATCTGGAGGCACATCATATCCCCCACAGCTATGACAAGCTGACAGAGCAGATAATCAACCGCACAGGTGACAACATCTGCCCCATGGAAGCTGCTGTGGCAAACATTTCCGCCCCTGAAGAGGGCTACAATGCGCTTTTCAATAAGATACAGGAAATGAGGAAAAGCAACTGACACCCAAACTGCGGTCATAAGGCCGCAGTTTTTTATGGCTGAATGCTTGCTTGTTTGCGGTATATTTAATTTGTCCGTGCCTGCGGCAAGGACGACAAAGGTGGGCTAAACTTTTTACCTTTGCGCTTAACAGCACGAATTTTTCGTTTTGTCCGCTTGCAATCTTGTTTTCAAAATAATTGACTTTTATAAATATTTGATGTATAATAAAAATAATGCCTTTTTTAAGGTATAATAAGCCACAAGGGCTGCAAAAACGTATATCTGCGGGAATTTTAATTATAATATCCTTATACTATGATTACCGCAGGAGGCATTTTTGTGAACAGCCATAACTATTATTCTTCGGAACAGTCGGAGGACAAGGACTCCTCTCCCACTTCCGAAATGAACGAAAAAGCAGAGCTTATTGAACGGACAGGGCAGTCCGTTTCGGAAAATTCCAAGCACCTTATCCACTGCCTTACTATCATTGGGCAGATCGAGGGGCATTATGCCGCTCCCCCATCGAACAAGACCACAAAATATGAGCACATCATGCCTGCTCTTGTTGCCATTGAGCAGGACCGTTCCATTGAAGGTCTGCTCATTATCCTCAACACTGTTGGCGGCGATGTTGAAGCGGGGCTTGCCATTGCCGAGCTTATCTCGGGCATGAAAACTCCCACCGTTTCCGTTGTACTGGGCGGAGGTCATTCCATCGGCGTTCCGCTGGCGGTATCGGCGAAGATATCTTATATCGTTCCCAGCGCCACCATGACGATACACCCTGTACGCATGAACGGTCTTGTGCTTGGAGTTCCCCAGACGCTGACCTATTTTGAGGCCATGCAGAAGCGGATAACGGATTTTGTCTGCGCCAACAGCAGCATTTCCCCTGAGCGTTTTTCTCAGCTGATGATGAACACAGGCGAGCTTGTGCTTGACATGGGCACTGTCATTGACGGCGAAACTGCCGTAAAGGAAGGGCTTATTGACAGGCTGGGAAGCTTATCCGACGCTATTGAAGCACTTTACGGGCTTATCGAAACGAGCGAGCCAAGATATCCCGACAGCACCCCCGAAAAATAGCAGGGGGATACATATAAAAAACCCAACATCTGAAAGGAAACACATTATGACAATTCTTGAAGCCATATTACAGGGACTTATCCAAGGAGTTACGGAGTTTCTCCCAGTATCCAGCTCGGGTCATCTTTCACTTTTCCAGCACTTTTTCGGCGTAAGCGGCGATGAAGCGGTGTTTACCACCATTGCACTGCACATAGGCACGCTGATAGCCGTTTTCATTGCGTTCAGGCAGAAGATATGGGCGCTTATCCTTGAAGCTCTCAGCATGATAAAGGACATCTTCACGGGCAAATTCAAGTGGAGCACCATGAACCCCAACAGGCGCATGATAATGATGATAATCATATCCATACTGCCTTTGTTCATCTTCTACATATTCAAGGACTTTTTCTCCTCCGTGGCATCGGACAGCGACATTGCAGTGGAGGGCGTATGCTTCCTTTACACTGCTGCTATCCTTTTTATCGGCGACAAGCTCTCAAAGAAGAACCGTGAAAAGGGCATAGGCAAGACTGCAGGAGAGACCACTGTCAAGGACGCACTTTTCATCGGATTTATGCAGGGTATCGCCCTGCTCCCGGGCGTTTCCCGTTCAGGCTCGACCATTTCAGCAGGACTTATCTGCGGTCAGAAACGAGAGGACGCTGTGGAATACAGCTTTATCTTAGGTATCCCAGTAATACTGGCAGGCGCTCTTTCCCAGTTTCTCGACATGGGCAGCTCCGATGTGAGCATAAGCTTCGTTCCCCTGCTGATAGGCATGGCAGTAGCGGCTGTTTCGGGATATCTGGCAATATCTCTCATAAAGTGGCTCATGAAGTCCGACCGTTTCGGAATCTTCTCGATATACACCCTTATCCTCGGAATCATCGTGCTTGGCTGCGGTATTTACGAGCACGTCAGCGGAAATCTCATCGTAATAGGATAACTCTCAATTTTGAAAGGAATGTTATAAGTGGCGGCAGCAAAGAAAACCACAGGGTCAAAATCAAAAAAGCCTGCTTCAAAGCCCAAGACCACAAAGGCTCAGCAGGAAGCACAGAATGCCAACGACAAGGTGCTGTGGTCAACGGTGCTTTTTGCATTGGGCGTTCTTATTGCCGCATTTGCAGCCATTGAGGGCGAATCTGCGTGGCTTGCGGTACATAATCTTATACTGGGCCTTTTCGGCATAACCTCTGTGCTGGTTCCCTTTGTGCTTATCTACGCATCAATAATGATAGCCGCCGACAGGACACGCCAGACCATTGCGGGAAAGGTGATACAGGGTATCATACTCATTCTCATCTGCTGTGCGGTGATACAGATATTCTTTGCCGAGCCTCTTGACCCCGATATCACTCTGGGCAAGCTCATAACCGACCTTTACGAAAACGGCAAGGTTTTCAGGGGCGGCGGATTTTTCAGCATAGTAATAGGCGTTCCTCTGCTGAAGCTTTTCGGAAAAACAGGTGCGGCGGTAATAGTTATCCTGCTCACATTTGTTTTTGTTATGCTCCTTGCAAACAAGACTATCGTAGATGTTTTCAAGAGCATCAGGAATATTTTTGCGGCTGCCAATGCTGCACGCCCCGAATATGAGGAAACTCAGGACTTTGTTCCACCTCCGGGAGCGCTGAAGAAGATTGAAAAGAAGCCTGCAAAGCAGGCTGTTGCCAAGCCCTGTCCCAACGCAGACGTTCCCGAGCCTATTGCGGAGGAAAAGCGCAGGGAGTTCAATATCGACATTCCCCTGCCCTTCGGCAAGAGCAAGGCTAAAAAGCCTGACCCTGCGGCTGATATCACTCCCGCAGCAGAGCCTGAGCCTGAAAAACCCAAGTCTGCCGTTGAAATCGAAGCTGACGCAATAGCACGCTCCATTGAAGAAAAGGAAGCCGAAAAGCAGGCTGCCAAGGCTGCCGCAAAAGCAGAGGCGGAAAAGCCCGACGATCTGACTTCTATCATTAAGAAGGCTGTAACAAAGCCCATAGGCAGCTCGGAGGAAGCTCAGAAAAGCACTTCTCAGAGCATTGCTCCGCCAAATGCGGCTTCAAACAGCGCCGCAAAGCCTGCTTCCATTTTCAAGCGCAACGACAAGAAAGGCTCTACCCTTGCTTCCAACAAGATCGGCGATGATGAAGATCTTGATATGCCTGAGACCACAGCTCAGGATATCCAGAACGAGATCGCAGAAAATATCCCCGCTCCCGCTGAATATGTTTTCCCGCCCATGGAGCTGCTGAAAAAGTCCTCCAACGAGCTTAATGCTGAGGAAGCGGAAGCCGAGATGAAGCAGAACGCCGACACTCTGGTGGAAACACTGAAAAGCTTCGGCGTAATGACACGTATCGTTGATATCCACCGTGGCCCTACCGTTACAAGATATGAGCTTCAGCCCAATGCAGGCGTGAAGATATCCAAAATAACAGGCCTTGCGGACGATATCGCCCTGAACCTTGCTGCGGCAGGCGTAAGAATACAGGCTCCTATCCCCGGCAAGGCGGCTGTGGGAATAGAAGTCCCCAACCGAGTAAAGGACATTGTTACTCTCCGTGATGTTATCGACACGGAGGAGTTCAGGAACGCCGAAAGCAAGCTCACCTTTGCTGTGGGCAAAAACATTGACGGCGAGATAATCCTTGGCGATATCTCAAAGCTTCCCCACGTTATCATAGCAGGTACTACGGGTTCAGGTAAATCCGTATGCACCAACGGCATTATAATGAGCATTCTCTACAATGCAAGCCCCGACGAGGTAAGGCTTGTGCTTATCGACCCCAAGGTGGTTGAGTTCAAGATATATGACGGTATCCCCCACCTGCTTATCCCCGTTGTCACCGACCCCAGAAAGGCGGCAGGTGCACTGGCGTGGGCTGTGCAGGAAATGCTCAAAAGATACAAGCTCTTTGCCGACAACAACGTGCGTGACCTTAAAGGCTACAACGAAATGGCTGCGGAGACTGACGGCGTTGAACCCCTGCCCCGTATAGTCATTGTTATAGACGAGCTTGCCGACCTGATGATGGCGGCTGCGGGCGAAGTAGAGGACAGCATATGCCGACTGGCTCAGATGGCCCGTGCGGCAGGCATGCACCTGATAATCGCCACACAGCGTCCTACCGTTGACGTTATCACAGGTCTTATCAAGGCAAATATCCCCTCACGTATTGCGCTCAAAGTCGCATCGGGCATCGACTCCCGTTCTATCATCAATGAGATAGGCGCTGAAAAGCTGCTGGGCAACGGCGACCTGCTCTACTTCCCCACAGGCTACGCAAAGCCTGTCCGTGTTCAGAACTGCTTTACCTCAGACAAGGAGGTCACTGCGGTGGTGAACTTCATCAAGAACGGTGCGGGCGATGTTACATACAGCGACGATATCATGAAGGAGATAGAGCAGAACATTCCTCAGGCAAAGGGCGAAAAGGAAAAGCCCCAGGACAACGGCAAGACCTATGAAGGCTCTGACGATGATGTTATCGAGAGAGCTATCGAATGTGCCGTTGACGCAGGCAGCGCAGGCGTTTCCGTCTCCTATTTCCAGAGAAAATTAAAGCTTGGCTACGCAAGAGCCGCCCGCATTATGGACGAGCTTGAAGAGCTGGGCGTTGTGGGAGCATTTGAGGGCGCAAAGCCCCGTCAGGTGCTTATGAGCAGAGAAATGTTTTTACAGAGAAAGCTGGGCAGCAATTCCGCTGACCCCTCAGAGGGCGTTCCAGAGGAGCTTCCGTTTGAGGAATAAATCGGCTTTATGCTTATAGGAGACATTATGAACAATTCAAAAAAGCTTGTTATCTGCACTCTTATAATCACACTGCTTGTACTTGCAGCAGCAGCCTCACCGTACAGCATTAACGCAGATGCTTTTGAAAATGTACTTGGCAAGGTTGTTTTCGTTTTTGTGCTTATTGTTGTCATCAGTACAGCCACGATTTTAAATCATCTGATGCTGAAGGATTTTGAGGGCAAGCCCGATGAAGGCTTCAGGCTCCCCATTACAGAGTTCTTTTTCGGCGGAAAACGGGTTTACATTACCGCAGCAGTGCTGTGCATAACAGTTACATTGCTGATAAACAAAGTCTCGATATACCTGCTGTATTTTTTGTATATAAGTCATCGTCAGCTGCTTATCTGGCTGATTATTGCAAATGCGGCAGCCCTGTTTATATGCACTAAGGCAATAAAAAGCCACAGTGCGGTATTAAAAGCACTGACAATTTCTCTAAGCCTTGCAGGAGGCTGTATTGCTTCCTTTATTGCAATGAAAAAATATGAAGCGGACTGCGAAAATCTTCTGTTTACAATCATGCTGAAATTCATGTTTGTTCTGAATATCTGGCTGTATTTATTGGCAGTAGCAGGCTTTGTATATGTATCAATAGCTTTTGTAAATTATGATATCCTAATCTGATTTGAAAAAAGGGTGATAATATGCCATTTCTACCAATTTCAAAAGCCGATATGCAGGAGCGGGGTATTGATACCCTTGACTTTATCTGCATCACGGGCGACAGCTATGTTGACCACCCCTCATTCGGAATTTCCATAATCTCCCGAATAATAGAAGACCTGGGCTTTACCGTGGGAATAATTTCTCAGCCCGACTGGCGCAGCGACCGTGACTTCACAAAGCTCGGCAAGCCAAAATACGCCTTCCTTATAACGGCGGGAAATATCGACTCCATGGTGGCTCATTACACCGCCGCAAAGAAAAAGCGCTCTGACGACGCATATACCGCAGGCGGCAAGGCAGGCAAGCGCCCCGACCGTGCGGCTATAGTGTATTCCAAGGCGGTAAAGCGAATTTACGGCGATGATATGCCCGTGGCGCTGGGCGGTCTGGAAGCATCTCTCAGGCGGTTTGCCCACTATGATTACTGGGACGACGCAGTCCGCCCCTCCGTTCTGGAGGACAGCGGCGCCGACCTGCTGATGTACGGCATGAGCGAACACCAGATAGTTGAGATATGCAACCGCCTTGCAAAAGGCGAAAATATCCATGACCTGCGTGATATCCGTGGAACAGCATATCTGTGCGACCCAAAGGACACTCCTTTAGGCGCTGCGGAATGTCCCTCACTGGCACTGTGCAGGGAAAATAAGGAAGAATATGCCAAGGCGTGCAAGATACAATACGACTGGCAGGACGAGGTTTACGGCAAGACTGTTATCCAGCGCCAGACCTCAAAAATGCTCGTTCAGCTGCCCCCTGCCCTTTCTCTTACCACGCCCGAGCTTGACCACGTTTACGAGCTGCCCTATATGCGCACCTATCACCCCATTTACGAGGCGGAGGGCGGCGTTCCCGGAATAAAGGAAGTGGAGTTCTCCATCACCCACAACAGAGGGTGCTTCGGGAACTGCAACTTCTGTTCCATCGCACTCCACCAGGGCAGGCGAATTTCCGTAAGAAGCAAGGAGAGCATTCTGAGGGAAGCAAAGCTCCTCACCACGCTCCCCAATTTCAAGGGCTATATCCACGACGTGGGCGGTCCCACCGCAAACTTCCGTGCCCCCTCCTGCACACATCAGCTGAAATACGGTCTGTGCAAGGGCAGAAAGTGCCTTGCGCCTGAGCCATGCAAAAATCTTGAGGTAAATCATGAGGAATATCTTGACATTCTCCGTGAGATACGTAAAATTAAAGGTGTAAAGAGAGTTTTTATCCGCAGCGGCATAAGATACGATTATCTTATCGAGGACGAGAACGACGAGTTCATGCGAGAGCTTATCGAATATCACGTAAGCGGTCAGCTGAAAGTAGCTCCCGAGCACTGCTCCGCTGCCGTGCTTGATATGATGGGCAAGCCCCATATCGAGGCTTACAGGAAATTCCAGGACAAGTTCTATAAAATGACAGGTCAGATAGGCAAGGAGCAGTATCTTGTGCCCTACCTTATGTCCTCTCACCCCGGAAGCACATTGAAAGAAGCTGTGGAGTTGGCGCAGTTCTTAAAAAGCCTGAAAATGCGCCCCGAGCAGGTGCAGGACTTTTATCCTACCCCGGGAACCATATCCACCTGTATGTTCTACACCGAGCTTGACCCATACACCATGAAAAAGGTGTATGTCCCCAAAACTGCCGAGGAAAAGGGAATGCAGCGAGCGCTGCTCCAGTATTTCAAACCCGAAAACCGCCGCAGGTGCATAGAAGCTCTTATCAAGGCTCACCGCACCGATCTTATCGGCATGGGCAAGGACTGCCTTGTAAAGCCCGATGAGCAGTACAGCGCATATCTGCGTGAAAAGGCTGCAAAGCAGCAGTCAGGAAAGGGCAGTCAGGCGCATAACAATCCCGCCCACGGCAAGGCTCACAATAATAATTCCGCAAACCGTCATCAGGCGAATAACAGCGTAAGAGGTTCACTTTACGCCTCAGGCTCGCCTCTCGCTTCAAAAGGCAGGAATGACAGATGGCAAAAAGAAGATCAGCGGAAGAAAAAGCACTGAAACGGCTGCTGAAAATGCTTCCCGCCTCCGTGATAATCCTCATAATATGCGTGGGGATATGCTTCGGAGCGCTGGTGGAAACAGGCGTTATCAAGCTTTCCGACGTGCAGAACGCTCTGGGCTTCACCGTATTTGACAAGCCCTCCCAAAGCAGCGGGGGGAATATCCCCGACAGCGCAAAGGATTTCGGAGTGTTCGTCATTGACGTGGGTCAGGGTGATTCCATTCTGATAACCACCCCCACAAAAAGCGTTCTCATAGACGCAGGGGAAAAGGAAAGCGCAGCGGCAGTCACAGAGTTTATCCGCTCAAAAGGGATAATAAGGCTTGACTATATAATTGCCACCCACCCCCACTCCGACCACATCGGCGGAATGGCGGACGTTATAAATGAATTCGGCGGGGATAAAATAATCGTGCCGAAGCTCCCCGACAATATGGTGCCCACCACAAAGACCTACGAAAACTTCCTTAATGCGGTAAAAAACAAGGGCTGCAAGCTCACCGCAGCAAAGGAGGGAACGGTGTATGACCTGGGCACTGCCAACGGAAAGAGCGTGAAGATGACTATTCTTGCTCCCGTCAAGGGCGCTGAGTATGATGACCTGAACGACTACTCCGTATGCGCAAGGATAGATATGGGGAAAATATCATGGCTCCTTACAGGCGACCTTTCCAAGGACGGCGAAAAGGACCTGATAAACAGCGGTCAGGACATTGATGTCACCGCCTACAAGGTAGGTCATCACGGTTCCGCCACATCATCATCGGCTGCTTTCTTAAAAGAGATAACTCCGAAGCTGTGCGTTATTTCCTGCGGCGAGGGCAACTCCTACGGTCACCCTGCCGACAGCACCATGAAGCGGCTGGAGCAATATACAAGCAGCATCTACCGCACCGACCTTTCCTCCACCGTATCCGTTTATTCGGACGGTGAAAAACTATATGTATCAAAAGGAAAATAAACTATGCTGATACTTGACAGGATAACACCCGACTGTGCGGTGATATATGACGGCGATGACAGGCTCACCGTTCCCCTTTCGCAGCTGAAAGGCTGCAAGGAGGGAGATGTGCTTGTCATAAAGGACGGCTTTTACATCACCGACAGCATTGCCACCGCCAAAAGGCGGCGTGATATAATCAGTCTGCAAAACTCACTGTGGGAATGACCCCAGCGGATTTATAGCTATAAAAATGAAAGAAGGATCATTATGGAGAACAGTCTGCCTGCGCTTCTCAGCGAAAGACTCCCGAAATTATCAAAGGGCCACAAGAAAATTGCCGAGTATATACTCAGCCACTATGACAAGGCGGCATTTATGACGGCTTCAAAGCTCGGCAATATCGTAGGGGTAAGCGAATCCACCGTTGTTCGTTTTGCAACGGAGCTGGGCTTTGAGGGCTATCCCGAAATGCAGAAGGCGCTAAAGGAATTTACCAGCAACAAGCTCACCACAGTTCAGCGTATGAACGTTATGAACGACCAGCTGGCAGGCGAGGACGTTCTCAGCAGGGTCCTTAACTTCGATATCGAGCAGATACGCAAGACCCTCGACGAGATCGACAAGGAAGAGTTCTACACCACCGTTGACGCTCTCGTTCAGGCAAAGAACATCTACGTTATCGGCGCACGCTCCGCATCGGTTCTGGCACGTTTCATCGTTTTCTACTTCAACATCATGTTCGATAATGTCAAGATAATCCACACCACCAGTACAAGCGAAATGTTCGAGCAGATACTTAACGTGGGCGAGGGCGATATCATGATAGGCGTAAGCTTCCCCAGATATTCCAAGCACACGGTCAAGGCGTTCAGATACGCTCACGAGAACGGTGCAAAGGTAATCGGAATCACCGACAGCAAGGCATCTCCCCTGGCAAAGTATGCGGATCATCTTCTGCTGGCTCACAGCGACATGGCTTCCTTTGCGGATTCTCTGGTAGCTCCCATGAGCCTTATCAACGCCCTTATCTCCGCTGTGGGAATGAGGAAGCAGGAATATGTTTCCCACAACTTCGAGCGTCTGGAATACATCTGGGACAAGTACGAGGTATTTGAAAAATCCGACGACCAGGATTATGAAAATAAATGAACCGGCTGGAATTAAAGAATATCCCGCTTTATAATTACTGGAACGGTGAATATCTTTGCCACGCAGCACAGCCTGTAATAGACGGAACAGTTCTCGGCGATCATATCAACACTGCATTCAAAGAATGTGATTCCGAAAATTTGGATTATGACTGCAAGCTGCTTGCGCTCACATTCTCACCCGGGCTGGAGTCCAAATACTGCGACCGCTTTATGAAGTGGTTGCTTACAGAGAAGTCAGATGCTGTTATACCCATACTGCTTTGCGATGGCGATACGGATTTCACCTGTCTCGTTATCACCGCAAAGGTCAGAACCGAAAACTATAGTATATTTTGGGACGAGATAGGCATTGTAAAAAACAGCTTTGACTTTCAGGATCCTCAGTTCGGCATTCTGCATACTGACAGCTATTCTGATGAAGACTGGGAAAAATATTCGGATATTGCATTTGAATCTCCCGACAGCCCGATATTAAAAAGTTGGTATTTACACAACTACCAGGAGGAAATGTTCCGCAGACTTAAAAACGGATATTTTCCATTCCTGCAGAACTCAGAAAACATAAAAGTGATATGCCGTCCGAAATGGCAGTTTGACAGAACGGCGTATAAAAAAATGCTCAGCTTTTACTCATATGCAAATGCCATTGACGCTTATGAAGATATGCTGCCGAAACTTTAAAAAGGATAGATATTATGCCTGACTGCATCATCATCGGCGGAGGCGCCGCAGGGCTTATGGCTGCCGTAACGGCTGCCGACTGCGGCAAATCGGTCATTATATTTGAAAAAAATCAGCGTGTGGGCAAAAAGCTTCTTATCACGGGAAAGGGCCGCTGCAACGTGACCAACAACTGCACCCGTGAGGAATTTTTTGAGAATATCCCCACCAACAGCCGCTTTTTGTACTCCGCCTACTCGGGCTATGACTGCGAGGACGTTATGAGCTTCTTTGAATGTCTGGACGTTCCCCTTAAAACCGAGCGTGGAAACAGGGTATTCCCCGTAAGCGACAGGGCGGAGGACATTGTTATCGCCTTTGAGCGGGCTATAAAATACCGCAGTGAGCTTATAACCGTGAAAAATGCTAAGGTCACAAAGATACTTACTGAGGATAATGCCGTTACCGGAGTTGTGGCAGACGGCATAGCATATCATGCTCCGTCGGTGCTTATAGCCTGCGGCGGCAGGTCATACCCCAAGACAGGCTCTGACGGCGACGGCTTCCGCTTTGCCAAGGAGCTGGGTCACAAGGTAACTCCCCTGAGACCGTCTCTCGTTCCTCTGGTAAGCGAGGAGGACTGGTGCAGTGACGCAATGGGGCTGTCGCTCAAAAATGTGACCCTCACCCTGAAAGACAACAAGAGCGAAAAGGTGCTTTACTCCGAGCTGGGAGAAATGCTCTTCACCCACTTCGGCATATCAGGCCCTCTGGTGCTTTCCGCATCGGGGCATATCTCCAAAATGCAGCGGGACAGATATTCCGTTCACATCGACCTGAAGCCTGCGCTGGACGAAAAAACTCTTGACGCACGTTTACAGCGTGATTTTGCGGACAATTCCAACCGTGATTTCATAAACAGCCTGGGCAAGCTGCTGCCTGCAAAGCTTATCCCCGTTATCGTAAAGCTTTCGGGCATTGACGGCGGCAAAAAGGTAAATCAGATAAGCCGTAAAGAGCGCATCACCCTTATGCAGCTGCTCAAAGACCTGACAGTGACCGTAAAGGACTTCCGCCCCATTGATGAAGCAATAGTGACGGGCGGCGGAGTGTGCATCTCCGAAATAAACCCGAAAACAATGGAATCGAAGCTTGTTAAGGGGCTGTATTTTGCGGGAGAGGTCATTGACGTTGACGCATACACAGGCGGATTTAATTTGCAGATAGCCTTTTCTACGGGTCATGCCGCAGGAATGGCAATGTAACGGGGAAAAATATGGACAAAAAGGCGCTGAAGCTGCTGTGCAAAAGGGGTGAGCTTTCACCCGAGGAAGAAGCCTACTGCACCGAAAAGGGCGTGCTTACGGCTATTGAGCCTATGGAGCACGACACATTTATCAGAAAAATAAAGGAAGCTGCGGGAGCTGTTACCCATGAAAAAGCTGTAAAGGGCTTTCTGTACAGCATTTCCACAGGGGACTTCCGCTACAGGACTGCGCTTTCCAGCCTTATCTGGGCAGAAGCTTTGCCTGAGCACAGCTGTGAAAAAGTCTCCGCTTACAACGGCAGATATATCTGCGGAATATGCGGCGGGGAGTTCAGCGAGGGCAATGACCTGAGCTTTGAGGATATGAAAGAGCATTGCCGAAACAGACTGGCTCCGCAGAAGAATTTTATGGACATCTGCTGCGCAGGCTATGTGTATAATGACCTGCGGGAATTTGCAAAGCTCCCCGATGTTAATTTCTGCGATGAGGATATCAGGATACTGAACCGCATTTTGGGGCTGGCGGAAGAAATATCCTCCGCCAACAAGGTCAACGCACTTTTAAAGCTTATCACTGCGGAAGATAGCCTTCCTCTTACCGTACCCGACGCATATTCCGTGCTTGGGGTGCTGTCCTCCTGCGGATTTTTCGATACTCCCGAGCATAAAAGCTATGCCGAGGGCTTTGTGCCCTGCAGCAAGCGTGAGTTTGTTTATGAGACCGACATATATTATCCCCTGCACCTGTGGCGTGGAAAGTACGGCATAAACTTCTCTGCGGCTGAGAAATTCGGCAGTGACATTTCCAAAAGGCTCATTCCCGAAAAAGGCTCCGTTCAGCGAAAGGAGCCAAAGCGCAGAAAAGGCGCTTCAGAGGAGCAGTATTACAGCGGCAATGACAATGTGATCGTCCTTGATGACAGGCTCCGCCATTACTACGGGCTTGCTCCCTTTGAGCAAAAGTGGGATAAGCTTGCTTTTTACAAGGTGAATGACACTGTAAAAGAGCGCACCGAAATATGGTTCGAGGGCGATGTTATAAAAAAGCTTATCGTTGAAAGCAGCACGGACAGAGGCATATATTATCTGGAGTCGGATATGAACGCCGCCACCAACGGCAGGCGGACAGTGCTCCCCAAGACCTCACGGGGACGGGAACAGCCGCTTACTCCATCTTTGCTGCAAACGCCCACATATATGCTGGGGCATCTGGTGATAGGCATAGGACAAAACTCCCACGGAGTCAGCTCCTATAACAGCTCCAACGACCAACAGCTTCCGATACCTTTTGAATCTTTGCCCCGAAAAGAGGACTTTTTCAGCTTTTCCCAGCGGTACATTGCCATGTGCGACAGTTCCGACGACTATGACGCTCTGCTCGAAAATTTCCGCAGCAAAAAGCGAGTAACGGTGAAATTCACTGCGGGAGATATTTTCCGTGTACAGCTCACGCCATCGCTTTACACCTATGGGCTGATAATATGCAAGGTACGCCGGCTGGAAAAATGGGCAGAGCTTCCCCAGGCTCACCCTCTCCGCAGCCTTATGACCCAGCCAATAATCTTCCGCCAGTATGCCATTGTAACGGAAAACGGCAATATGACAGCAGACGAGCTTGAAAATATCCCGCTTATGGAAATGAGAATAGCTCAGGACAATGAGATCTTGTGGGAAACCTATCCCATAGTCTGCTCCAAAAAGCTTGCGGAAAATGACATTGACCTGGGATTTTCCGCAAACACTTACCGCAGGCAGATCATCTGGAACCTTACGGTCTGGGATTATGACAATGAGACTGAGGATATCATAAAAAAGTACGGCACAGGGAAGCATTACGGCGGAGTTGCGCTGGGGATAAATGTTGACCGCAGCGGATACAAGGCGGGCATCATACCCTACAGTCCCAAAGAAACAGAGCTTAAAGCGGCTCTTGCGGAGCATCTGGGGCTATCCGACTGCGCAGACCCATGCGACAGCTTTGCGGAAAAGTTCGGCGGCATAACACGCAGGCAGTTCATAGAGCTTGCCGGGGAAAGGTTCAGGAGATAATATGGAAAGCCACAAATATGACGATATCATAAATATGCCCCGCCCTCAGTCTCAGCGCAGAAAAATGACGCTCCATGAGCGTGCAGCGCAGTTCTCCCCCTTTGCGGCTCTCACGGGCTATGAGGAAGCGGTAAAGGAAGCCGCCAGACTTACGGACAGCCGCCCCGAGCCTGACGAGGATAAGATAAACGAGCTTAACACCAAGCTTTCGTTCCTTAAAACAATTCTCTCCGACCGTCCCGAGATAACCGTGAACTATTTTATCCCCGACGGCAAAAAGCCAGGGGGACGCATGGAGGACTTTGCGGGAAATATCCGTGTGATAGACGAATATGACCGACAGCTGGTGTTTGAAAGCGGAAAGCATATCCCCATTGACGACGTTTACAACATTACAGGCAGCATTTTTGACGGAATGGAAGAAACCGATATATAACTTTGAAAGGAGCAGAATATGAAGCTAAAATGCAACTACTGCGGCAGCTTTATAAAGGATACCGACGAAAAATGCCCCAACTGCGGCGCAGTCAACGAGCATCTTATGCGCAGCGCAGACGGCATACCCAAAACCATTGAGGAGCTTAAAGCCTTCTGCCAAAAGCATAACCTGCCTCTGGAGCAGATGCGCTTTTTTATCGGCGAGAATTTCACCGAGCCAAAGGCATTCGGCATATACAAGGACGATGAGGGCAACTTCATCGTCTATAAAAACAAGGCGGACGGCAGCCGCACCGTAAGATATCAGGGCACAGATGAGGCATATGCGGTAAATGAGCTTTATCAGAAAATGAAGTCGGAGGTAAGTATCCGCAAGGGAAAAAAGGCTGCAAGCTCATCATCGGGCGGAAATGACAAGCCACGCAAAAAAAAATCGCCCATAAAGTCGCTCCTTGAATACACTCCGCTGATAATAGTTATCATAGGCATATTCGTTCTCGTTGCTATCTCCGTAAAATCCACACCCGACAGCGGATATTATACATACAACGACGACTATTATTACTATTCCAACGACTGGTATCGCTACGATGATTACAGCAGCAGCTGGGAGCCTGCGCAGTCCGTTGACAAGGAGCTTACAAGCCATTACAGCGACTACAGCGAAAGCGGATATTCCACCGATTACGGAATAGAGCCTTTCGAGAACAGCCGGTATGCCAACGATTCCAGTTGGGAAAACGACAGCTGGGACGATAACGACTGGGATTGGGACAGCAACGACAGCTGGGATTATAACGATTCCGACTGGGACAGTGATTGGTAATAAGCATATAATACTAATCCTCAATCAACCTATAGACAAATCCTCGGCTGAAATAAGCCCA
>ENA-OYXX01000365-OYXX01000365.1-human-gut-metagenome-genome-assembly--contig:-NODE-365-length-21689-cov-7.785661_pt1 | contig 21689 bp, 19 predicted proteins | sample MGYA00243976_ERZ653434 | MGnify/ENA primary metagenome ERZ653434 (study PRJEB26926, sample SAMN06165112) | human gut metagenome | biome: ENVO:00009003; feature: ENVO:2100002; material: ENVO:00002003...
CCATAATAATGAATTATTTTTCTATTTTTACCTTTTTTATATCCATATGTCAAGAAAGTGCCATTCCTACCTGTTTTTTACCTGAATATTTTTTGCTTGTGTTGAACTATTATGTATTTTTGCACACATAATAACAAACATTGTTTCACAATTAAAACTAAAGAATTATGAAAAAGTTTATTTTAGCCGCAGTAATGATGGTTGCTTCATTAGCTGCAAGTGCACAGGTTTACGTTGGTGGTTCGTTCGGATTCCAGTCAATAAAGCCTTATGACGGTGCAAAAACGTCAACCACATTTTCCATCAAACCCGAAATCGGTTACAATCTTGACGAGAATTGGGCTGTAGGAATACAGTTGGGGTACTCTTCTACAAATGCCAATGCTGATTTTGAAAAGACAGACAATACGATTGCCATCATCAACGTTGCCCCTTATGCACGTTATACATTTGCAAAGACCGGCATTGCCTCTTTCTTTGTTGACGGTGGTCTGACCTTCGATTTCTATACTGCCGATGCTGAAGGCACCGTTTGGGGCATCGGAGTACGTCCCGGTGTGAAGCTGGCTGTATCGGAAAAAGTTGACCTCATTACAAAACTCGGTTACTTCGGTTACGCTGCAGCAAACGAAAAGGCAGGAAAAGGAAATGCTTTTGGCTTCGGTATAGACAACACAGACCTTGAGTTTGGTGTAAACTTCAACTTCTAAACAAGTCATTGACCTGAATAATACGACAATATCCAAATCAGATTTGATGATTTACATTAACAGTCTCCACTACAAAGGAGCTGCATGTTAAAAGAAATCCGGCCAAATATATGATTGGTCGGATTTCTTTATAGCTCATTTCGGGCGTAATTTTTTATGGCGACTTCATGCAGATTTCCTTTATGACATTGCCTTATACAAAAAATACGGCTTCATTTTTATTCCGCCCAACCTTTATTCCGCCTTGCTCCTCATTTCATTTTTCCTTTGAGAATTCTGTTTCTTACACTCCTCACTGCAGGACTGTAATACTCCATTTCCATCGTACTTACGATGCGGAACATCTCGCCCGCCAGCTCCGGGAAAAAGGCGCACATCCTAAAAGCAAGTTTCATGCAGAGCGACTGGATGCCGGGATATTCCCGCACATCAACCATATGCTCCATACAGAAATCAAGAAAGTCGGTTCTCACTTCGTCCTTTTCCATCTTCAACCGTTCCACCAAATTAAGCGACAACCGGCGGATGGAAGAATTGTCTGTAGTCATGGCAAGGGTGATAAGGCTGTCCTTCAAAGGTTGAAGCTCCCTTATCTCGCTGTTGTCAGCCTTAGTCAGTCCCCACAAAGCATTGCGTACCACCAGACTGTCTTCATCATACATGTATTTACTACAGAAGCCGATAAAGTCTCCTTCGGGCTTCACCTCTTTATATATAGCCAATGCCTCTCCCTCACTATATGCCCCTTTCAGCCGCTCTCTCGTTATCATGTAATTTCTATTGTATTGAAAATGTTTACCACAAATCAGTATCAGATTTGAGCTTAATTAAAAAATCACTCCCAAACATAACCACATTCAAAAAATCAAATTGAAACTTTCTGATTGCAAGTTATGTTTAGGAGCGACCTTTATCTCAACAAACCATCGGGAAATAAATCCCCCGACAGTTTACACAATGACCGTACTGTCAGAGAACAACCTTGCGTGTGATGGTCTTTCCTGCAGCAGTCTTGGCACGCATGATGTACATGCCCTTGCCCGGAGTGGCCACACGCTCACCTGAGATGGTGTAGTATTCCACGTATACCGGAGCATTGTCGCCACCAACAACGGTGCTTATACCGTCGGTACCGCCGCCATAGTGATATTCAAGACCGATGATGACACACTGTTGCTCACCGGTGTTCTTGAACGTCACGACATCCTCTACGTTGTTCAGGTCGAACGAAACCTTATTGGGATTGGCCGTGTCTTTCGTCGGGGCAAGTATCACGGAGTTCTCCTCTGTGTATGCCGTTCCGGCTACATTCGACCAATATGACGTACGGTTGGGCGTTGTCACGTTGGTGTAGCTCCACAGGGTAATCTTCGTAGCCTTGGCTCCATCGGGCATGAACACGCTCTCCTCGGCACCGTTCGACAGCTTGATTGTCGTGCGGGTGAGTGTCTGATCATTATACTCCACATTGATTTTGTCACCCTTAGAGAAGTTCTTTGCAAGATTGCCGGTAACAACGAGCGAGAAGCCTTCGGCATCGTCACCCTCCGTTCCGGTAAGCATGTTGTTGGAATGTTCACCGTCGTATGAACCAAGTGCCATGTTGCCCCATGTCAGCAGGGCTGTCTTCGTCTCGCCGACAGGGTCGGGACCCGGCTCCGGATCTTCACCGCCAGGATTTTTCTCGCCGCCGACAACCTTGATGGTTCCGTCGGTATAGAGAGAAGAGAGGTCCCAAGTCTGGCCCTCACCGGGCGTTGCGGGAATGATTTCAGAGAATGTTCCAGTGATGGTTCCGCCGGCAAGGTTGAGCACCTGATAAACCGTTGCGTCGTATGGAGCCTTGTCCAGTCCGTCTTCGGCAAGCACAAGGGCCACGCCCTCGCCTATCGTCATGTTGCCTTTAAGGGTGAGCGAGTTGCATGTTGTGGCCGAAACGGGGATGCTTACCTTACCGCCTGTTGCCACATTGAGAGTCTTTGCCAGCGTAAGAGTGCTGCCGTCTATGAGCGTGTCGCCGGCATATACGGTTCCTTCACCCTTCACTGACACTGCTCCGCCCACTGTTCCCTTACCGGCCAGCGTGGCGTTGGCATTGACTGTATATGCTCCGGCACCGCTGTTGTTGCCGTTCACTACAAGACGCCCGCCGCGAATCTGGGTCGTACCCTTGTATATGTTCTTTCCGGTGAGGCGCCAGTCGCCCGAACCTACCTTCTCTATGCTCGTAGTTCCGTCCTTACCGTTTTGAGAACGACCGTCGATGACACCGGCGAAAGTCTCGTCCGTGTTTGCCGAACCTACAATCCATGTTCCGCTTCCGGCGTTCTTCACGTCAAATCCGGAAAGGAATGTGCCGGCTGCACCCGACAAACCGCCGAGATAATACGTCGACTGGTTCTTGCCACCGACAATCTGAGCCTTTCCTTTAAGGTCGAAAGTTCCGTTCTGAATACCCGTTCCGTTGCGTACGGCGAACTGACTGTTACCGGCAGTACCGGTTCCGTTGACAACGACGCGGCCCGTAAACTTGCTCCAGTCGCCCTCAATGTACTCGCGAACCCAGTTCACTTCCCACTCCAGTGTACCGCTACCACTCACAGCCGACTTAATCAGGCAGTTGCGGAAGAGCGACACATAAGAATAGGTATCGGCCGTTGCCTCGATGGGGAAGGTGTATGTCGGGTTCTTGTCGTTGCCGCTGGATGTGGCGAACGTACCTCCGGCCATCACGAGCTTGCCCACCGTGCCGAGTCCGGCCTTTGAAACCATCTCGCCGTTGAGCAGCACCTTGCCGCCCTTAATTATCAGATTGCCGTCGTACTTGAAGAACTCGGTGTTGTTGACCGTTATCTGTCCCGCACCGTCAACCGTCAGATTGCCGGCTCCTTCTATAGAACCGGACATGCTGATTGCGGCCGACTTGTTCACAATATTGAACGTCGTGTTGCCGTCAAGCGTGGCCGAACGGTTGGTAGACGCGCTTGCTCCGGTGTACTTGTATGTTCCGCCGGCCCAAATCCAGTTCTGAGCAAACTCCAGCGATGCACCGATACCGCTGGCTACACCACCGTTGGCGATGGTAGAGAACTCGTAAGTACCGTCGTGCAGCACCGTTGCACCCTCATAACTCTGAGGCGTCTCGACGATGAGCGCACCGCTGCCGGCCTTGTTAAGCGAAGAAGTTCCGGCTATGGAACCGGTTCCCTTCAATGTAACATCGGCATCACCTTTCACCACTACGGCTGCCGGCTGAACGCTTTCGGTGATGTCCACCTCTATGTTTTCCGCCGGGGCGATGAGCACATTCTTGCCGTCGGCATATGTACCACCTTCTATCCAGTTGGTCGAAGCCATGTTCCACGCGCCGCTACCGCCTGCCCATGTATAGTCGGGGGCAAACGTTTCGATGTCGACAACGTCCACCGGAACGGGACGTGTCTTTGCCGTCAGCGTGTTGGAATACTCAGAAACATTCTCTCCGGCATACGCGCGCACACGTATATTATAAGGTGTGGCCGGTTCAAACGACTCGTCCATAACCGTAAATACGCTGACATTGGCGGCCGTGCGGCCCACCTCTACAAATTCGCCGTTCTTCTCCAGCTCAACGACAAAGCCCTCCTCGTTGTCGGAATAGTCGAGCCATGAAACGGTGATGGAGTTCTGTGTCGACTCCTCATGCTGCAGACAGAGCGGTGCACGAAGGAAGAAATCGCGGTCTTCGCGCGTTATGCTGTTGATGTAGTTCTCGATATTGGCATATCCGTTGGCCGCAATGGTCATGGCATCGTTCTTTTTCGGGTCGGTGCCGTTGGCCTCCTCCCATGCGTCGGGCATGCCGTCGCCGTCGGTGTCAACGCGTTTGTTGCCGGCCCACATGTTCCACGTGTCGGGTGTACCATAAATAAGCGACTTCTCGTCATATATAAGCGCGCCCTTAGTACCGAACGAATAAACCTCGTCAATCATGTAGCAGTCGGCCAAATCTCGGTAAGGCAGCGAGGCACCCACTGTCGGAAGAAGATTGTCTACAAGCGTGTTGCCCGGCCACTTCTCCAGTTCGGGATAAGCGTACGGTGTGTCCTGACGGTCGGCTGCCGAGTAGTTTGTCACCAATGTCGGGTCAAACTTTCCGTCCATGTTGCTGTCCTGCCAGTTGTCATCGCCGTAGAAGTGGAAGTTGTCATTGCCTCCGGTAAAAGCGGCGCCACCCTTTGCCGGTCCGTTTATGAAGAGGTTGCTCTCTATGTTGCAGTAGCTCTCGCCCTCAGAGTCGCCTCCCATGTTGTATGCGGCGTTCTTCCAGTTGTACACGATGTTGTTTACGTACTGGTTTATGCCCTTTATCTTGTTGTTGCGCGTGCTGTTGTCGCAATAGAGGTTGCGGTAGAGCGTGATGTTGTTTGACTGCATCAGTCCTCCGGCAGAGTGCGTCATGAGGCCCTGTCCCATGATAGTGTTGGAGATTGTTATGTTCTCCGGATTCGCTCCCTTGCCGTCGGGGTTGATTGAGAAGGTCTCGTCGAGTCCCCATGAGAACGAGCAATGGTCGAAAATCATGTCCGTTCCATTGGCTATTCCGGCGCAGTCCTTTCCGCTGTCGCCCACCTTACCCATGCGGAAACGCATGTAGCGCACGATGGTGTTGGTGGCACCTGAGAACGACACGCCGTTGCCGTAGACGGTGATACCCTCGCCCGGGGCTGTCTGTCCGGCCACATATAGGTTCTTGGCAAACACGATGCGGCTGTTGATTCTGATTACTCCGGCCACGTCGAAGACCACGATGCGGTTCGGCTGACTTACTGCATCACGCAGTGAACCCGTGCCGCTGTCGTTGAGATTGGTCACATGATAGACCGTTCCGGTACGTCCGCCCGTGGCGAAACGTCCCCATCCCTGTGCTCCGGGGAACGCCAACTGCTGGGCATTGGCACACAGACTGCTGCCTGCAAGCAGCAGTCCCAAAAATAAAGTAGTTGTTTTGACTTTCATATTTAATATGATGGTTATTAGCTAATTAGTTTCATTAGTTTTGTTGCCAAAGTTAATAAAAAACCGCAATATCCGATAAATCGATATCAGATATCACGGTTTTATGTCAAATATTGCTGAAATAACGATACTCAATCTTTCAGAGCACCGATGATTTCAGTCACCGACGAGCATCCGTGGGCATCGAGCCAACGGCCGATACCGTCGCGAACCTTTATCGTTACGGCCGGGTCGATGAAGTTGGCCGTGCCTATCTCTATGGCCGTTGCCCCCGCCATGAGGAACTCGATGGCGTCGGTGGCCGTCGATATGCCGCCAAGTCCGATTACGGGAATCCTTACCGCCCTTGCCACCTGCCACACCATGCGCAGCGCCACGGGCTTCACCGCCGGGCCGCTCAGACCTCCCGTGCCTATGCTCAGCCGCGAACGGCGGCGCTCTATGTCAATCGACATGCCCATGAGCGTGTTGATGAGCGACACACTGTCGGCACCCTCGGCCTCACAGGCACGGGCAATGTCGGCAATGTTCGTAACGTTCGGCGAGAGTTTCACTATCAGCGTCTTGTCGTATCTGGCGCGCACGGCACGCACAACGCTTGCCGCCCCCTCGCACGTTACGCCGAAAGCCATGCCTCCGTCCCTCACATTCGGACACGAGATGTTAAGCTCTATGGCCGGAATACGCTCCAAGGCGTTTATGCGTGAGGCGCACTCGGCATAGTCGTCGGGCGACGAACCGCTCACGTTGACTATCATATTGGTGTCGATATCCTTTATCTGCGGATAGATATTGGTGCAGAAATAGTCTGCGCCCTTGTTCTGCAGGCCCACGCAGTTGAGCATGCCGTGGGGCGTTTCGGCCATGCGCGGGTAGTCGTTGCCCTCGCGCGGGTTGAGTGTAGTGCCCTTTACGATGATGCCGCCGATGCCGTCGAGGGGCACGAAGTCGGCAAACTCAAGACCATAACCGAAGGTTCCCGATGCCGTCATCACCGGATTCTTCAGCTCGAGATTGTTTATCTTTACATTTAAAGCTGCCATAATAGTTTCTTGATATTAAACACCGGGCCCTCCTTGCACACGCACTGATTGCCCATTACAGTCTTTTCCACACAGCACAGACAGGCCCCCACACCGCAGGCCATCATGTTCTCGAGCGACACCTCGCAGCTGATGCCGGCGCCGTGGGCGTAACGTGCCACGGCCTTCATCATGGGTGTGGGGCCGCAAGTGGCCACACGGTCAAAATGTTCGGCAAGCACCGAATGGTCGGTAACGAAGCCCCGCTCGCCGTACGAGCCGTCTTCTGTGGTCACACACACGCGCCCGTACCTGCCGAAAAGGTCGAGTTCGAGCAAATCGGCCTCGCGGCGTGCACCGAGCAGAAAGGTCGGTTCGTAACCGCGCGTGCGCAGTTCGGCACCCATATACAGCAGCGGGGCCACACCCACTCCGCCGCCTACGAGCAGCACACGCTCACCTTCCGCATTCGGCATGGTGAAGCCGTTGCCCAGCGGCAGCACGCAGTTGAGTGTCTGACCGGCCCGCACCTCGGAGATGCGCCGCGTGCCGTCGCCCACCACGGCCACAAGCAACCACAGTTCATTGGCCTCGCGGTCTACGAAGTTGATAGATATGGGACGACGGAGGAATGTCTCTGACGTGTTGTCAATGCGCACCTCAACAAATTGTCCCGGACGCATGTCGGGCAGCCTGTCGGCCGACGTCAGCCTTACGAGAACATACTTCCCGTTGATTCGTTCCACCGCCCTGACCGTCAGATCGAGTATGTACTTCTTCATGTTGTTGTATCTGTTGTATTTTAATGATATATGTTGTCTCAGACGTTATTCACATGCAAAGGTAACTCTAAATTCTGATTAACCGAACATTTTTCGTTTAAAGTTTAACGTCAGGGGCCAGATGCCGGAAGCTACTCGATGCTGCCCACCCTCTCTATGCCGTACTTCTGCAGTTCCTTACGGCTCGCATTGATGTACAGCAGCAACTCGTCGAAGACGAGATAAGTCCTGCCGTTCATCGTCATGGTGCCCACATTGTCATCCATATTGATGCGCTCGAAGCCTTCGTGAGCCGTCCGCGGAACCTTGTAAAACTCCCTTTCGTTCTCCGACGCTATATAAATATGTGTACGGGTTATGGCATACAGATTAGGACGGAAGACATATTCGAACTGGCGGAACGGCCTGACAATCTCGCAGTCGTGATTGAGCCAGCGGTCGTATTGCGACACCACGCCCTCGTCGGTGCACCGCGTGAGGTTGATGTCAAGCGGCCACACCGCCGAATACATGCGGCGGTGGAGGGGCAGATCGTGCGGCGTCTCGTCGCCCCACTCCGCATTATACCACACGTGGTCGGCGTCGCCGTAGCGGCGTCCCCGCGTTCTCAGCCATATGGTCTTGGGGTGCTGGATGTAGCAGACGGGCTTTCCGTCGGGTCCTTCAGAGATAAACAGAGAGTAACGGATGCCCGTAAGGCGGTTTTCGGCGTCCTTGTGCCAATGCGTCATGAAGTACGAGCCGGCTCCGTTCAGGTCTTCTATCTGCCAGAAGTCGGTGTACAGCAACTCGCCCTTACATTCGTTCCAGTAGCCGTCGATATCAAGATAAATGCCGTTACCCTTTATGTTATAGGATGTATCATAGATATTTGCCTTGTCGGCATACGCCTCGTAGGTGTCGAGAATGTTGGAAACGTGATGCAGGAGCATGAGCCTCGACTTGCGGCCGCACTCCCTGGCACCCGTTATCGACGGCTGCACGCTGAAGTCCGTGTCAAAACAGATGAACCGTTCGAGCAGATTCATCACGCGGTCGTACTGCGAGGCCATGTCTTCCACGTCGCCGTCCTTGGAGTCGAAGCCCGGTATCACCTTCAGAAGCATCAGCAGCAGTAGCGGGACATTGATGTCAAGGTCGACTATCTGCCTGTATACAGCCCACTTCTTTGCGCCTGTTCCCTTACGTATGTATGGAGGATAGCAGTATGCGAGCAGCTCCATTGCCACCTCTTCGGGATAGGTTCTGCGGCGCAGGTTGTCGCGGAAGAACATCCAGGCGAGCTGATAATCCAGCATGACAGTGTCGAGATCTAAAAGTCCGTCGGTCATCAGTTCAACCTCAACCTTCAGGTCGCGGTATGCCGCACGCATCTTCTGCCTGCTTGCAAAGCTGCGTCTTATCCCATTGCTGTGTATGGAATAGTTGTCGAGCATGGCCTCAAGTTCGTCCATCGTGTTGTAAATGAGGCGCGTATTGGCTATCGTCGTGAGCCATTTTTCGTACTTGTCGGGGTCCTGTATCATAGGTTTTTCTGTTTTGTGGCGTAAAGTTAGCGCAAATATTACAATAACATTCACATTCCATCGCTTTTTATTTCGCCACGCATTACATTTGTCTGCGTTTTGTATTATGATACGCCAGGCGGGCAGACGGCACGCTATTTCCTTCCTATGTACACCATATTTACATGCAGCGCGCAGGGTAATGTGTTCACCCCCCAAGGAATAAAAACTCAAAATCAAAAAGGAGGAAACTCAAAATGAAAAAGGATGAAACTCAAAATGAAAAAGAATAAAACTCAAAACCCAAAAGAAAGGAACCGATTATGGGTGCGCCCTGAAAGGGCAGCAAGCACATAGCCCGGGGCAGAGCGAAGCGGCACCCCGGGTTTTGACATGCCGCACACCACCTGCGCCCTGAAAGGGCAAAAGCATACAATCACAACATGTAAGTAATTGATGTTTAATGCTTTTGCCCTTTCAGGGCGATTGCCCACGCTCATGCTATACCCGGGGTGCCGCTTCGCTCTGCCCCGGGCTATGTGCTTGCTGCCCCTGCGGGGCGTATCCATAAATACGATGTACCGTATGCAAAAGAGCGGTCACAGTTTTCATTCTATTTCACACACCATACCCGCGAAGACAGCAAGCCCGTGTGGGGCATACCCATAACCGGCATCGCTCCAAAATCAAACATTAAACACCCTGCCGCAAACGGCAGACTTCGCACAACCGCTTGCAATGCTGCGGCGGAACGACGGCAGACGGCACGCAACCGTTTGCAATGATGCGGCAGGCACGACAGCTGCCGTGTCCGCTTTATTCTGAAAAAAACGCATTTCTTTTTTCCCGAAATAGAGAGACGGGGGTGGCTTTTCAGCATGTCCGGCGGCCGTTTTACATGTCTTTTTCATGCAAAACGGGTAGTTTGCGGTGCGGTATGGGGTGTTTTGCAAGCCGAAAGAGGCCGTTTCGCAATGCAATATGGGTCGTTTTGCAAGTCAAAATAGGCCGTTTTGCAATGCGAAACGGCCTATTTTGCAGTGTCGGAAGGTCATGACGATGCCATTGCGGGGCCATACTTCCGTAAGTTATTGATAATCAACGCATCCCTTTCAGACAGAAAATGCGCCATTTTCGGGGTCTCGTAAGAAAATGACGGCCGCGATGCCGATTAACATACGTTAAAGTAAAGAAAGTTCACTCCGACATTTCGAGTGATATGCACCGCCGTCAGCGCACCTCCGCCGACAGGTCCTTTATCACCAGTCCGGCTATGGTGAGGCCGAAAATGGCGGTGATGTGCATCAGCGAGCCGTTGGTCTGCGCCTTGCGTGTGTGCCCGTCGGCTGCGAGGGGCGATATGACTGACGCCGCCTTGGCGCACACACACTCCTCGGCTCCGCAGGGTCCGGCAGTGCCTTTGTTGCCGAGAAGCTCGTCGCTGTACACGCAGAGGAACTTTCGTGCGGGCCTACACTTCAGTCGCTTGAACCGCTGGCGCAGGGCACGGGCCAGGGGACAGCCCTCCACCCGCCAAAACTCCGCCACACGCACACGCGTGGGGTCGAGCTTCAGGGCGGCCCCCATCGACGAGAAAAACCCGGCCCGCGTGCGGCAGGCAAGCTCTATGAGCAGAGCCTTGTCGGCAAGCGAGTCGATGGCATCTATGATATAATCGTAACCGTCGAGGTCGAAACCGGAAGCCGTTTCGGCGGTGAATATCTCCTGACGGGCGTCAATCTCGGCCGCGGGGTTCACCGTGAGAAGATGCTCCTTCAGTGCCTCCACCTTCACGCGGCCTATCGTTTCGGTAGTCGCCATCAGCTGGCGGTTGATGTTGGTTATGCACACCCGGTCGCTGTCCACTATCGTCATGTGGCGCACACCCGAGCGTACGAGGCTCTCGGCACACCACGAACCGACCCCTCCTACGCCGAATATTATGACGCGGGCACGGCCTATCCGCTCCATCGTTTCGTCGCCCAACAGAAGCCGTGTCCTGTTAAGCACTGCGTTGTCTATACCCATTACGTTTGTTTTGTTTACGGGTGCAAAGGTAAACATTTTCTCTCTTTATACCCAATTTATTTTGTTTTTAGCCCGATTTGCTGTAAATTTGCAGACAATATAACTGACACAGGCAATGGAAAGCAGTAAAAAAGTGCTTCTCGGCATGACTGCCGGCGAACTGAAAGAACTGACGGAAGAACTGGGCATGCCCCGATTTGCGGCCGGACAGATGGCCCGGTGGCTGTATACGGCACACGTTGGGAGCATCGACGGGATGACCAATCTGTCGAAAGCCAACAGGGCACGCCTCAACGAGACGTGCACCGTGGGCGCCATGCCCCCCGCCGACTGCCAGCGTTCGGCCGACGGAACGGTGAAATACCTGTTCCCCACGGCCGGCGGAAAGTATGTGGAGACAGTGTTCATACCCGACGGCGACCGCGCCACACTGTGCGTGTCGTCGCAGGTGGGCTGCAAGATGAACTGCCTCTTCTGCCAGACGGGCAAGCAGGGATTCGAGGGCAACCTTACCGCGGGCGACATACTGAACCAGATTTACTCGCTGCCCGAGCGCGAACAGCTTACAAACATCGTGTTCATGGGGCAGGGAGAGCCGATGGACAACCTCGACAACGTGCTGAAGGCAACGGAGATACTCACCGCCGGCTACGGCTACGCATGGAGCCCGAAGCGCATCACCGTGAGCAGCGTGGGCATAAAGAACAAGCTCAAACGCTTTCTCGACGAGAGCGACTGCCACATTGCCATCAGCATGCACTCGCCCCTGCACGAGCAGCGCATGCAGCTCATGCCCGCCGAAAGGCAGATGACGATAAGGGAAGTGGTCGACCTGCTGAAGCAGTACGACTTCACCCACCAGAGGAGGGCGTCGTTCGAGTATATCGTTTTCGACGGCGTGAACGACACACCCGCCCACGCCCGCGAGATAATAAGACTGGTGGAGGGACTGGAATGTCGCGTCAACCTGATACGCTTCCACACCATTCCGGGCATCGGCCTGCACGGGGCGGACGACAGCAAGATGGAAGCCCTGCGCGACTATCTCACCCGCCACGGCGTGTTCACAACGATACGTGCCAGCCGCGGGCAGGACATATTCGCGGCATGCGGCCTGCTGTCAACCGCACACAAGCAGCAGGCGGCCGACGGGCAAGGCCTGTAGGCATACGCCCGCCCGCGCACCGGAAGCAACAAAAGCGCAATATCACCAAGCAGCCCCGGGCTGTATTATATACATTTAAATAAAAAGAATTCTATTATGGAAGACAAACTTATACGGGTGGCCATCACACACGGCGACACAAACGGTATCGGATATGAAGTGATACTGAAGACATTCGAGGAGACGGGCATGCTCGATCTCTGCACACCTATTATATATGGTTCGCCAAAGGCTGCGGCATACCACAGGAAGGCCCTCAACCTGCAGTCGAGCTTCAGCATCATCAGCAATGCCGACGACGCCAAAGACGGCCGCGTAAACCTGCTGACCACATTCGATGAAGAGGTGAAGATAGACATGGGGCAACCCTCGGCCGAGGCCGGCGAGGCCGCCCTGAAAGCACTCGACCGTGCCATGACCGACTTCCGGCAGGGCAAATACGACGTGCTCGTGACGGCACCCATCAACAAGAAGAGCATACAGAGCGACAGTTTCCACTTCTGCGGACACACCGAATACATTGAAAACTGCGCCGGCGACGGCAACAAGGCCCTGATGATACTGATGAGCGGCAACCTGCGCGTGGCCCTGGTGACCACACACCTGCCCATAAAGGATGTGGCAAAGGCCATAACGAAAGAGAAGATAGTGGAAAAGACACGCATATTCCACCGCAGCCTGAAACGTGACATGCGGATAGACAACCCGCGTATAGCCGTTCTGGCCCTCAATCCGCATGCCGGCGACGACGGACTGCTGGGACAGGAAGAGCAGGAACAGATAATTCCGGCCATCAACGAGCTGGAAGAGGCCGGCATACAGGCTTTCGGCCCCTACCCCGCCGACGGCTTTTTCGGCAGCGGAATGTACACCAAGTTCGACGGCGTGATGGCCATGTACCACGACCAGGGCCTCGCCCCGTTCAAGACTCTCGCCGCAGAAGACGGCGTAAACTACACTGCCGGACTGCCCATCATACGCACCTCGCCCGACCACGGCACGGCATACGACATAGCCGGAAAGGGCATAGCCAACGAAAACTCGTTCCGCCAGGCCATCTATACGGCCATAGACATATTCCGCAACAGGATAAATTATGACGAGCCGATGGCCAACCCGCTGCCCAAGCTGTATCACGAGAAACGTGACGAAAGCGAGAAGAGCCGCTTCTCCACGCCGAAAGCACGCGACCAATTCAAGCACGAAGGCGGCAGACAGCCGCGCGAAGACAAGCCGCAACCGGCCCCCGACAACAAACAGCAGACAAAAGAATGAAGAAGAAATATCAGAACGGATTCTTTATCTTTGGCATCGCTGTTCTGCTGATAATGATAACGCAGCTCGACTTCGCCCAGGTTTGGGCGGGGTTGCAGCGCGCGGGATACTGGTTTCTGGCCGTCATCTCACTGTGGTTTTTCCTGTACATCTTCAACACATCGGCATGGTACATCATCATAAACAGTCAGGAAGAGCGGGGCGGACACAGTGAGAAACCGAATACGGAGGCCGCACGCAAGGTTCCGTTCTGGTGGCTGTACAAGATAACGGTGAGCGGATTTGCCCTCAACTACGCCACCCCCGGAGGACTGATGGGCGGCGAACCGTACAGGATAATGTCGCTCTCGCCGCGCATCGGAACGGAAAGGGCCTCGTCGTCGGTCATTCTCTATGCCATGACACACATCTTCTCGCACTTCTGGTTTTGGCTGTTATCGATACTGCTCTACATCTTCACACAGGAGGTCAACACGTTCATGGGCTTCCTGCTGACCGCAATCGGGGCCTTCTGCACCGCTGCCATCTGGTTTTTCATCAAGGGGTACAAGAAGGGAATAACCGTGCGCTGCATGGGCATATTGAGCCATTTCCCGCTGATAAGGCGCAAGGCGCAGCGGTTCTTTGAGGGCCACAGGGAGCAACTGGCATCTATCGACCGCCAGATTGCAGCACTGCACAACCAGAATCCGCGCACGTTCGTGAGCGCCGTCGCCCTCGAACTGGCATGCCGGGTGGTGTCCGCCCTCGAAATATACTTCATACTGCTTGTCATCATGCCCGATGCCAGCTACACAGACTGCATACTTATACTGGCCTTCACCTCGCTTTTTGCCAACATGTTGTTTTTCCTTCCGCTGCAACTCGGAGGACGCGAGGGCGGATTCCTTATGTCGGCAAAGGGTCTTGCCATGACTGCAAGTGCCGGAATCTTCGTAGCCATCATCATAAGGGTGCGCGAACTGATTTGGACTGCCATCGGTCTTCTGCTCATCAAGTTTGACAAAAAGCAGGCATAAACAGCCCCAAAGACACCGCCCGCCTGCCATCCGCACAATGTGCAGCGGCTGGGCAGAAGTGCGGTAACACTCAAAAAATATCTGCCAAACAGTCGGTATATCGAATAAATTGTGTAATTTTGTCACCTAAATGAAGACATCAGAACTGCAACAGATAAAACAGCGGTACAATATCGTGGGCAACTGCGAGGCGCTGAATCATGTTCTCGACGTGGCCCTGCAGGTTGCGCCGACAGACCTGAGTGTGCTCATTGTCGGCGAAAGCGGTGTGGGCAAGGAGATAATTCCGCGCGTCATTCACGACAATTCACCGCGCCGGCGCGAGAAGTATTTTGCAATCAACTGCGGTTCGATACCCGAAGGAACGATAGACAGCGAACTGTTCGGACACGTGAAAGGCTCATTCACCGGTGCCATAAACGACAGCCCGGGCTACTTCGGCGTGGCCAACAAGGGCACACTCTTTCTCGACGAGGTGGGCGAACTGCCGTTGGCCACACAGGCAAGGCTGCTGCGCGTGCTCGAAACGGGAGAATACATACCCGTGGGAGCCACGGAGGTAAAGAAGACCGACGTGCGCATTGTGGCCGCTACGAACGTGAACATACGCAAGGCCATAAGCGAAGGACGCTTCCGCGAGGACCTTTACTACCGCCTGAACTCCATCCCCATACAGATGCCACCGCTGCGCAACCGCGGAGAGGACATCGTATTGCTGTTCCGGCTGTTTGCCATGCAGATGGCCGAGAAATACAAAATGGAGAAGGTTGTGCTGACGGAAGAGGCCAAGCAGATGCTCATGAGGTACAAATGGCCGGGCAACGTGCGGCAGCTGAAGAACATAACGGAACAGATATCCATACTCAGCACGGGCAGACAAATCACTCCCGAGATACTGGGCAACTTCATTCCGCAAGACCAGGAGAGCACCCAGCTCGCAACAATACACAAGGGCGGAGACCACAGTTTCGAGAACGAACGCGAGATTCTTTATAAGATATTGTTTGAACTGCGCGGCAATGTAAACGACCTGCGCCGCGATATGGGGATGCTGAAGAAAAGACTTGAGGAGGCGCAATCGGCGCAAATAGTGCAGAAAGACGACAAGCCGATACCGTTGGACAGCACTCAGGCCATAGCCCCGCAGCAGATATTCATCAACCCGCAACAGCAAAAGAACATGGCTGAAGACGCCATAGCGGAGGAGTATATCGAGCCTGAGAAGGAACCGGAGAATCTCAATTTGAGCAATATCGAGCGGCAGATGCTTGAAAAAGCGCTGGAGCGCAACGGCGGCAACCGCAAGAAAGCCGCACAGGAGCTGGGCATATCCGACCGCACACTGTACAGAAGAATAAAACAGTATGGCCTGGAGTAGAAACGAATCAGACAATGAAAAGATGAAAGAGACCAAAAGACATATATGCAACATCCTCCGGACAGGAAAGAGATTCTGCCCGGGCTATTGTCTTATATCGTGCTGTCTTTTCACACTGTTGCTGACATCATGCTCGGTATCGTACAAGTTCAACGGGGCAAGCATCGACTACTCAACGACAAAATCCATACAGATAGCCGATTTCCCGATACGCTCCAGCTACGTGTGGGGACCCATGGCAAGCATCTTCAACAACCAGTTGAAGGACATTTTCGCCAACCATACACGCCTGATACAGGTGAAACGCAACGGCGACCTCAAGATAGAAGGCGAGATAACACGCTACGAACAGCGCAACAAGGCCGTTTCGAGCGAGGGATATTCGGCACAGACAGAACTGTCGATGACGGTGAACGTGCGCTTCACCAACAACAAGAACCACACGGAAGACTTTGAAAGACAGTTCACGGCCACGTCGACTTACGAGACCACACAGTCACTCAACTCCGTGCAGGAACAGCTTGTAACGGAGATGGTGAAGGAAATAACCGACCAGATTTTCAATGCTACAGTAGCCAACTGGTAAGAAAACATTTATGGAAATAACTGAGCTGATAAACCATCCGGAACGACTCGACAGGGACACTCTATACGAATTGCGCTCTGTCATCGCACTGTATCCGCATTTCCAGACCGCACGCTTACTGATGCTGAAGAATCTGTACCTGCTGCACGACCCCTCTTTCGACGAGGAGTTGCGGCGGGCGGCAATATACATAACGGACAGAAAGGTAATATTCAAGCTGGTGGAGGCCGCCCACTACAAGCTGCCGGCAAAGAAACAGGAGCCGGCAACAGCAGGGAAAGACAATGCAGACGCAAAGAATACAAGCAGGACGATATCACTGATAGACAACTTCCTCGACTCGATACCGAAGGAAGAGCAAAAGGAGGAGAAGAAAAAACGCCGCCCCACCCCGGCAGATGCCGCAGTGGACTATGTGGCATACCTGCTTGAAGCCGACAGCGACGACGAACAGTATGATGACGAAAATACGCCGATGCTGAAAGGCCAGAACCTGATAGACAGCTTCATAGAGAACGACAAGGGCAAGATAGTGCTCAGCGAGACCCCGCAGTTTGTACCGCAGATAGAAGATACGGACGAAAAGGGGGGCAAAAACGGAGATGAAAGCTATTTTACGGAGACTTTGGCACGAATTTATATAAAACAGGGACGATATTCAAAGGCTTTGGAAATAATTCGTCGATTAAGTTTGAATTATCCAAAAAAAAATGCTTACTTTGCAGACCAAATACGTTTCTTGGAGAAATTGATTATAAATAATAATAAAATAATAAAGTAAAAATGTACACAGTATTAGTAATTCTTATCGTTTTGGCAGCATTTGCCATGATTGGCATTGTGCTGATTCAGGAATCAAAGGGCGGTGGACTGTCATCCAATTTCGCCTCTTACAATCAGATTGGCGGTGTCCGCAAGACTACCGACTTTATCGAAAAGACAACATGGGGTCTGGCTATCGCAATGGTTATCATCAGCATTGCATGCGCTCACTTCACACCGCAGGCCACAACCGACGTGTCGGTGATGGAGAATATCGAGAATCCGACAACCAATCCCAACAACCTTCCGGGCTTCGGTGCCAGCAAAACTCAGGAGGCAGCTCCTGCAACTCAAGGCAATTCTGAGCAGACCAAACCTGCAACAAACAATGCAGAAAAGGCCGCTCCGGCTGCTACCGACAAGGCAGAATAAAAAAAATAGCAAAAAAGTACGTGATTTATTTGGAGAATTAAAATAAATCACGTACCTTTGCACTCGCTTTCAAGAAGCAACCAAAACAACACGGTGGATGTAGTTCAGTTGGTTAGAGCGTCAGATTGTGGTTCTGAATGTCGTGGGTTCGAGCCCCACCCTCCACCCGGAGAAAAGGAGAAGATGCAAAAGTCTTCTCCTTTTTCTTTTTATATCCGTTTTACATTCCCCTGCATATCCGTTTTACAATACCTTTCTTGGCTCGGCGGAAAATCTCAACTGCCAAAAGGCTACGGCTGAAGCCGCCGCCACATTAAGCGAATCGACACCGTGCGACATCGGAATACGCACAACGTAATCGGCAGAGGCAATGGTTTCTGTGGGAAGGCCGTCGCCTTCGGTGCCCATAACGATGGCCAACCGCGGTTCTGCGGCAAGTTGCGGAGCGTCTATGGGTATGGAATTGTCGGTGAGTGCCATCGCGGCTGTACGGAATCCGTACTGATTCAAGGACGGGAGCGGTTCGTCCATCCATGCCCACGGCACAAGAAACACCGACCCCATCGACACACGCACGGCACGACGGTTCAGCGGATCGCAGGAGTTGCGCGTAAGCAACACGCCGTCGATGCCGAGAGCGGCGGCGGAACGGAATATCGCACCGATATTGGTGGTGTCGACAACACCGTCGATGACAACCACACGATGCGCCCCGCCGCACACCGATGCCACACTCGCCGCCTGCGGACGGCGCATGGCACACAGCACACCGCGCGTAAGCACATATCCTGTCAGCGCGGCAAGCAACCCCCTGTCGCCGGTATACACCGGAATATTGCCGCAGCGCCCTATGATGTCCGCCGCGTCTCCCGCAATGTGCTTCCGCTCGCAAAGCAATGCAAGGGGTTCGTATCCGGCATCAAGCGCCACCCTGATTACTTTCGGGCTTTCCACAATAAAGACTCCCTTGTCCGGCTCCAAACGATTGCGAAGCTGCGCTTCGGTGAGCGTACTGAACACATCCACTCCCGGATGGTTCAATGATGATATTTCTATAACAGGCATATTATATATATAACAATGATGTATTCACACTAAAAAATGACGGTGCAAACTTACGAAAAATCTCTGGAATAAACGAATAAAACGAAAGAAATGGCACTGAATAGCTTAGAGGAAAGGTATTTGCGAAGCCAGAGGGTGACAGCGGCAAAAATCGGGTAACGCAAAGGAAAGCGGAATTATGAAGCAGAACGGTTTTCAAATCGTTACCCGCCGGAAAGTGATTTTTAACACTTGGCACCGAAACTGGCAGCTTGTGGCTTCGGTTGGCTTACATGGTATAACTCGTTGATATTTAACTTTGCAATCAAAAAAAACGAGTATGGCAAGAAGCACATTCAAAGTGCTGTTCTACGTGAACGGCAGCAAGGAGAAAAACGGTATTGTCCCCATCATGGGACGGGTTACAATCAACGGGACTGTGGCACAGTTCAGTTGCAAGCAGAGCATCCCCAAGACGCTTTGGGACGTGAAAGGCAACAAGGCGAAAGGAAAGAGCCGCGAGGCACGAGACATCAACCTCGCGCTTGACAACATCAAGGCGCAAATCATCAAGCACTACCAGCGCATTTCCGACCGTGAGGCATTCGTTACGGCGGAAATGGTGCGTAACGCCTATCAAGGCATCGGCATGGAATACGAGACTTTGCTCAAGGCTTTTGACAGGGAAAATGAGGTATTCAAAAAACGTGTGGGGAAAGACCGTGTGATGGCAACCTACCGTTCCCGTGTGGTGGCAAGAAACTATGTGGCATCGTTTATCAAGTCGTTTTACAAGCGGAACGATATGTCGATGCTGGAACTTACCCCTGACTTCATCAAGGAGTTTGCCGCATACCTTTCAACGGAAGCAGGGTTGCACAATGGGACAATATGGGAAAAGTGTATGTGGCTCAAAGGCGTGGTGATGCGTGCCCACTTCAATGGGCTGATACCGAGGAACCCGTTTGCACAATTCCACATCAGCCCGAATGTGAAGGAGCGTGAGTTTCTTACGGAAGATGAATTGAAAGTGTTGATGACACATGAATTCGAGGACAGCAAACTCGCATATATCCGTGACATATTCATCTTTGCCAGCTTCACGGCGTTGTCGTTCGTGGACGTACAGGAGTTGACGAACGATAATATCGTCGAGGTGAACGGCGAGAAATGGATATTGTCAAAACGCCACAAGACGAAAGTGCCGTTTCAGGTGAAGCTGCTGGATATTCCGTTGCAGATAATCGAACGCTACCGACCGATGCAGAAAGACAATCTCATATTTCCCGGCTTGAACTACTGGTCTATCTGTAAGCCGTTGAAAAAGATGATAAAAGAGTGCGGAATCAACAAGGACATCAGCTTCCATTGTGCGAGACATGGATTCGCTACCTTGGCTCTCTGTAAGGGTATGCCAATCGAAAGTGTGAGCAGGATTTTAGGGCACACGAACATTGTCACAACCCAAATCTACGCAAAGATAACCACGCAGAAACTCGACAACGACCTGACGATGTTCGGGAACAAACTGAGCAAGGCGTTTAACGGTATAACAATGGCATGAGTATGAAAAGAGGTATCCTTGCAATGAGTGAATCCGGCAACATCACTATGCCGGAGATTGTCACAGACATTTGGATGAGTGAACCGGAACTTATGGAGTTGTTCGGGGTAACCGTCCCGGTACTCCGTGCTGCTGTCAGAGCCGTGTATAAAAGCGGTGTCCTGAAAGAATACGAGGTGCTGAAATATATTCGGCTGGAGAACGGATATAATGCTGATGTGTTCGGCTTCCCGATGATAGCGGCACTTGCTTTCCGTATCAATACATTCGGAGCGGAGCAGGTGCGCAATGCCATCCTTGAAAGACTGTGCTTGCGAAAAGAGAAAGCAAGCATCTTCTTTTCGCTGGGTATAAACAACATGAAAAGTCTTAAGTATAAAGCATGAAACATCCCAATGTGACGGCATGAAGTAATGAAACTTATGCGTATTCCCATAGCTAATAAAGGGAATCTCCAGATGGCGGAATAAGTGAATCTTTAATCTTAAAACCCGAAGAAAACGACCTGAAACGGCAACCTCTTCGGGTTATATTTTGTCCAGTTAATACCAATTCAAAGAAAATTATACGTGAGTCATATATGAGTTGTTAATCGGTCTTGTTTCGATTGCCGAATTTTGCGCTGAATAAACAATGATAAGAACATGAAGCAAGAAAAATTCAAGAAAGAGGAGTTTATCCGGGTGGGTACGACCCTCTACAAGTTAGTGAACCAGCCCCGTCTGAACGGAGGGTATGTGAAGAAACGCATCGCGTGGAACAACGAGACCCTGCGCCAAGACTATGGCAAGGACTACATCGGCAGCGTCCCCAAGTATGACGGTTTCTGTACCGTACCCGAACACGTCAGCTATCAGCCTGTAATCGGCAAGTTCCTGAATCTCTACGAGCCGATAGGCCACCGACCGAAAGAGGGCGAATTCCCTTGCATTCGGTCATTGGTGCGGCACATCTTCGGGGAGCAATACGAGTTTGGGATGGACTATCTTCAACTGCTCTAACTGCAACCCGTACAGAAACTGCCTATCCTGCTGTTGGTATCGGAGGAACGCAACACAGGCAAAAGCACGTTCCTGAACTTTCTGAAAGCCCTGTTCCAGAACAACGTCACTTTCAACACCAACGAGGACTTCCGAAGCTGGTTCAATTCCGACTGGGCAGGCAAGCTGCTTATCCTTGTTGACGAGGTGCTGTTCAACCGCAGGGAGGACAGTGAGCGGTTGAAGAACCTCAGCACCACACTTTCCTATAAGGTGGAAGCCAAAGGCAAAGACCGTGACGAGATAGCTTTCTTCGCCAAGTTCGTGCTTTGCTCCAACAACGAGTACCTGCCTGTAATCATAGATGCAGGGGAAACACGCTATTGGGTGCTGTCTCTTATACACATCTCCGAGCCCACGAGACCGTACTAGATCTCGT
>ENA-OYXX01000372-OYXX01000372.1-human-gut-metagenome-genome-assembly--contig:-NODE-372-length-21505-cov-10.493660_pt1 | contig 21505 bp, 15 predicted proteins | sample MGYA00243976_ERZ653434 | MGnify/ENA primary metagenome ERZ653434 (study PRJEB26926, sample SAMN06165112) | human gut metagenome | biome: ENVO:00009003; feature: ENVO:2100002; material: ENVO:00002003...
GAAGTTACAAACTGTAAGAGAATTAAGTCTTAAATTTATTTAGTGGACACTAGTGGTTCAACTACAATAGGCAATTGCTAGAGCCTCAGAATGTGGGACAGACAGCAGGCATAGTTCCCACGCTCTTTTTTATGCTCGTAACAGTTTAATGTGGTACAATTCTGTAGAAAGGGAACATACAGGAGCATAGAAAATAAAAATGTTATTCAATTCATTTGAGTTTGTCGTATTCCTGCCGATAGTCTTTTTGCTCTATTGGTTTGTGTTTAAGTCGGTGAAATTGCAAAATGTGTTTGTGGTTGCAGCCAGCTACGTGTTCTACGGGTGGTGGGACTGGCGGTTTCTGCTGCTGATAGCTCTTACTACCTTTTGCAGTTATGAAAGCGGTTTGCTGCTTGAGAAGAGCGAGGGCTACCGCAGTCGCCAGAAGCTGATAAGTGCGGCAAATATATGCCTTAACATTCTTATTCTTGCATACTTCAAGTATTGCAATTTCTTCGGTGAGAATTTCGCAGCTATATTGCGGTGCTTTAGCGTTGAAGCTGATTGGGTGATGCTGGATATAATGTTGCCTGTGGGCATCAGTTTCTATACATTCCAAGCCTTGAGCTATACCATTGATGTCTACCGCAGAAAGATAGCGCCTACACATGACATTGTGGCGTTTTTCGCCTTTGTCAGCTTCTTTCCGCAGCTTGTCGCCGGACCAATTGAACGGGCAACCAACCTGCTTCCGCAGTTTACGGCACGGAGAAGTTTTGATTATGGCAAAGCCGCAGATGGCATGAGGCAAATCTTATGGGGACTGTTCAAGAAGATGGTTATTGCTGACAATTGTGCCGTGGCTGTTAATTCGTATTTTCTTGAGTACAATACACTTGACGGATTCAATCTGCTGATAGGTGCCGTGCTGTTCTCTTTCCAGATTTATGGTGACTTTTCTGGATATTCGGACATTGCCATTGGAACCGCCAAGCTGTTTGGAATTAAATTGATGAGAAATTTCAACTGTCCGTATTTCTCACGCGACATCGCTGAGTTCTGGCGACGCTGGCATATTTCGCTCACCACATGGTTCCGCGATTACATCTACATACCATTGGGCGGCAGCAGGTGTGCGAAGTGGAAGATTGCCCGCAACACGCTTGTGATATTCCTTGTGAGCGGTTTCTGGCATGGAGCCAACTGGACGTTTGTATGTTGGGGATTGTATAACGCACTCCTTTTCTTCCCGCTGTTTTTGTTGGGGAAGAACCGCAAATATACGGACACCGTAGCTGCCGGCAGGCTGTTGCCGTCGGTTGGAGAGTTTTTCAGAATGCTGTTCACATTCCTGCTTGTAGTTGTTGGATGGATAATTTTCAGGGCGGAAAACATCACGCATGCCTGGGATTATATATATAATATGGTGTCAAAGTTCCATTTCGGTGAAATCGAGTATGGCAAGAAAGCACTTTTGTACTGTTTCATGATGTTGGCAGTGGAATGGTTGCAGAGGAACAAGGAACATGGATTACAGCTTACACCTGAAGGAGTGTTCCTGAAACATTCTCTGCTCCGATGGGGCATGTATATCCTTCTTGCCGTGTTTACCTTACTGTTTGCAGGTATGTCGGGAGACTTTATTTATTTCCAATTTTAAACGTATATATTTTTGATTATGAAACTGTTTATTGAAAAATCATTTTTCTTTGGATTTTGTGTTGTTGCCATTCTTGCATCGTTGGCATTCACAGTGCCGGTAAAATCAGATAGCTATCTATGTGCTTATAACGATAAATGCAGGCTGTTGGAGAAAACCTCATCACCTCGCATCATCTTTGTGGGAGGGAGCAACGTGGCTTTTGGACTTGACTGCAAACGAATGAAAGATTCGCTGCATGTTAATGTTGTGAATACCGGACTGCATGCCGGTATAGGATTGAAATATATGGTTGATGACATCGCTTTATACGCCCGAAAAGGCGACATCATTGTTTTTGCTCCTGAATATCACCATTTTTATGGTAGTGCTATGGCAGGTGGACCAGAAACAATAGCCGGAATAATGTCTGTGACGGGGTTCCAAAAGGCAGGACTGTTGAATACGGCACAATGGATAAATGTTATAAAAGGCCTCCCGTCGGATGTAGGTACCCGTATAATGCCACAAAAGAAAAGTCCGAGAGTATATAAAGCCTCCAATTTTAACGAATATGGTGATGAGGTGAAACACTGGTCTCTGCCAAATGTGCCCGTTGGGAAGCCGACAAGGATGAAGGAGGCGATGAATGTCACGATGAGCAAATATTTTGTTGATAGACTAAGGGATATGCAGATGCAATGTCAGGTAATAGTTATTCCTCCTGCTTATAGGCAGACTGCGTATGATTTCCATAACAAGGAGGTGCAGGAGGTCGCTGCGTTTCTGGAGCATGAAGGGATTCCCTTTGCAGTTAGCACGCAGAAGTGTGTCCTGCCCGATGACTGTGCTTATGATTCAGACTATCACATAAACAAAAAGGGAGTTGACCGCCGGACTGCAATGATTATAAAACTGCTGAAAAAATATATTGTTCGTCCCCAAAGTTAATGTGACTTACTGCCCCTTGTGCAGGCTGTGAATGCTTTCGCTTATGCTTTTGTACAGCTCATGCAGGGTATTCTCGTCCGCCAGCATTTCCAGATGTTTGTCTATCACGTTTCTGTCGTAGCGCACAGCCGGACCAGTCTGTGCCTGCACGGGAGACAGTTCGTGTATTTTTCTTGCCGTCTCTTTATTATTTTTCTGCAAAGTAACACATAATTTTGGAATGTGCAAAATTTTTCCGCTTGATTTTGACCTCTGTAAATTTTATCTGTTGAACCGTTAGTGTCTGAATTTTGGGTGAAACTTTTTCACATGGCAAAATAAGATTCATGTTGTTTTCTTATGAGAATATTTGTTTGAGATCTGTTTGTACATTATCTATTTCAGTGTAGCCGTCAGTGTGGAGTGCATTGTCAAGAATGTCGGTTTTGAAAGCAATGCCAGTTCCCCGGCAGAGCATTGTGCCAATATGGAGAACAAGTTTGTAAAGCTGATGTCCCTGAATATGAAGGTAGGCATTAGTTTCGTTAAGATGCTTATTGGTCATTATTGGTGGCTGCTGAAGAGCTTTAAGGCAATCTGCAAATAGCTGCTCAACTTTTTCTATATAAACACTTCCGTTATTTGCAAGTTCATCGTGCTTGGGCTGTAGTGGAATACATGCGTTGAACTTTGTGATGTTCCACAATTTGTTAGTCTCTGAATCTTTGCTGTAATGCACAAGGTAGAGAAGTGGCTCATAAACTACTTGGGAAAGTTTCTGTAGGAAGATGCGGAAATCAAACTCTGTGTTTGGAACTAATGTAAAAAGGCGCTCTTGAAGGTGTTCTGCCTCACAGAAATGATTCTCCCATGAATAGGCGTATGTTTGGGCTATGTATTGACTTGCTGTTAATCCTTCTTCGTCTTGCAGTTGCCGGAGATCACTGTCAATACAGATAAAGAAACGGTTGGTGAGATAAGGCTTGTAGCGCAGGCATTGATTGCAACCGTGTGTGTCGTTGCCCTTATCGTTTTTTGAATATGTCAGAAAGCGGTAGGTTGCCGGAGAGATATTCTGGAGTTGGTTGTTCCAAAACAGCATATCTTCAGCATCTTCCAGATGGACAACGGCTTTGATGCTCCTGTCACGCAAAGGAAGATTGCGATAATATCGTGCTTGTTCCTCAATTCTGTTCATGGCTGCTTCTTGACAGGAGTTGTTACGTCTTCCATATAGATAATCTTATCACCCCATCCGTCGCCAAAGATGCTTGGTGAATGGGTGGTGATAAAGTATTGGGCATTTGGATTGAGCCTGACGAGGATATTTATTAACTCAAATTGCCAGCTGATGTCAAGCGAGTTCTCTGGTTCGTCGAGCAATACGAATGCTTCTTTCCCGTCCATGAGGAAAACACGGAGCAGGATGAGAAGAATCTGCTTTTCTCCAGAAGACAAATCATTGACGGGTATGATTTGTCCGTCTGAAATTATGTTGAACTTATTGCCTTCAATCTCTATATGCTTTCCCGTGGTTTTAAAAAGGTCATTGATTATTGAGATGAAGTTTTCAATATGATCTTTCATCTCAGCCTGCTTTTCTGCTGACGCATCAATCATTGCCATACGGTGATACATCATGGAGGGACCTGTCTTCATGTCAAACATATAGAACTCAAGATCTTGTGTCAAGGCGTTAGCCCCTTTGCGTTTGTCCCGCATGGATATATTGTCGATTGAAGGTACAAATACAACTTGGTTTGGCTCCTTGATATTTTTTATGGCAAGCTTGTTGATTTCATTGAGTAAGGTTGTCTTTCCGCTGCCATTTATACCGACGATGATGTTTACATCCTCGTTTGCAGTGATGTTTACATTGTATTTTCCCCAGAGGCAGAACGTGATGTCTTTAAGTTTTAAGTTTGACATAATGTATCTATTTTGTTATGCTCATTGTCAGGAGTGAGACATATTATTTATTATAATGTGTGCAAAGTTACACAATTTTTATCGAAAACATGAAAATTTTCTGCTTTTTATGCAAAAAAAACAATTCTGCAGTCATGGCTTACTGTCCCTTGTGCAGGCTGTGAATGCTTTCGCTTATGCTTTTGTACAGCTCATGCTGGGTGTTTTCGTCCGCAAGCATTTCCAGATGTTTACCTATCACATTTTCGTCGTAGCGCACAGCCGGACCTGTCTGTGCCTGCACGGGAGACAGCTCGTGTATTTTCCTTGCCGTCTCGTCAGTAAGTGGAAGCATCACATCGAACGGGATTCCGTGCTGTTCCAGAATCTGTGCGCTCAGTGCATACATGTGGTTTACGAAGTTGCAGGCGAAGACTGCTGCAAGATGAAGGTGGCGGCGCTGGTCGGAAGTTGCCTCATACACCTTTGAACTGAGGGCGGAAGCCACTTCGTGCAGCAGATTCAGCTCGGCTGGCGATGATGCCTCGATGAAGAAGGGCAGGGCGCTGAAGTCCACATCGCGCTGCTTGCTGAAGGTCTGCATGGGATACAGTACGCCGTAGCGTGGGGTGAGTCCCTTCCACAGGTTCATGGGCATGCTGCCCGCGGTGTGTACAAACATGGCATGCTGCCTGTCCTTTACCAGTGTCGGGGCAAGCTGCTGCAGGGCGGTGTCTTTCAGAGCCACTATATACAGGTCGGCATCTTTGCGTATGCCGTCGGTTGCCGTTGTATGGTCAGTTGAGAGTTTGGCGGCAAGTGCCGAGGCTGACTCCTCCGTGCGGCTGTACACCTGCAGGATGGGGTATCCCGCCTGCTGCAATGCTATGCCCAACCGTGTTGCCACATTGCCTGCACCAATCAAAACAATCTTTATCATTGTCAATATATAATATTAATGTCTGTCCGTTAATGTCCGCTGATAGGCTATGCGTGGCGTGCCGTTGTGAGTATAGATTATGCCGCAACGCTTGAAACCGTGTTTCAGCAGTATGTGCTGCATCACGTGGTTGTCATGGTGGGTGTCCACCCTGATGTTGTCGCAGTGCTCAAAGCACCATTTGAGACATGCCTCTGCCATACCCTTTTGCCTGCCGTCAGCAGCCATGCGGTGAATCACGTGATAGGGAGAGTCGTTCAGCCAGTTGCCGTCGTCTATACGGGCATAAGTGGGATCCTCACCGGGAATGAAACTGAAGGTTCCCGTGATTTCTCCGCTTTCATTTTCGCAGACGTAGCTTGTGCCGTTGCTTATCTCTTGTAGAATCAGGTCGGCTGAAGGGTAGCCGTTAATCCACTGGTTGGGATTGCCGTGCTCTCGCATAAATTTGCGGGCATGGCTGAAAATCTCCATAATTGCATCCAGGTCCTTGGGAGACGATTGTCTTATTGTCATAATGCCTTTTGTCTTAATAAGGGTGCAAATTAATGACTCCGCATAGGGCGGGCTATTTTATCTTGTCGAAACCTTCGCCAAACACGCCCTGACAGTATGATTGAGAGATAAGGGCATTGGGGTCGATAGCCTTCACGTAGTTGAAGATTTCCTGCGATTCATATTTGCGTGTGAGCACTATCAGCATGTTTACCTCCGACTTGGAATACCATCCCTTGCCCTCGATGAGAGTCACGCCGCGGTTCACCTTTCTGTTTATGGCATCTGCAATCTGCTCATACTCCTTTGAGATGATGAGAAACTGCACAGTCTGTCGCGTACCATTTATTATATAGTCGCAAACGTAGCTGGCGATGAGGGTGAACGCCACACCGTAGACGATTGTCTCGGTGCTGTGGAAAAGCAGGTAGGACGATGAAATGATGGTGATGTCGATAAACTGCATGGCACGGCCGAAGCTCATGCGAAAATGCTTGTTGAGCAGTGCCACGATAATGTCGGTGCCTCCTGTAGAGCCGCTGTGCGCAAACACCAGTCCCAGTCCGGCGCCTCCCATGGCTCCGCCTATGAGCACGTGCATGAACTTGTCTTCACCAGCTGTTATCAGCGGGTGGGTAATGAAGAAAGGCTGCAGAAAGCCTATCAATACCGACATTATGGATACGCCGATGACGGTTTTTATTGTAAACTGTTTTGTCAGCGCCTTGAATGCTATCGCAAGCATGGCGAAGTTGAGTACCCAGATTGAGATTCCCGTGGGCAGTCCTGTGGCATAGTAAATAAGTGCCGAGAGACCAGCCACTCCACCCATCACCACTTTCTCGGGCAGGATGAACGCCGTGTATCCAAATGAATAACAGGCTATTCCCAGAAACATGAACACAAAGTCCTTCATTTGCTGGCTTTTTGTTCTCTCCTTTATTATTTTCTGTATGTTGCTCATTTTGTTTTATATTTTGACCATTTATTCCTGTTTTTATTTCTGTCTTTTTATCATAGTTGTGAATTTCTTGCAAATTTACATAAAAATAGCAGCAGGACAAAATATAAAATCAAATTTTAATTTTTTTTATGTTGGGAAGCAGTGCAAAAATTATTTTAGCCCGTTTATGATTTTGCGGATCTCGGTGAGGATGACCGCGGCATGGGCTTTTAACTCCTTGTCTGTCAGCGTGTCGATGTGTTCTGGAGTGAGGGCGGTGAGCTGCTGCAATGCATGGAACCCTGTCATTGTGAGTGTGGGCATAGACTTATGTGCAATGTGTGCCAGTTGTGGGCGGTCGGGCTGCGTGTTGCTGATAGTCTTGGCTATACCTTTGGCATATAGCTCCAGCTGACTGACAAAACTGCGCATAATGTCAGCAGCGGCATCGGGGTCGCCGGCAGCAAAGGAGGTGAGCGATGAGAAGTCGTAAAGATGTAATGAGTGCATGAGCCGCTGGCGGTCGATGGGCTTGAACAGGCAGTCGGAGAATTCCGCCTTCAACAGTTGTTGGCGTATGCCCGGATCGTGGGCGGTCATGGCTATTATCCGTATTTCGGGATGTTGGGTTTTTACCGACTCCATCAGCTGCTCTCCGCCCATTTCAGGCATTTCCACATCCATCAGTATCACGTCGGGACATTGGGCGTCTATTGCCTGCATGGCTTCTGCTGCGGTATTTGCGGTATGTATGTTTAGGGTGTTGCCGTCGGCTGCCGACATGCGGGCTGTCTGTTCCTTAAGCAGACAGAGTTGCAGCGGGTCATCGTCGATGATAAGAATATTTCGGCATGTCGCGGTGTCAGATGAGTCATTGATGGTGACGGTTGCGGTGCTGTCCTCAGCCATATCGCTGCAAAAAGTATTCTGAACAGCAGCGTTTGCGGCAGGCTCCACGGGAACTGCCACGCTGAAGGTTGTGCCGCTGCCTTTTGCCGACACAACGCTGATGGTGCCTCCCAGCAGATTGACAAAATCGTTTGTGATGGCAAGTCCGAGCCCCACGCCGTCGGCACCGCCGTTGCCGCCCAGACGCTTGAAGGCATCGAATATATGCTTTGTCTCGTCGGGTGTCATACCCCTGCCTGTGTCCTTTACGTCAATGTGCAGCATTCTGCCGTCACGGATTTCTGCCTTTACCGTCACCTCCCCGTTGTCTGTATATTTCAATGCGTTGCTTACCAGATTGTCCAATATCTGCCGCAACCGAAAAGCATCGGCAGTGTATAGATTGCCGTGCGCGTCATTTATATGAGATGTCAGGCGCAGTCCCTTTCCCTTGGCTATCGGCATCATTGCCCTGGTGCAGTCGTCCACAAGCTTGTGGACGCTGAACGTCACCGTGTTGACCTCAGCCGTACCGTTCTCCATACGGCGGTGCTCCAGCAGTGCTGTCACAAAACGCATGAGGTCGCTTGCCGACATACGCACATTCTTGATACATCCTTCCACGCGGTGCCAGTCGCCGCCTGCCATATATTCGTCCATCAAGTCAATATATCCCAATATGGATGCTGCCGGAGCCTTGATGTCGTGTGTTATGGTCATTGTGAGCCGCTCCGTCTGTTCACGGGCTTCTTCCAGACTGCGGCGGTAGCGTTCCGAACGGCGGTAGTCGCGCCACACCTGCCACAGAAGCAGAACAACAGCAACCAATGCCACAGCCGTCAGCAATGCAATGTCGATAAACATCTTCCAGCGTGCCTCATAGTCGGCTGCAAATGCCTGCCGCAGCCTTATGTGTCCGTCGGTGCGCAGCTGGGTGAGCAGCTGTTGTGTCTTGTCTGCCATCTCCACGCCAACCTTTTGCTGAGTTTTCACTTCATTTTTCCACTGCCTGTTTGCAGTCTTTAGTCTCCGCTCGTTGTCTATCTGAACTTCGGCAAGCACTTTTGCCACATCCTTTGCCACGTCGACCGACGTGTCGGAAACGGCATGACTGACATTTACTGTGTCGGAGCGTGAACCGCGGAAGGCATCGGTCAACCGTCGGAAGAAACCGCGCTTCGACTTGTTTATGGAGTATACGGTGTTGCGTTGTGTGGCATTTACCATCACCGAGTCGAGTCCGTTACGAAATTTTTGCTCTCTGTCTTTCAGGGCGGCATTTGCGTCATATTGTCCCATCAGCCGCATCAGTTTGAGTGTGTGCTCACGCTTGTTGGCTGTCAGGATTGCCAGTGAGTCTATGCGTGCAGTCATTACAGTGTCGGTTATCGTTGACAGTCGCTTTGCTATGTCCAGCGTGCGGTCTACCGACATGCTGTATTGCTCCCATCGGTCAATACCCATGGTTATGGAATATTCGTATGCGGCAATGTCCATGCAGCCGCCAACCAAGCTGTCCAGCAGGTCGCGCTGCTCCAGATATTCGTCTTCAACGTCCGACATACGCACAAACCTGCTTGTGTTTACAGCCATCAGCCATACAGCCACAGCCATCACCGCTATAATGGCGGCATAGCCCATAGCCACTTTAAAAGGCAGTTGTATTCTTTTCATAATCACAGTTTATTGACTGCAAAATTAGTCATTTTACCTCACAACCCAATATAAATGGAGTTAAAGAAACAAAAAGGGGTATCCCGCTGTTGCTAAATAAAAAAGGCAGACCATCTTTTTACGAATGGACTGCCCCGGAGCCTGCTCCGTTTCATTCTCTCTTTTTCACATCATTGAGCTGTTGTGGTGTCGGCTGGAGCTGCCACTGTGTCGGCAGGAGTCGTCACTGTGTCGTTCTGTACAGTGTTGTTTACTGTTGCAGGATTTTCTGCCTTTACTGTGCCTACAAAAGCGTTGCTCACTGATACCATTGCGAATGCAGCTACTGCTGCGAATACTAACTTTTTCATAATTTCAATTCTTTTTTTGTTATTAATAATATTGTTAACTGTCAGTCTTTGTGGAACACGTTCTTGGTTTTTTGTGTCCTCACTAAACAATGGCGCAACAAGCGTGCCAAAACATTTATGAATAAAGTAATGTTGACTGTAACTTACTGATAATTAATAACAAAAGAAAATCCGCAGCTTTCGGCACGGCTGCGGATTGTGTGTGGAAACTGTGGAAAAAGTGTGGAATATTTCCACACTTTTACATTGTATGCTACAGCCCGTAACGGGCAATTTTGTTGTAAATGGTCTTGCGGTCGATGCCGAGAAGCTGGGCTGCACGCGATTTGTTGCCGCCAGTGGCGGCAAGGGCTTCTACAATGCGGCGGCGCTCTTCGTCAGCATCATGCAGCGTTGACGGAGCCGCGGACTGCTGTGGTATTACCGTTTCATGTGACGGTGTCTGGGGATTGGGCATTAGAGCCAGGTCGGTGTCAGTGATATAATTCCCTTTTGCCATGAGCGTGGCACGCCTCACCACGTTCTTCAGCTCACGCAGGTTGCCCGGCCAGTCATAGCGTGACATCGCCTCCATAGCCTTGGCGTTGAATCCCGTGACATTACGGTCGAGCTGGGAGTTGGCTTGGTTCAGAAACAGATTGGCAAAAAGATAAATGTCCGTGCCCCGTTCGGCGAGTCGCGGCATGTGTATGGTAAATTCGTTGATGCGGTGGTACAAATCTTCGCGAAACACTCCCTCGCTCACAAGATGCTGCAAGTTGCCGTTGGTGGCACACACCAGACGTATGTCAATGTCTATTTCACGCATGGCACCCACGGGGCGTATTCTCCGTTCCTGCAATGTCCTGAGCAACTGCACCTGTATGTCGTAGCTCAGGTTGCCCACTTCGTCAAGAAACAGCGTGCCGCCGTTGGCGGTCTCAAAGGCTCCCTTTTTATCTGCGTCGGCTCCGGTGAATGCTCCACGCACATGCCCGAAAAACTCAGATGCCGCCACATCACGCGGAATGGCTCCGCAGTCGATTGCCAGAAATGGTTTGTCATTGCGGCGGCTCAGTTCATGAATGCGGCGTGCCACATATTCCTTGCCGGTGCCGCTTGCTCCAAGTATCAGTACCGACATGGGTGTGGGTGCCACCAACGCCACATAGTCATACAACTGGCGTGACACCTCGGAACGTCCTTCAATCCAGTCACTTTCCGCTGTCTTTTCCACGTCGTTTGCCGTAGATGCTTTGGGAATGTCATTGTCGCCTATGGCATCATTAATTTTTGTAAGCAGAATATCCGGCTGACACGGTTTGGCTATGTAGTCGCATGCCCCGTGCTTCATGGCTTCCACGGCATTCTGCACCTCGGCATAGCTTGTCATCATGATAAACGGCGTGCCCACGGCACTACGCTGCATCCATTCCAGCAGGTGCATGCCGTCGCGGTCGGGCAACCGCATGTCGGACAACACAAGGTTGAACTTACTGCCGATAAGAGCCTTCACTGCATCGGAAACCCTCGTCACCCGTTCCACGTCATAGCCTTTCTTTCCGAGCCAGGTCTGCATCATCGTGCCGTATGTCAGGTCATCCTCTACTATAAGTATTCGCTTCTTCTGTCTTTCCATGCAAGTATGCCAGTTTGTCACTTTATAATTTTGCCCATTATAGATTTTTCTGCAAATTTAGATAAAAATGACAGCAGAACAAAATATAAAGCAAAGTTTTAATATTTTTTATGTTGGGGAAGATTCCCGTCTGTGCTCAGAATAATTAAGAAAACTTAATTCTTCATTCGATTTGCGTAAAATTTCCTTATTTTTCATTTTTTTCTGTAACTTTGCAGCTTAAAATAAAAAATAAGCCAGACATATATGGATACAGTAAAAGGGAAAAAGATAGGTTTTGATAACGACAAATATATACGTATTCAATCGGAAAACATTAAGGAGCGAATAGCACAGTTCAGTGGTAAACTGTACCTTGAACTTGGCGGCAAGCTGTTTGATGATCATCACGCCAGCCGTGTGCTGCCGGGCTTTCAGCCCGACTCAAAGCTGCGTATGTTTCAGAAAATCAGCGACCAGATTGAGATTGTGATAGTTATCAGCGCTGAGGATATAGAGAAGAACAAGGTGCGTGCCGACCTCGGCATAACATACGACGAGGATGTGCTGCGATTGCGTGAGGAGTTCCGCAACCGCGGCTTCTTCGTAGGTTCTGTGGTGATTACCCACTATAACGGACAGCATGCCGCCGATGCCTTCCGCCAGCGGCTCAAGCGCATGGACATAAAGTCATACGTGCATTATCTCATTGACGGCTATCCGCACAACGTGGAGCTGATAGCAAGCGACGAAGGCTTTGGCAAGAACGATTATGTGGAGACCGAGCGTCCGCTTGTGATTGTCACTGCGCCGGGACCGGGCTCAGGAAAGATGGCTGTTTGTCTGTCGCAGCTCTACAACGAGCATAAGCATGGCGTTGAGGCTGGGTATGCCAAGTTTGAGACCTTCCCCGTGTGGAACCTTCCGCTGAAGCATCCTGTAAACATAGCCTATGAGGCTGCCACAGCTGACCTTAACGATGTCAACATGATTGACCCGTTCCATCTTGAGGCATACAATAAGATAGCCGTAAACTATAACCGTGACATTGAGATTTTCCCTGTGCTGAACGCCCTGTTCGAGGGCATCTACGGCACCAATCCATATAAGTCGCCCACTGACATGGGAGTGAACATGGTGGGATTCTGTATCAGCGATGACCAGGTGTGCTGCGAGGCTTCAAAGGATGAGATAATACGCAGATACTATGATGCTACAAACAAGTTTGCCAATGGTGCCGACAATGAGAGCGAGGTGCAGAAGATACAGATGCTGTTCAACCAGGCAAAGATTTCAACAGCCACACGTAAGGTGACAACGGTGGCGAAGAAGCGCCGTGAGGAAACAGGCACGCCGTGCGCAGCCATAGAGCTTGCCGACGGCACGATGATAACCTCTAAGTCGTCGGAGCTGCTTGGTCCGAGTGCCGCGCTGCTGCTCAACGCCACAAAATATCTTGCAGGCATCGACCACAATGTGAAACTGATACCGCAGGAGATGATAGAGCCGATACAGAAAACCAAGGTGGAATATCTTGGCGGCAACAATCCGCGACTGCACACCGACGAAGTGCTTGTGGCTCTATCGGTGCTCAGTCAGGCTGACGACAACTGCCGTAAGGCTCTTGAACAGTTGCCTGCACTGCGCGGATGTCAGGTACACTCCACGGTGATGCTTTCGGAGGTTGACCATAAGATATTCAAGAAACTCGGAGTGGGGCTTACCTGTGACCCTGTAAAGAAGAAATAGTAAGGTGTTATGGAATATGTGTTTGAGACCAAGATGATGGTGCGCGATTATGAGTGCGACATTCAGGGAATAGTCAATAACGCCAACTATCTGCACTATTGCGAGCATACCCGCCATCTGTTTCTGCGCGACTGTGGACTGAGCTTTGCGGAACTGCACGAGAAAGGCATCGATGCCGTGGTGGCACACTACGACCTGAGGTATAAGGTGCCGCTCAGGGGGCAGGATGAGTTTTTCTCGCGGCTCAATGTGAGCAAGGAGCGCCTCAAGTATGTGTTCTATCAGGACATCTACCGCGCCTGTGACAACCGTCTGTGTTTCCGTGCTGTGGTGGATGTGGTGTGTCTGGTCAACGGCAGGCTGGCAGAGAGCGATGAGATAGACCGCGCTTTTGAGAAATATCTGAAGAAATAGTGAGAGGCGGTTGCTTTAGAGCACGTCATAAGAACCAATAACCCTAAAACCTAACCGGCAATGACAGAGGCTATATATGCCATGGCGCTGACGCGCATCAGCAACTTCAATTTCACCCAGGCGCTTGAACTATATCGGGCACTTGGCAGTGCCACGGCATTATACGAGCATCGCAACGACATTGCCGATGTGATTGACCATTGTTCGCCGCGCCTGATAGAGGCGTTGAGACACTGGGACGAGCCGTTGAAGAGGGCAGAGGTGGAGATGGAGTTTATCATGAAGCACGGCATAACCGTTATGACACTCAGCGACGACAGTTATCCCCGGCGGCTTGCCGAGTGTGCCGATGCTCCCATCGTGCTTTACTATAAGGGCAGTGCCAACCTCAACAAACCGCAGATTGTCAACATTGTCGGCACCCGTCACTGTACGCCGTATGGCAGCGATAACATAAGCCGGCTGGTGCGCGAGTTGAAGGAACTGTGTCCCGATGTTCTGATAGTGAGCGGACTTGCCTACGGAGTGGACATCGCAGCCCACCGTGCCGCCCTCGGCAACGGTCTTGAAACAGTGGGAGTGCTTGCTCACGGGCTTGACACGCTGTACCCCTCACGCCATAGGGAAACGGCGAAGGCGATGCTCAGTCAGGGCGGACTGCTCACTGAGTTTATGACCGGCACCAATGCCGATAAAGTGAACTTTGTGCGCCGCAACCGCATAGTGGCAGGAATAAGCGATGCCACAATCGTGATCGAAAGCGACATAAAGGGCGGCAGCCTTATCACTGCCGGCATTGCCCGAAGCTACTGCCGCGATGTGTTTGCACTGCCTGGAGCCGTGGGATGGCAGTATTCGCAAGGCTGCAACCGTCTTATCCGTGACAATGGTGCTGCACTGTTCACCTCGGCCGAGGATATAGTGAAAGCCATAGGCTGGGAGTATTGCAAACAATTGGATGAGGCGCGCCACAACGGTATTGAGCGCCGCCTGTTTGCCGAACTTACGGAGAACCAGCAGAAAATAGTCAACCTTTTGCAACGAAGCAATGATATGCAGCTCAACACCATCACTGTTCAGGCAGGACTGCCCGTACAGGTAGTCATCGCCGAGCTGTTTGCCTTGGAAATGCAGGGAGTAGTGAGGTCGTTAGCAGGCGGAATGTATCATCTTATAATGTAATCGTCTGAAAATCACGCTTTGTATTATTCCCCTCATCGAGAGATACACTATCTGTGCCAGCCACAGCGCATGGTTTCCCAGTGATGGCTGCAAGAGGAAATAAGTGGAAAAGAACGCAACGGCAGCAATGACCGACGACACCAGCATACCTCGGGTGGCTGTGAGTCCGATGAACACCCCGTCCCACACAAAAGCCGCCACTCCTGCCAACGGCACTGCCAGCGCCCATGGGAAATACTCGCCCGAGGCTGCTATCACCGTGTTGTCGTCGGTTAGCAGATGCAGAAAGCCTTCACCGCCCAGAGCATAGACGGCAGTAAACACCGCAACCACCACGGCGCCCCAAAGAAACAGCCTCCTTACGGTGGCTCTCACCGCTGCATTGTTGCCGGCGCCATAGTAATGCCCGCAAATTGCCTCGCCGGCATACGCAAAGCCGTCCATGAAATAGGAGAACAGCAGATAGAGCTGCATCAGCACGGTGTTGACGGCAAGTATCACCGCCCCCTGGCGCGCTCCTGCCGAGGTGAAAAACAAGTTTACAGCCACAAGAAACAGTGTTCGCATGAATATGTCGCCGTTGACGCTGAAAAACCTTGTCATGGCACTGCGTGCAAACAGTCCGCCCAGCTCTATATACTTGCCGAGCCTGCCGTAATAGCGCAGGAGCAGCGCAAGCGCAACAAAGAATCCTGTGTATTGCGCTATGACGGTGCCCACAGCCACTCCACGGAATCCCATGCCGAGTCCAGCCACCAGCGTGAGGCTTGCAATGATGTTGGTGATGTTCTGGATTATCGACACCAGCATGGGGATGCGTGTGTTCTGCATGCCTATGTACCAGCCTGTGAGCCCGTAGAGCCCGAGCATGGCGGGCGCTCCCCAAATCACTATATAATAATAGGTGGAGCTTAGCGGCGCTATGTCGGCGGTGGGTTGTATCAGCGCAAACATTATTTGCTGCAGCGGAGTCTGCAAGATGATAAGCAGCAGCGCAATTGCCAGCGACACCGCTAATGAGCGCAGCAGCAGCCGCATCACCTCACTAAGGTTGCGGCTGCCCAGTGCCTGCGAGGTCATGCCGCTGGCTCCCATGCGCAGAAAGCCGAATATCCAATACACCAGATTGAATATCATCGACCCCACGGCAATGGCGCCTATATACGAAACGTTGCCGAGATGTCCCACTATGGCTATGTCGATGAGTCCGAGCAGCGGCACTGTGATGTTGCTCACTATCGATGGGACGGCTATGCTCAGAATCCTGCGGTGATGCTTGTTTATAGTCATGTTTTTATGTCGAAAAACAGTTTTATTGTGCAAAATTACGAATAAATACGCACAAAAATGCTTTTTTGCCGCAAAGTTTTTTGCAGTTTCGTTTATTTTTGCTAATTTTGCCCGAAATATAATTGAGTAAACCTTTGCCAAACTAAAAACGGACTGATGAATCGACTATTTATACTTCTTGTGGCTTTACTGTATGCGCTCACATCGGCTGCCGGTGTCAGTGAACAGTCGTATGGCGAGAAGTGGAGGTCGTATTTCGTTAAGGCATGGAGTCACAGTCTGTCCGACCGTTGTCTGGCGATGGCTGACACACTTTATGCCGAAGGCGAGAAGCACAACGATGACCTGCTGCTGTGCCGCGCCATGTCGGTGAAGGCAAATTACTTTTTTTTCAATCCCGGCAAGGGCGATGTGATAAATGCCGCTGACCATTTGAAGAAGCTTGGCAGAAAAGAGCGCAGGCTGTGCGCCTACTTCTATTTTGCAAGTCTGTATTCCGTGGGCTATAGCCTTAACCATAAACAGCTGATAAAGGCAATCCGCGAGGCGCATATTGTGGAGCAGCAGGCAAAAAAGGACAACCTGAAGTTTGGGTATCACTGCATGCACATCATTAATTCGCTCATTTATGCCCACAACGGCGAATTTGACAAGGCGTTGAAGCAGTCGGAGGATGCCATGCACGATGCTGCGGACAACAACGACCGCTATCGCGCCTATCAGTCAATGGCACTGTGCTATAAAGGCATGCAGGTGTATGACAAGGCATTGGATATCCTGGACAGAATGTATGGTTATTCTGTCAACGACTGGCAGAAATTTCAGGCTGTCTATCAAAAGTGCATGGTGCTGTATCTGTCAGGACATCATGACGAATATCTACAGTTTTATGAGGAACTGCAAAGGTTGAGTAAACGTCTTAACAACGCTAATTCCATGTATCAGCACCGTGCCAGAATCTATTATTTGTGCTGTAAAGGGCAGTTCGATGAGGCTATGCGTATTGCCGTGCGGCAGGGCAACTCTTTTCTCAGTGAGCAGATAGAGGTGATGAAGGCAAAGGGCAACTATCCCCAGGCGTTGAGCCTGTTCATGAAACGCCTGCGTTATGAAGATTCGCTGTCGTGTATCTACACCTACAACGACTTTGCCGAGATTGACCGCGAGGTGGGAAACCTGTCCGAAAAGATTCGGCTCAATAACATACAGCAGAAGAACGTGCAGGCAAAAACCGAGAACACACAACTGCAAACCATGAACTCTGAGCTGGAACTCCTGCAGTTGAAGGCAAGCACCAAACTGATGAGGGAGAAAAATCTTAACCGCAGCCTGAAGATGAAGGAAGAGGCAGACGTGCTGCAACGCCTGAACAACGAAAACAGAATTGCGAAAATAAAGGAGGACAATGTCGAGTCGGAATACCTTTATCGCAAGAATGTGCTGCGGATAGGTATCATATTGCTTACAGTTGTCACTGTGATGGTGATAATATACCTCATATATAAACGTAAGACAGAGAAAATCATCAACAGAAAAAACATAGAGCTGGCGAAGGCATACCAGCTGGCAGAGGAGAGCCAGCTGCGCAAACGGGCGTTTCTTAAGAGCATAAGCCATGAGATACGCACCCCGATAAACGCCATCATGGGATTTACCGAGGTGCTCACCACGCCAGGGCTGATGCTCGATGACAGCGAGGTGGACGACTTGAAGATGCGCATACGCACCAACTCGCAGCATCTTCAGACTCTTGTGCGCGATATTCTTGACACCAAAGGGCTGGAGACAGGAAAAATCAGCGTGAAGATAGAGCCGGTGAGGGTCAACGATGTGTGCCGCTCGGCAATGGCTTTTATCAAGGAGCGCTGCGATGTGAAGGGGCTCAAGCAATATTTTGTTACTGATGTGGACGACGATTATACAATAAACACCGACAGCCAGCGGTTGCAGCAGGTGCTCATCAACTATCTCACCAATGCCGAGAAAAATACAGCCGAAGGGTATATACGCCTGTCGTTCAGCACCGTGGAGCGAAAAGGCTGGCTGGTGTTCAGTGTGGAAGACACCGGATGCGGGGTGCCTGCCGACAAGGCGGATATGATTTTCAACCGTTTCGAGAAGGTCAACGAGTTTGTTCAGGGAGCAGGCATGGGGCTATATATGTGCCGCATCATAGCCAAGCGGCTCAACGGCAGGGCAGAGCTCGACCGCATGTATCAGGGCGGTGCGCGTTTCCTGTTTGCCGTCAAGCAGTTTGTGGTCATGCTGCTGATGCTCATCTCCACAACTGCCGCCATGGCTCAGCTTAACTCGTCGCCAGCCCTTGTGGCTCTTCACGACAAGACAAAGCAGATGCTCAGCTCACCGCAGTGCCTGACAATGGCAGACAGTCTATACTCTCTGGCTGAGAGACAGAACGACCATGACATGCAGTGTCTGGCTATATACGTACACATATCTTATTACCAGCGCCGCGGCGACTACGACGATATGACGAAACACTGCAACCGCATGATGGAGTGTGCGCAGAAATACAATCTCAGCCATCACTACTATCTGGCATGGTACACACGCATAAATTACCTGTTTCAGCAAAGCCGTTCGGCAGAGGCTCTGCGCCAGCTCAATGTAATGCGCGAGCAGGCTGTGAGGGAAAAGAATATCTATGGACAGGCACGATGCTACCGCGCTGTGGGCAACATCTATCTGCGCAAGGGCAACTACAGCATTGCCTTGAAGAATTTCGAGGACGAACTGCACACCATTGAGCATGCCAACACCCGTCAGGACCTGGGCGACGTGTATCAGAAGATAGGCAGTTGCCAGAAATACCTCGGACAATACAAACTGGCGGCACGGACATTCGACAAGGCAATCAAGCTGTCAAGATTTCAGCGGGTGACCGACGAGAACAAGGCGTGGCGTGCCATTGTGGCATTTATGCTCGACGACAGAGACTTGTTCACACGTTATTATGATGAACTGAGTGCCGACTCATTGGCTATGCAAACCATGAACGGGGTCATCATCAATCAGCTGCACATGTTCCACTGTATTATGCTCAACCAGTGGGCAAAGGCGCTTGAAATATGCTATTCCACCAATCCCGCCAGCATGCGCTATATGCTGCTCAGCGACTATTATTATTTCCAGGGCGACAGCTACAAGGCACTTGAAATGAAGGAGAAGCGGCTGGCAGAAGAGTGGAGGGGAGCTGTAGAGGTGCAGCGCGAGGACATGGCGCAGTATTTGTCGCAGATGACAAAAGACCAGATGGAAGTGGAAAAGGTGCGGCTGGAGCAGGAAAACCGTCTGTTGAGCATTAACAACGAGCAGCTGAATCTAAGCAAGCTGACACTGCAGTTGGAAAATGCGAGAGACATCAGGAGCATTGAGCGCACCAGAGAGAACAACGGCAAGCTGGCTTTTAAGGCACAGCGGCATAAGATAGAGCACGCCAAGGCGCAGGCTAAAATCAAGCAGCAGGAGGAAGAGCTGGACATGGCGCGCCATAAGCGCAGCCTGCGCATCATGCTGACAGCAGGAGTGGCACTGTTGGTGATACTGCTGATGATAAGCTATGTGGTTTACCGTAGGCGCGGCAACGTGAAGATATTGCGCGAGAAAAACCACCGTCTGAAGGAGGAGTTGGAGAAGGTCAACCGTTCAAACCGCACAAAGGAGGAGTTTCTCGTTCAGATGAGCCACGAGGTAAACCAGCCGCTCAATGCCATACTCGGCTTCACCGAACTGCTGCTTCGCGACACTTATAAGGACGATGAAAAAGGCAGAATGGATGCCCGCAAGATTGTGGAAGACAGCACACAGCAGCTGCTCAATATCGTAAACGATGCCGTGGAGAAAGCGATGAAATGAAGAATGAAGAGTGAAGAATGAAGAATCAAATAGTCTTAGCGCAGCCCAATTCTTCATTCTTCACTCTTCATTTCCTTAATCAACGATAAGATTCTCTCCCGTCATGTCGGCAGGCTGCTCCAGTCCCATGATGTGGAGGATTGACGGAGCCACGTCGGCAAGACGGCCGTTCTTGACAGTTGCCGAGTTGTTGTCGGTGACATAGATGAACGGCACGGGATTGAGCGAGTGTGCTGTGTTGGCAGAGCCGTCCTCGTTGATGGCGTTGTCGGCGTTGCCGTGGTCGGCGATGATGATAGCCTCGTAGTCGTTAGCCTTGGCAGTCTCAATCACCTCCTTCACGCAGTTGTCCACAGCGTGTACAGCCTTGGCGATGGCGTTGTAGACACCAGTGTGACCCACCATGTCGCCGTTGGCGAAGTTCACCACGATAAAGTCATACATCTGGGTGTTGATGGCAGCGCAGAGCTTGTCCTTCACCTCGTATGCGCTCATCTCAGGCTTCAGGTCGTATGTTGCCACCTTTGGCGAAGCCACCAGTATTCGGTCCTCGTTGTCGTATGGAGTCTCGCGTCCGCCGTTGAAGAAGAATGTCACGTGGGCGTACTTCTCTGTCTCGGCAGTGTGAAGCTGCTTCTTGCCCTGTGCGGCGAGATACTCTCCGAGGGTGTTCATCACGTTCTCCTTCGGGAACAGGATGTGTACTCCCTTAAACGATGCGTCGTATGGAGTCATGCAGAAATACTGCAGGCCTGGGATGGTCTTCATGCCTTCCTCTGGCATGTCCTGCTGGGTGAGCACCTGGGTGAGCTCCTTGGCGCGGTCGTTGCGGTAGTTGATGAAGATTACCACGTCGCCCTCCTCAATCTTGGCGTTCACTGTAGAGTTCACGATAGGCTTGATAAACTCGTCGGTAACACCTTCGTCGTAGCTCTCCTGCATAGCCTTCACCATGTCGTCGGCAGCCTTTCCCTTGCCTTCCACAATCAGGTCGTATGCCTCCTTCACGCGGTTCCAGCGCTTGTCGCGGTCCATGGCATAGAAACGTCCCACGATTGAGCCTATGGCGCCGCCGTTCTTTGCACACACGTCGGTCACGGTCTCAATAAATCCCTTTCCGCTCTTCGGGTCGGTGTCGCGGCCGTCCATAAAGCAGTGTACGAACAGCTTGCCGTCAAGACCGTACTCCTTGCCAATCTCAATCATCTTGATGAGATGGTCGAGCGATGAGTGCACGCCGCCGTCGGAGGTCAGTCCCATCAGGTGCAGCTTCTTGCCGTGCTCCTTGGCATAGCTGTAAGCCTTCACCACCTCTGGGTTTGTAAGGATTGAGCCGTCCTTGCAGGCGCGGTTAATCTTCACAAGGTCCTGATATACAATTCGTCCTGCGCCGATGTTGAGGTGTCCCACCTCCGAGTTGCCCATCTGTCCGTCGGGCAGACCCACGTCCTCGCCTGAAGCCTGGAGCTGCGAGTGTGCGCTTGTTGCTGTGAGATAATCGAGATAAGGAGTCGGTGTATTGAAAATCACGTCACCGCATCCGTGTTGTCCGATGCCCCATCCGTCGAGGATCATCAGTAATGCTTTCTTTGCCATACTACTACTATATAATCTGTCTCTTATACACATCTGACGCTGCCGACGACTC
>ENA-OYXX01000378-OYXX01000378.1-human-gut-metagenome-genome-assembly--contig:-NODE-378-length-21362-cov-9.346928_pt1 | contig 21362 bp, 21 predicted proteins | sample MGYA00243976_ERZ653434 | MGnify/ENA primary metagenome ERZ653434 (study PRJEB26926, sample SAMN06165112) | human gut metagenome | biome: ENVO:00009003; feature: ENVO:2100002; material: ENVO:00002003...
GATCTAGTACGGTCTCGTGGGCTCGGAGATGTGTATAAGAGACAGGAATAAATATATTTTTAACATCGTAAGTGTCATAAATATTGCATTATTTTTATTTTGTGGATGCAGTGATGATTCTGAAGATTCGCAGGAAATGATTCCTTCCAGTATGGTCTGCACCGAATGGGGAACTTCAATGTCTGAAGTTATGGACTATATGAGCGATTACGAAATGAACTCTATGGAGGATGATTTCATTTGCTATAACGGTAAGAATGATGTTCAGACAATATCTTATCAGTTTGATGAAGGAATATTGCAGGCTTCTTTAGTGTTGATACCTGAGGAAAATATGTCTTTGGAGGATTTGAAATATTCGTTTAGTAAATATGAGTATTTAGGTGAGAAAAACGGGGTGGATATTTATGTCAATGAGATAACCAATACTATGGTTACTATAGGCACAAAAATAAACGGTAACAATACTTATTATTCTGTTGGATATGTTGAGCTGAACACGGAAAATTAATAATACGAAAAATAATGAACTATAATATTAGATTTTACACAATCACAGCCCTTATGGCAATATCTTCTGCCGTTATGGCGCAGGACGACCTTCTCATCTACCGTAATGGTGGTGAGAAGGCTGTGAGGATTATCATGGTGAGTGGCAGTGAAGTGACTTACAGTGAGTTTGCAAAGAGTGGACCGGAGCAGAAGGAGAGTCTTAGGGACATATATATGCTTCGATACTCAAAGCGCGGAAACGTATATATTACGGATGACTGCAAGCGCATTACCGGCGAGAACCAGAAGTATGACAAGAATGCTGACATCATATATTTGATTGGCGGCAAGGAGATACTGGCGTATAACCTGCAGATTCTTGAAGATAAAATTATCTATGAGGAAAGGGGCAAGACCAATCTGTTCGGGAAAAAGACTGCGGGGGGTGATGCTGGTTCAAAAATGCTGAATGTCAGTGATGTGTTCTTCATCAAGTATAAAGATGGCACCAAGGACATTATAAATGACATATCGCGTGAAGCCATTGAGGCTAAGGAACGGGCAAAGCGTGAGGAAGAGGAGCGGGTGCGTCAGGCTCAATTAGAGGAAGAGATGAAGAAAGCCAACGAGAAAAAGGTTATTTTCCATAATGTGAAGAGAGGTGAAACGCTTGCTGTTATAGCCAAAAGATATCATGTGACAGCCCGTGAGATAGTAACATGGAACGAACTGCCTGCGAATACGAAACCAACAATAAAACTGAAGCCGGACATGCAGCTGATGATATACGTAAATCCGGAAACGTCTAACTGATAATATTTTAAAGAAATGAAGAAAACATTTTATGGACTGTTGGCAATGTTCATGCTGTTGATGAGCGGCTGCAACAATCAGGGTGGAGACATTATGCAACTTGTGGCAGAACGCGACTCGCTGAAAAGCCAGAATGAGGTGCAGAATGAAAAGCTGACGGCAATAACAGGAACGATAACGGCAATCAATGCTGCGCTTGATTCCATTTCCCTGCAGGAGGGAATGATATTTGCCAGTGACTCGCGCGAAGCGCCGCTGACACGGCTTGACGCATTGAAGAACCTGCAGCGTTTTGAGGGCGTGCTGAATAAGCAGAAAGAAAAAATTGCCGCACTTGAAGCTCAGTTGACAGAGCAAAAAGAGGACAAGGGGTTGAAAGGGCTTGTGGAGCATCTTCAGAATCAGCTCAGGGAAAAAGATGCGCAGATAGCCATGCTGAAATCGGAACTGTCGAAGAAAGATGTCAATATATCACAATTACGCAGGGAAATAGCCTCGCAGCGTAGTCTTATCTCTGAGCAGACGGAAGCCATTGCCCAACTTGACAAGAAGAACAGGATACAGACCACGGCACTCACCAAACAGGATGAAGTGATAAACACCTGCTATGTGATGATTGGCACAAAAAGCGACTTGAAACGCAGGGGAATAATCAAGGGCAAGAAATTGCTTGCCGACGGTGCCCTTGACAAATCAAAATTTGCAAAGGTGGACATCAGAAAGTTTAAAGAGATTTCGTTTGAGGCAAAGCGTCCGCGTATTTTGACAAACACACCTCCCTCAGCATACACTTTGGCAACAAAGGGCAAGCACAGTTATACATTATATATAACTAACGTGACGGCTTTCTGGAGTATATCAAATTTCCTTATTATTCAAACAGATTAAACAATACATTATGAAAGATTCAATAAATAAAAGAATCATCGCTATTGTTGTATGTGTCTTTATCAGTGTTGTGTCAGTATTGGCACAAACTGTAAAAAAACATATTGTAGAGCGTGGAGAAACTCTTCGTGCAATAGCAGACATGTATGGCACAACAGAAGAAAAGATTAAGGATTTGAATCCAGACACAAAAGATTGGGTATATGTTGGTATGGAATTGACTATGCCCTCACAGGAAATTCACAAGATGCCCTCAACGGTTGTTCAGAACAATATACGGAATGATTATGTTGCAAAAGCCGATGCTGCTTTTAAGAAAAAGAAATATAAGTCTGCGGCAAAATATTATGGATTGGCTATAGAGGAAAAACCATCTGCAACATTATATTTTAACAGGGCACTTTCACATTACAATAGAACAAAGTATAATGATGCCATTGAGGATTTTAGAAATTGTATGAATAGTAATCCTACATCAAGTATGGCAGAGCGGGCACGGAATCTTATAGCAAAAGCTCAGCAATACCAAGAAGAAAAAGATAGATTGAATGAAGCAAGAGGACAGGCGTTGTTTGGACTTATTATGGCTGGAACCAATATGTATGTCCAAAGTAAAGCACAAAAGATGCAGCAATCAAGAGGAAAATCTGTTAGTGTTTCTAATAATAGTTCAGACTCGTATAGTAATGAGGACAGTGGCTATTCTGTCCCCCATTCTACCTCTTCTAAAAAAATATGTAAAACTTGTAAAGGGGATGGAAAATGTATGGGCTGTCATGGTACAGGTTATAGAACGGATAATCATTTTGGTACAGGTGTTGATTACTCGAATAAATGTGGAGTTTGTGGAGGAAATGGAATCTGCAATATCTGTGGAGGAAGTGGTTATAAGAATTGATTAGTTCACATGAAAGATTGATAATTTAAATAAATTCGTATGAAAACAAGATTAGAAAAAATCATGATGACATTATTGTTGATTGTCTCATGCTCGATGCCAGTATTGGCACAAAATCCTACCTTTAAGCATGTTGTCGATAAAGGGGAAACAATTGAGTCGATAGCAAAAAAGTATGGGGTGACTAAAGAAAGTATCATTGAATTAAATCCCGATGCAGCACAGTTCGTATATGTGGGGATGGAGCTGAAGATACCTGAAGTGATAAAGAACGAATCACTTTCCATAAATAATATGGAGTCTGCATCTTCTACGTATGACAATAATGGGAAACCACAAAATACTCAGTCTTATTTTGATGGAACAAATTATTCATCCTTACTTACAGAAGGAAGGGACGTCTTTTTATCTTATTCTCCCGATGCAAAATTGTATGGAATAGGCTTTAGCCAAGATATAAATAAATATTTTATGGGCTATTTTGATATGGTTTCTAACCTTAAATTCGGAAAGAACGATTCCTGTACAATGTTGGGAACAATAGGTGTCGGAATAAAACAAAGATACTGCTTTAATGACATGTTGATGCTCAATATCAAGATGTTTCCTTACGTTGGGATTAGTGGCTATGATTACATTAATGAGAAAAGGAAAGAAGATTTTAAGACTGAATTAACATACGGTGCAAGAGCCGAGGCATCTATTGGCTTTAAGTTGTTTACCAATAAGAATGGCAATGATGTTTATCTAACCCTTGGCTATATGATTGGAGCAGCAGAATTTGAGACCGCGGATATGTTTAAAACTGGTATGATAAAATTGGGATATTCAATTATTTTCAAATAAAAGAGTCAAAGGAAAACTTCCATAGCCCCACATTTGTTTTTCAGAAACGTGCTACACGTTGCACCCTACCCCCTGAAAACATCGATAAACACAGGGATTATGCAGGGTGCAACGTAGGCAAAAACGTAGCACCCGCACTTCTGGCAAAGCCAAAAAAACATAAAAATATTCTGTTTTTTTGGCTTTGCACCTGCTTATTAGTAACTTTGCAACAAAAATAAAGAAAGGCAGCACGCCCATGAACACTAAGATGATTGAGAAAATACGCCAGTACCTTTCCACACAACCAGTGAAGAAAGCGTGGCTGTTTGGCTCCTTCTCCCGCGGAGAAGAAAGTGAGACCAGTGATGTGGATATTCTCGTGGAGTTTGACAGGACAGGCAAGCCCGTTACTCTGCTCACATACGCACGAATATGGAGGGAGCTACAGGAACGGTTGGGACGTGAGGTAGATTTGGTAGAGGAAGGCACCTTAAAGCCCTACGCCGCAAAATCAGCAGACAATGATAAATGCCTGATATATGAGAGAAAGAATTAAAGACTATGACCGACTCCTACATATAAAGGAATCCATAGACAATGTGTTCCAGTCCCACATTTATATGGGACACCTACAAAAATGACCTTGATATTCTAAGACAACAAGTACAAACGTATATGAATGAATTGGGGAGGCAGTGAATCTTATTTTATCTCCCACTTCTCAATGGTCCTTTTCTCACTGTCGAAGCTGATACCGACCTTAACTATCGGCAGTCCGCAGAGCGCAAAGCGTGACCGTTAGGAGTATTCTATAGTGAATATTGACGAAAAGTGTGAATAATCACAAAAAAAGCACATGGAATCGAATAATTTTGGATAATGTTTATTATCTTTGTAGACGAAAAGTGTTACATTGTAACAGAAAAAGTCTATTATATGATCATAAGAAGAGACAGATACCTAAAACAGGTTATTAGCAAGAAGAAGAACGGCATGATTAAAATCGTGACGGGCATCCGCCGTTGTGGTAAGTCATACCTGTTAAATGTGCTTTTCCGTCAGCACCTGCTCGATGAAGGCGTGCAAGAACGTGACATTATCATGTTGGCACTTGATGAAGATATAAACATACGATATCGTAACCCATTGGAACTGGGCAAGTATATTCGCGAGCAATGTACCGATCAGTCGCGTTACTTCTATGTTCTGTTGGATGAGATACAGAAGGTAGATAGCATTCCGAATCCCTATCTGCCAGACAATCCGAATGAGAGCATCGGCTTTGTGGATGTCCTTTTAGGACTGAAGAATCTCTCCAATGTTGACTTGTATGTCACCGGCAGCAATTCCAAGATGCTTTCGGTGGACATACTCACTGAATTCAAAGACCGTGGCGAGGAAATCCGGATTAATCCGCTCACCTTTGATGAGTTTATGTCTGCCTATCAGGGGGACATTCGTATGGCATGGACGGAGTTTATGATGTATGGCGGCATGCCATTTGTGTTGAGTAAGACAGGTCATGCTGAAAAAGCCTCCTATCTTCATGGTCTTTTCGAGCGTACCTATATTACCGATGTGATAGAACGCAATAATCTCAGAGGTTCCAAGGATGTGCTGGAAGAGCTGCTGAACATTCTTGCTTCTTCTGTGGGCAGTTTGACTAATACCACGAAATTGGAGAATACCTTCAAGTCTGAAAGACAGGTAGGCATTTCACACAATACAATATCTGCATATATAGACAGTTTTATAGACGCATTCATCTTGAAGAAAGCTGCGCGTTATGACATTAAGGGCCGGAAATATATCGGTGCGCAGCAAAAATACTTCTACAGCGATGTAGGGCTGCGAAATGCACGCTTGAATTTCCGCCAGCAGGAAGAGAATCACATCATGGAGAACATCATCTACAACGAATTGACTGCCCGTGGATTTAGTGTGGATGTGGGTGTTATCGAGACAACGGTTGTCAACGTTGATGGTAAGCGTCAGCGTTCTCTCTTGGAAGTGGATTTTGTGTGTCACAGAGGTCATGCCCGCTATTACATTCAATCTGCTTTGACGGTAGCAGAAGAGAGTAAACGGCTGCAGGAAATTAACTCTCTCACCAAGATTAATGACTCCTTTGTGAAGATTGTGGTCGTGCGTGACTATATCATTCGCTGGCATGATGAAGCAGGCATTCTTTACATTGGTATTGAGGACTTTCTTCTCAATTACATCAATCAGATGGAATGAACATGGTCATATATTTCATTAGTCAGATTCAAAGAATGTCAATACAAAAAATTATAATATTGTCTGTTGCTATATTAATCTCCTGCGCAGGAATGGCGCAGGAGGCAGCCACAAAGCGCATACAAATCACAGGCACCGATGACAGCCAGCCTGCGACAGTCTGTGTGAGCGTGACTGAGTATGTGGACAAAGAACATGCGGGCAATATCGTTGAAGGGATGTTGCTTCGTTCTGACATACGCGGAAGGATTGAAACGCCCGAAACGTATTTTGACGGAAGTGCGAAGTCAAAGGCGGCAATGGACGTCTTGATGCTTACTCAAGGGTGGAGCAGATATGATATTAACAGTATACTTTGTGACACAGCCCAGACAAGGCGGCACACTATGGAGACGGAGCAGACAATATCCGGCAATATCAAGGGAACGTTTCACAAGGTGAAATACCCCAAACTGAAACTGTTAATTCCCAATACGGGCTACCAGACAGAAATACAGTTGGAGCGTAGCGACACCTTTTGTATATCCGGCTTGGATTTTGTGGACGGTACCGTCATACAGCTTCAAGCCTTGAACAGAAAGTCGTCGGATGCTTTTATCACGCTCAATATCTCAGAGAAACAATATCCGTCACTCGGCGGGTTTATATCTCAGAGGGCTGACAGTTCGGTCTTACTTAAAACTATCATTCCCGACAGCACTGCACTCCGGCAGCTGAGCCGCTATTCGTTTGAATTGCCAACCGTGAAAGTGACAGGCCGCAAATTAAAGCCAATGAACTCACGCAATCTCATGCCGGACAGATTTCTTGAGGAAGGCAATGCAAACTTTGAGCGAATGCCGACAATGGAGCAGCTCCTGAGCAGGATAGGGCTGTGGGTGAGTGATGCTGAGATTTTTACTGACGACGGAGAAGAAATAACAGTGCGGTGTGCCGGCAAAAGAGTTAGAAATAAATTTGTGCCTGCAGAGGTGAAACTTAACGGCACACGTGTGTCGGACTATGAGTTGGCGGATATAATACTTATGAATCCTAATGAAATAAAACAGATAGAATATTTTGTATCATCCAATTACGAGGTATTCGGAAATTTAGGCGGCATAAAAAGCTTGTATGGCAATGCAACTGCCGGTGGCGGATTGCTGCTAATATACACAAAGTCACCTATACACCCCTCACGTTTCAGGCGTGACCGCCCGTTGTCATTGGCTACGGTAAACCAATTGGGCTATAAACCGGCGGTAGAGTTCTATGTGCCCCGGAACACAAGCACCGGCGAATACGACTATCGTCCTACAGTGTACTGGACCCCACACTTCATTATTGATAAAGCCGGCAGGACAATCAGCCTCGTCGGGCTAAAGCCGGGGAAACGTTATCTGTTGACTGTAGAAGGTGTGAGCGATGAGGGTAAACTGATTTACAAACAGGAAGTTATAGAACTATGAACATCATAAGGATGATATTGTTAATGATATGCGGCGCATGGGGTATTACAGTCAGCGCACAGTCATTGGAAAAACGGATAACAGAGTTTTTCGCACGTAACTCGCAGGAAAAGATATATCTCCAAACCGACAGACACTATTATCTGGCAGGCGACAGTGTATGGTTTCGTGCTCATCTGGCTGATGCCGCAACACATCTGCCGTCTACAAGTCATGATTATCCCAAGGGGCGCTCAAAGTTTGTGTATGTAGAACTGCACGACAATGCCGCCGACACGCTCATTGAGCGTGCCATGATAAAGCAGGACTCTATGGGAGTATTTGCCAATATGATGGTATTGCCTGCCAATCTAAACACCGGCATCTACACATTGGTGGGATATACACGCCACATGATGAACTATCCGCAGGAACTCTTTGCATACAAGGAGATTGTGGTAGGGGCACTCAAGCGCGGCTCTGTTGGTCCGGCTCCTATGCTGGCAGGAGCCGAAGAGAAACAGACAAAGAAGAATAAACGTGAGGCGCAACACGCACACGATGCCGATAACATCACCATTGCGGCTCTTCCTGAAGGTGGAAATCTTATTGCAGGCCACAGGCAACGGTTGGCTTATAAGATAGTGAACGGGCAGGACTATGGTGTTGACGCTGACGTAAGACTCATACAGACATCCAATGACTCGGTCATTGCAGAAGGCTCATCGTTGCACAAGGGTATGGGCACACTCTATTTCGTGCCTCTCGCAACGGAACACTATCGCCTGGAGGCGTATGCTAAAGACGGCAGAGCCTGTCACGTGGCAGTGCCCGATGCTTTGACGCGCGGCATCACCATGACTGTTGTGCAGCGAAAAAATATGCTGTATGTCACACCGATAATGGAGGGCGTTGACGCTTCCGAACTCTCACTCGCACTGTTCGGCGGCGGCAACCTGCTCACCATGGAGCGGCTCAACGGCAAGACTATAGCTATCGACACCAAGACATTGCAGCCTGGAGTGGTTAACGTCGCGATTGTAAACGACAGAATAAAGGAAATGTACGCCGAACGCCTTGTATTCATCTATCCAGAAAGGAAAGATGATATTAAGATTGTGATTGAATGAATATTATTTTTTCACTTTCTTATACCACTTTAGCAGTTCGCCCTTGGTTACTCCGTGCCGCTGCATGTCGTCAAGTGCCTCACGTGCCTCGTCCTTGCGGCCGAGGGTGATGAGCAGTTCCACGCGGGAAATCATATAGCCGGTGTCGGAGGGATTGCGGCTGATAGCCTGCTCCCAATCGTAGAGAGCCACTTCTGCCATGTTGTTTGCCTGCTCGTAGACGGCGCGGGCGGCGTATGCCGAGGCACTGTCTGGGAATTGCTGCACCACGCGGTTGTACATGTCGAAGGCATCACGCTTCTTTCCCATTTTTTCGTAGACGTAAGCCAGTCCGAGCTGTGTCTCTAAGTGCTTGGGAACAATCTTCAGCACATTCTCATAGTCGCTCTTCGCCCAGTCGTAGTGGTGCAGCTTGGTGTGGGCGTAGGCACGGAAATATCGTGCAGCGAGATTTTTATCGTCAATCTCAAGCACCTTGCCATATTTCTCAATGGCATAGTCCCACTGCTGTTTCTCAATGTTCACCGCAGCCTGTTTCAGCAGTGTATCGCACAGCTGTGCGTTGCTGAGTTTTGACTTTGCATCGAAAAAACGCTCTGCCGACTGACCGAATGAGCCAACCGAGCAGAGCATTATGAATATTGTGATAAGCGTTTTGCGCATCATCATTCCAAATAAGTTTTACGGGTGAACAGACTTATGCCTTCTTGATGAAGTCAACAATCCACAGTCCCACTTCCTTTGTGCCGTATTTTGCACCGCCTTCAACCTGAATCTCAGGTGTGCGTACATTCTCGTCGAGACTTGCATCAACAGCCTTGCGCACAAGCGTGCCCTCCTCCTTCAGTCCGAAATGCTCGAACAGCATTGCCACGGAGAGAATCTGTGCCAGAGGGTTGGCGATGTTCAGTCCCTTAGCCTGCGGCCATGAACCGTGGATAGGCTCAAACACAGGAGTGCTCTCTCCGGTGGAAGCCGATGGCAGCAAGCCCATTGAACCGCTGATTACCGAGCCCTCGTCAGTGAGAATGTCGCCGAAGGTGTTCTCGGTCACCATCACGTCGAAGAACGTTGGCTCCTGAATCATGCGCATGGCGGCATTGTCCACATACATGTAGTCGGTTGTTACCTCAGGATACTGAGGTGCCATTTCCTGTGCAATCTGGCGCCACAGACGGCTTGAAGCCAGCACGTTTGCCTTGTCAACCACGGTGAGGTGCTTGTTGCGCTTCATGGCATACTCGAATCCCACCTTGAGAATACGCTCAATCTCCGGGCGGGTGTAGAAGTTGGTGTCGTATGCCTTGTCGTTGTCCTGATACTTCTCGCCGAAGTACATACCGCCAGTAAGCTCGCGGATACACATGAAGTCGGCACCCTCAACAAGCTCCTTGCGCAGGGGCGACTTGTGAAGCAGGCACTTGAATGTCTGCACGGGACGGATGTTGGCAAACAGTCCCAACTTCTTGCGCATGGCAAGCAGTCCCTGCTCAGGACGCACCTTGGCAGTAGGATTGTTGTCGAACTTTGGGTCGCCCACTGCCGAGAACAGCACGGCATCGGCATTCTTACATGCCTGATAGGTCTCTTCAGGGAACGGATCGCCTACCTTGTCGATAGCGTCTGCACCGCAGACTGCATATTCGTAACTCACTGTGTGACCGAACTTCTCGCATACTGCGGTCATTACGTTCACACCTTGCTCTGATATTTCGGGGCCGATACCGTCGCCCGCCAATACTGCAATTTTAAAATCCATTGTTTTTATCTTGTTTTTTTATTGTTTTTTTTATGAATTGTAGGAGATGTAGGAGGATTTGGAGATGTAGGATAGGTGGGGAGAGGATTAGGAGAAGTTTTCCTCGATGATATTCAACATCTTCATCGTTGCCTTGATAGCCGCCTCTGTCTGGTCGGCATCCAGTCCGCGGGTGCGGATTACGCGGTCTTCCCAGTTCCACACTATGACAGTCTGCACGAGTGCGTCGGTGCGTCCGCCCGGCGGAATGCTCACTGTGTAGTTGTCGAGCCACGGGAACTTTCTACCGAGCTTCTCCTTATATATATGGCGCACGCAGCGCACGAAGGCATCATACTGACCGTCGCCCGTCGCCTGTTCCTCAAACACGCTGTCGCCCACCTGCAGCTTTACGCTTGCCATCGGCTTCAGTCCGTAGTTGGTGGTGACGAAGTAGCTCAACAACTGCACTTTGTCGTCGGGCACATCATGCTTCAGCACATCGCTCACAATGTATGGCAGGTCTTCCTGCGACACAAGCTCCTTCTTGTCACCCAACTCAATGATGCGCTGGGTCACGCGGCGCGTCTGCTCAGGACTAAGCTCCAGCCCCAGTTCTTCGAGATTCTTCAGAATGTTTGCCTTGCCGCTGTTCTTACCCAGCGCATATTCGCGCTTACGTCCGAAACGCTCCGGCACAAGGTCATTGTAATAGAGGTTGTTCTTGTTGTCGCCGTCGGCATGCACCCCAGCCACCTGGGTGAACACGTTTTCGCCCACGATAGGCATATTGGGAGCCACTGCGATGCCCGAATATCCCTCTACCAGATGACTTATGTCCTTCAGCTTGTCCTCCACGATGTTGGTCTTGGCATGGAACTGGTCGCGCAAAATCACCTGCACGCTCGACAGCGGTGCGTTGCCGCAGCGCTCGCCCAGTCCGTTTACCGTGACGTGCAATCCTTTCGCTCCACTAAGCACAGCCGCTAATGAGTTACTCACTGCAAGGTCGTAGTCGTTGTGGGCATGGAAGTCAAAATGACATTCGGGATAACGCTTGCGCATTTTGCGCAGCAGCTCTATCACCTGCAGCGGATTGAGCACCCCAAGCGTGTCGGGCAACATAAAGCGGCGTATGCAGGTGTCCTTCAGCGCGTCCATAATCTTATAGACATATTCCGGTGAGTCCTGCATTCCGTTGCTCCAGTCCTCAAGATAGAGATTCACAATGAAGCCCTTCGACTGGGCATAGTCCAGCACACTTTTGATGTCGGCAATATGCTCCTCACAGGTCTTCTTCAGCTGATGGGTGCAGTGGTTCTCGCTGCCCTTTGCCAGTAGGTTGATGACATGACCGCCGCATTCGGCAATCCAGTCCACCGACTGACCGCCATCCACGAAGCCAAGCACCTCAACCTTGTCGAGCATACCAATCTGATGAGCATAGCGGGTAATCATCTTCACCGCCTCCTTCTCGCCGTCAGACACACGAGCCGACGCCACCTCAACACGGTCAACATTGACATCGCGCAGCAGCATGCGTGCAATCATGAGTTTCTCATGAGGCACAAACGACACGCCGTTGGTCTGCTCGCCGTCGCGGAGCGTGGAGTCCATAATCTCTATGAACGGCTGAATGCCACGATAGGTGTTGTTTATTTGTTGCGCTGTTCCCATCCTTCAATCTTATCCTTGTTCTCCAGCAAGAAGTCGATATCGTCAAGCGCGTTCATGAGACAATATTTTTTGTATCCGTTGATTTCAAACTTCTCGCTCTTGCCTGTAGCAGTGTTGGTGACAGTCTGGTTTGGCACGTCGACAATCACTTCCATCTTTGGATTCTGCTTTATGCTGTCAAACAGTTCGCTGAGAAACTCGGGTGTCACCACCACGGGCAACACAAAGTTGTTAAGCTCATTGTTCTTGTGGATGTCGGCAAAGAAACTTGAGATAACCACACGAAATCCATAGCCGGCGATTGCCCATGCGGCATGCTCGCGGCTTGAACCGCTTCCGAAATTCTTGCCAGCCACGAGAATCTCACCGCTGTATGTCGGGTCGTTGAGTACAAAGTTCTTGTTCAGCGAGCCGTCGGGATTGTAACGCCAGTCACGGAACAGGTTGTCACCGAAAAATTTCTCTTCTTTGGTTGTTGCCTTAAGAAAGCGTGCCGGTATTATCTGGTCGGTGTCGACATTCTCCAAAGGCAGTGGCACACAGGTGCTCTTTATTATGTTGAATTTCTGCTTCATTGTTGTTTTAAGAATTTTAGGAGGGGTAGGTTACATCATCTCTCTCGGGTCGGTGATTACTCCCGTCACTGCTGCGGCAGCGGCAACAAGTGGCGATGCCAATACTGTGCGGGCTCCCGGTCCCTGACGACCTTCAAAGTTACGGTTGCTGGTTGACACACTCAGCTTGCCTGCAGGAATCTTGTCATCGTTCATTGCAAGACATGCCGAGCAGCCGGGCTGACGGATTTCAAAGCCAGCCTCCTCAAGCACCTTGTCGAGACCTTCCTCACGAATCTGAGCGTCTACCATCCATGAGCCCGGAACGAGCCAAGCCACCACATCGTCGGCTTTCTTCTTGCCCTTCACAATGCTTGCGAATGCACGGAAGTCCTCAATACGGCCGTTGGTGCAGGCACCGAGGAACACATAGTCGACCTTTTTGCCCAGCATCTTCTCACCGGGATTGAAGCCCATGTAGCCAAGCGACTTGAGATAGCTTGCGCGTCCTGCCTCGTCGATGGTCTCAACGGCAGGGATAGTCTCTGTTATGCCGATACCCATGCCAGGGTTTGTACCGTAGGTTACACGTGGCTCAATATCGGCGGCATTGTAGGTCAGTTCCTTGTCGAACACGGCATCATCACCGCTCTTCAAGGTCTTCCAATATTCCACAGCCTTATCCCATTCCTCGCCCTTCGGCGCATACTCACGGCCCTTGATATATTCAAATGTCTTCTCGTCGGGGGCAACGAAGCCTCCACGGGCACCCATCTCAATCGAGAGGTTGCACAGTGTGAGGCGGCCCTCCATTGAGAGGTCTCTCACCACGCTGCCACTATACTCCACGAAATATCCCGTGGCACCGCTTGTGGTGAGCTGCGCCATGAGGTAGAGAGCCACATCCTTGGCTGTCACGCCCTTTTGCAGTGTGCCCTCAATGTTGATACGCATCGACTTGGGCTTGCTCTGCAGAATGCACTGCGAAGCCATTACCATCTCCACCTCGGAAGTTCCTATACCGAAGGCAACAGCACCCATTGCACCGTGAGTAGAAGTATGTGAGTCACCACATACGATGGTCATGCCCGGCAGTGAAAGTCCACGCTCCGGACCCACCACATGGATGATACCGTTTTTCTGGTTCATCATGCCAAAGTGGTTGAGACCGAAGTCGGCTGCGTTCTTTGCCAGTGTGTCCACCTGTGTCTTTGATACAGGGTCTTCTATCGGCTTGTCCTGATCGTGAGTTGGTGTATTGTGGTCGGGCATACAGAAAATCTGCTCCGGACGGAAACACTTGATACCCCTTGCCCTCATTCCGGCAAACGCCTGTGGCGATGTCACCTCGTGGCAGTAGAGTCTGTCTATATACAGCTGTGTGGGACCGTCGTCAACAACCTGCACCACATGCTTATCCCAAATCTTGTCGAATAATGTATTCATTGTCGTATTGTCTTTATTTCTACTTCAGTTATTTCTTAAACTTGTTGATACAATCTATGTATGCCTCAACGCTGGCGGTCACAATGTCGGTGTTGGCACCGAAACCGTAGTAAACGCTGCCGTCATACTCCACCTGCATGTGCACCTTACCCACATCGTCGGAGCCTTTGCTTATTGCCTGGATGGTGAACTCCTTGAGGGTCATCTGACGCTTGATGATGTTCTTCAGTGCCTTGATTGCCGCATCCACAGGACCGTTGCCCGATGCCGAAGCCTCGAACTTTTCGCCGGCAAGGTAGAGCCCTATGCAAGCCACGCTCTTCACACCCATGCCAGTGGTCACCTGCAGATAGTCAAGCTTGATGCTGCGGCTCATGGCACGCTCCATGCCGGCAAGCATCAGAATGTCGTCGTCGTGCACCTCTTTCTTGCGGTCGGCAAGTTTCAGGAACTCCTGATAAGTGTTGTCAAGCTTTTCGCCCTCCATCTCAATGCCCAGCACGCTCAGACGATGCTTCAGTGCGGCACGTCCGCTGCGGGCTGTCAGTACTATAGAGTTGTCGTCGATACCCACATCCTTCGGGTCCATGATTTCGTAGGTCTGAACGTTCTTCAGCACGCCGTCCTGGTGTATGCCGCTTGAGTGGGCAAAGGCATTGCGGCCCACAATAGCCTTGTTGGGTTGTACGGGCATGTTCATCAGCGATGAAATCATGCGGCTGGTGGGATAAATTTTCTGGGTGTTTATGTTGGTCTCGATTCCCAGCGTCTTGTGGCACTTCAGAATCATTGCAATCTCCTCCTCGCTGGTGTTTCCCGCACGCTCGCCGATACCGTTGATGGTCACCTCCACCTGGCGTGCGCCGTTAATTATACCTGCCATGGTGTTGGCTGTCGCCATTCCCAGGTCGTTGTGGCAGTGGGTTGAGATTATCGCCTTGTCCACACCGTCCACATGGTCCATCAGATACTTTATCTTTGCGCCATATTCGTGAGGCAGGCAATAACCAGTGGTGTCGGGGATGTTCACCACCGTGGCACCAGCCTTGATGACAGCCTCCACCACACGGGCAAGATACTCGTTGTCGGTACGGCCTGCATCCTCGGCATAGAACTCCACGTCCTCAACATACTTCTTAGCATATTTCACCGCAGCCACGGCACGCTCGATAATCTCCTCACGGTTTGAGTTGAACTTATACTTAATATGTGAGTCGCTTGTGCCTATTCCTGTGTGAATACGCTTGCGCTTGGCATATTTCAGGGCATCGGCAGCCACGTCGATGTCTTTCTCCACAGCACGTGTAAGGGCACAGATGGTGGGCCATGTCACGGCTTTTGAAATCTCGATAACCGAATTGAAGTCACCCGGGCTGGATATAGGGAATCCTGCCTCAATCACATCCACTCCAAGCTGTTCAAGCTGCTTTGCCACCTGTATCTTCTCAACAGTGTTCAACTGGCAGCCCGGCACCTGCTCACCGTCACGCAGTGTGGTGTCAAAAATATATAATCTGTCTGTCATAATCACATTTTTATCCTTTTACCTTTATAAATCGCCTGCAAAATTACAACTTTTTTATGTATTACGCAAATAATTTATAAGTTTTCTGCTTATTTTTCTTATAAACCGTAATTTTATCTCAGTCTCAGCTGGTCGCCTACCCTCAATTCATCATAGGGACTCATACGGTTCAACTTGTAAAGGCTCTTAAGTCTTATGCCGTAAGTCTGGGCAATGGAGTACATCGACTCTCCGGCACGCACATAGTGCAGCCTGCCCTTGTATTCCTTAGCTGCCTTCTTCTGCTTCTTCATCAGATAGAGCGGCTCGCCCACCTCAAGACGGTCACGGCGGTCGCGCTCGTTATAGCTTGCCAGTTTTCGCGGTGATATTCCCATTTCCTTGGCAATCGACTCGAAAGTGTCCCTCGCGCGTACCTTTATATAATAGTTCTTGTTGTAAGCGTAAATCTTATGCAGCTGTGCCGAGGAAACGCGGCTGCGGTCGTGGCGCACCATGAACTTGTCGTAGCCCTTCGCCGTGTCATACTGGTAGAGTTTGTAGAGCTGGATGATACCTATCAGCTGGTCGGCATACTTAGGGTTTGTGGCATAGCCTGCTGCCTTCAGTCCGCGTGCCCATCCCTTATAGTCGGTGGGGCTAAGGCTGAACAGGCTGCGGTAGCGCTGACCGCTGCGCAAAAAACGCGAATGGTCCTCAAAACTGTCGTATGCCGAGGGATAGCGGCGGAAACACTCATTGCGCTCATCGTCGTCCTCATAGATAGATGCACCTCCCCAGCCGTGGCATTTTATTCCGAAGTGATTGTTGCCTTTCACGGCAAGACGGCTTCTGCCGGCACCGCTTTCCAGCAGTCCTTGCGCCAGAGTGATGCTTGCAGGTATGCCGTGCGCCTTCATCTGCTCAATGGCAAGGTCTTTATATTGGTCGATATATTGCTGGTATGCTGAATTCCATTTCATCTGCGCATTGACTGATAAGACGCAAACGAAGCCTAAAAAAACGGTGAATATCCTTTTTATTGTCATTTTTAAATTATTAGGATGCAAAAATACTATAATTATTTGACATTGTCGAAGTTTTTTATTATTTTTGCAAAAAATTAATATACTGATGAAAGAAATTATACTGACCTCACGTATTATGGAGTGTACAGCCGATGAGCTGTGTCCTCAGGAGAAAGCCCTTGTCGAGGCTGCCAATAAAGCTACATTCCGTTCCTATTCGCCCTACAGTAAGTTTTCCGTAGGTGCGGCTCTTCTGCTTGCCGACGGTACAGTGATTCCAGGTTGCAATCAGGAGAACGCAGCGTTTGGAGTAACCATGTGTGCTGAGCGCAGTGCCCTCTTTGCTGCAGGAGCACAATATCCCGACATTCCTCCTGTGGCTATAGCCGTCTCGGCGCGTAATGAACAGGGCTGCTTTCCCGATTCTCCCATTTCGCCTTGTGGTCCATGCCGTCAGGCGATGATTGAGACCGAGACGCGCTACAACCGCCAGCTCGTCATACTGCTTGTGGGCAAGGAAAAGATATACCGCATGGAGGGAATCAAGACTCTCATGCCGCTGTCGTTTACAGACTTTTAGCCTGTATTATTCATAGCTTTCCGTTACGAGAGCCCTAAATGGCTGTGCAGCAGCGAAAGCACAGCGATGACGATGCAGGATGTAGTAAATCCTACTTCCAAGGAGGAAGAGCGAGCATTTTGCTAATGTGCTGTCAGTTAGGACTCGCAGTAGGAAAGTCTATGAATAATGCAGGTTAGGGTAGGGGAGTGATAAAAAAATAAGGCAGGTTCTAAAACTCTGCATAAAAACATGCTGTTTTGGAACCTGCCTTGAAAGAGAGAGAGAATCATCTTTTGCTTAATATACTAAATGCTTCATCCAGCATACCGCTAATAAAAGGGTCGTAATTTGTCTTTCGTATTGCGTTTTTCATATCTGTAACACCTGACTGGCATGCGCTGCGCTCGTTGTTGCTTAACAGCTTTGCGTGCTTCTTGCAAAGCTGCACAAGTTTCACGGCGATTCCCGTCTGCAGCGCTTTCTGTTCATTGTGTTTGATGGCGTCGAGGAAAGCCACGCGCAGATTTCCGAACAGTATGAGGAAATCGCTGTCGGTTGAAATGTTTTCGATATCGGTGTCAATATCCGCATTGGCGCCATTGCCGCTGGTAATCACACGCACCTCGTTGCCGTCCACTATTGTTGTGGTAGATGACACGTCTATGTTTTTCAGTTTCTTTAGCGATGACAGTTTCTTTAGCGATTCCCAACTGTCTGTTGGCTTCGGAGGCTTGTTTCCGTAAATCCTGTACAGCAGGCACCGCATGGCATCGCCCTCGTCATACCACACCATGGCATAGACGAACCGCTTGTCGGCATTGCCTTTGTCGTTGACAAAAAGCAGCCAATAGTTGTGTCTCGGATTCGAGCAGAACAGAATGTTGTATTCCTGATTGGGTCCATACGAGACGTTGTATCTCTCGGTTGGCTGGTTCTTTCCTTGATACACAAAGCGGTATCCTTCTGCCGCGTCCATGTCGAAGGCTTCCTCCACCTTTTTTATCTTTGAAAAGTGTTTTTTGTTAACCCTCAGCACCGTGCAGTAGCAGTATGTTGTGGGATTGGCGTTGTCACCGTCGAGATACCTGTTTGCCTTCACCTTTTCCACTGACTTGTCGTTTGCCAGGTTTTCCATTTCCTTGATGACGTTTTTCTGTGCCGTCATTCCTGTTGCCATCATTATCATGGCTGCCGTAATAAAAGCTTTTTTCATATTCTATTTCCTTTTTATCATTTGTCCTTTAACTTCTTCTAACTCCTTCCAACTAATATGTTTCCTCTATATAATAGCTGTCAGCATCGTTCGTCCACTCTTCAAACTCAGCCACTGCGATGGCATTTTTCTGCATGATGGTGTTCAGGTCGATTTTCTGCTGCATATACACAGCCTGTATCAGCAAATCAGTCTGGCGCACAGCTTCCTCAATGTCTATCTTCATGCTGTCGGCATTGTCCGACGCCTCTGCAAGATAATGCCTTGGCACAGGCGGAGTCTCGCGCAACCGCTTTGTCCTAATCACTTTTTTCTTCACCGTCTTGCGCTCATACGGCACAGTGTTCACCTTTGTCGTGTCGGCGCTTACATCGGTCTTTGCCGTGTCGCGTGCAGTTGTCATTGCCACGCAGTCACCGGCATAATGAGGATGCTGTGGCTCTGTTCCGCTCCATCGCCATGCGCCGATGACTATCAGCAGTGCCACTGCCGCGGCGGCACAATAGCGCATCCACATATTTATATTATAATGACGTATGTCATCGCCAAACATTGCAAACATCTCCCTGTATGCCTGCCAGTCGTCCTCGGGAATGCTGTCAGGAGCTTTCTTGCGTCCCGCCTTTCTGAAATATTCAGCCAGCATGCTCTCCTCTTCCACCGAGGTCATGCCGTCCATATATTTCTGCAGGAAATCCTTTATGTTACTGTCGTTTATCTTCATTGTCTGTTGCGCTTTTTCAAATCCTCAAATATCTTTCTCCGTGCCGATGACAGCATTGTTGCCACCGATGCCGCTGTAATTCCCAATATGCGCGCTATCTCGCCGTTGGACTTCTGCTCCACCTGCCTCATGGTCATCACCTGCATCTCTCTGTCGGGCAGCGAGGCAATGCGCTTTCTCAGCCAGTGTTCGTCCTCGTCCATCTCCATCATCCCGTGGGGTGATGCCGTGCGGGTGTCGGGCGGTTGCCATTCTCCGCTTCTGCCTTGCACGCCGTCTATGGCAACAATTAATTCAGAGGTCAGCTTTCTGTGGCGTGAAGAGTCGATGACCAGATGGCGCGTGGCTATCCTCGCCAGCCTGTTGGCATGCTGTATGTCGCACAGGTCGCTGTGCACAGCCCACAGTTTCAGCATTGCGTCCTGCGCCACGTCATCGGCATCAGCCATGCCCAATCCCATCATCCGGGCTTGTGCCACAGCCTGTTGCCGCAGTGTGGCTGCAATGGATTCAAACGTTTTCTGGTTCATCGTCTCTCCCCGTCGGCTATCATGAAAATTATGGCTGCGCCTCTATTCCGTTGGGCGAAAAGGCAGAGCGTTCCGTACTGCTGCCAGTACTCATGGTCTGCGACCTTTTCAGGTTGTTGTCGTAAATGTTGCCCGACCCTCTTTTATGTCTGCTGTACATGTTAGTGGCGCCCGAAAGTCTCATGTCGCCGCTGCCATACAGCGTGGCGGTAATGTTGGAACACGAATCGAAGTTGGCCGTCATGTCGCCGCTGCCATGCAGATTGACCAGCGACGTAGTTGTCTTGGCATTCTTTATTTTCATATCGCCGCCATACTGATTTACGGCGAGAGCTTTGCAGTTAATTGACGATAGAGTCATGTCACCGCTTCCCTTAAGTGTAGTTGACACAATATCGGCACTGCTCACTCTGTTTATCTCCATGTCGCCGCTGCCTTGCAAGTTTACTACCAAATTGGGACTGTCAGCATCGCCCACCTCAAAGTCACCGCTGCCTTGAAGCTGAAGCAAGGCTGTCTCGGAAGTGCTCACCTTACTTATCTTCATGTCGCCGCTGCCCTGCAGGTTTGCCGTAAGATACTTACACTCAATGTTGCTGAAATCTATGTCGCCGCTGCCTCGCAGATTGAGCTTTAGCCGGTCAGATTTTACCGTTTCCTTTGCCGTGATGTCGCCGCTGCCTATTAGATTCATCTCCGTGAGTGTGGGCGAGGTTACATACACCGTCACGTCATCCGATGTTCGGGAGATAACCGTCACTCCTGCTATTTTCTTTGTGCTTATGGTCAGCGTCCCGTTCTTCACCTCTGTGGTTATCATGTCCATCACGTTGTCCGGGGCAACAACCTCCACCTTTGTTGTCTTTCCTTGGGAGTACACCACATCGTAACTGCCTATCAGCGTCACCGCGTCAAAGTTCCCCACCGTGCGTGTCTCACGTTTCAGGTCGCGGTCTGCCACCTTCACCATGTTGTCTCCCTGTTCACCTGCCTTGCAGCCGCTCATTGCTATCATTATGGCTGCTGCCATCAATATCTGTCTCATCGTTTCAATTTGTTTTTATCATTTATTATTTTAATTTTTCGTGTCGGCTCACGTTTGCCTTCATTTACATAAACGGGCGAAAATATATTTCTCAATGCCACATCCCTGTTTTTTAACTTATTTTTAGAAACAGTACGTTAGAAGTAACAGCGTCATTTCTCCCTCAGCATCCAATTTTGGAAGAAAATGCCTGTTTTCAGCATTCAATTTTTGAAGAACGATAATCTTAAAGATTGTTATATTTTTGTCGATTTTAGTGTAAAGGTAATAAAAAAGTCGCAAATCAGCAATTTTTCTCGCAAAAAACACGAGACAAACATACACACATACACCATTTAGGGATAAACCTCTGAAACACAATAAATAAAGTGGTGTATGTTTGGTGTATGTTTGGTGTATGTTTGGTGTATGTTTTAGGGGGTAACATACACCGCTTAAATATCTAATTACAAACCGATTAAACATAAAGGGTGTATGTGTGTATGTTTATATGCGAAAAAATTTTTAGAAAAAGTGCGGAAATAGTAAAAATCGCGGACACTCACACCAAAATCCGTACTTTCCCTCACAAACATGCGATATATTTTTCCAAACGATACGTTTAGAATCGTAAACGTTGAGAAC
>ENA-OYXX01000379-OYXX01000379.1-human-gut-metagenome-genome-assembly--contig:-NODE-379-length-21304-cov-5.539696_pt1 | contig 21304 bp, 19 predicted proteins | sample MGYA00243976_ERZ653434 | MGnify/ENA primary metagenome ERZ653434 (study PRJEB26926, sample SAMN06165112) | human gut metagenome | biome: ENVO:00009003; feature: ENVO:2100002; material: ENVO:00002003...
GATGTGTATAAGAGACAGGTCTTTCCGCAGTGCGGAAAGACGCTTCTTGAAGCACAAACAGTCGATTCGGTTATCGCTGACCCTTGTCGTAGGGAATACCCTCCGCCTTGGGCGCACGGGAATTCTTGGAGGTAAAGGCCAGCACGATCAGGGAGATGATGTAGGGCAGCATATTGTAAACGGAGCTGGGGAGGTTCATAATCTTCAGGAAGGCAAAGCCGGTGTAGACGTTGCCTAAGGCCCGGAAGAAGCCGAACAGCAGCGCTGCCAGCGCGATGCGCTGGGGCTTCCACTGGCCGAAGATCATCACCGCCAGAGACAGGAAGCCGAAGCCAGCCACGCCGTACTCAAACCGCCACTCGGACACACCGGCGGTGATGAACACGATGCCGCCCAAGCCGCCCAAGAAACCGGAGATCAGCACACCGGCCCAGCGCATTTTATAGACGTTGATACCCACGCTGTCCGCCGCCTGAGGATGCTCGCCGCAGGCCATGAGCCGCAGGCCGAACCGTGTCTTGTACAGCAGCACATAGGAGGCTATCAGCAAAAGCGCCGTAATGAGCATGAACCAGCTGAACTCAAAGGAGCCGATGCTCACGGTAAATGCCTTTTTGGCACCGGCGTACTGAATGATGGAGGACACGTCATCGGGATTGGCCGCAGTGTTGATGGCCTTGACAATGACAGTGGCCCCGGCGGTGCCCAGCAGGTTCAAAGCTGTGCCTACCAACGTCTGATCTGCCTTGAAGTTGATACAGGCCACAGCCAGCAGGCAGGAATACACCATGCCCACCGCGGCGGAAACCAGCACCACTGCCAGGATCGTCACAAAATGAGAGCTGTTCTCTCCCAGATAGCGCATCGTCAGGGCACCGCCCAGAGCGCCCATGATCATGATGCCCTCCAGACCCAGATTGATCACGCCGGAGTGCTCGGAGAAGCAGCCGCCCAGAGCCACCAGGATCAGCACGGAGGCAAAGATCAGGGTATATTGCAGTAGCAAACTCATGCCTGATCGCCTCCTTTCCCGTTGGCCGCATCTTGTTCCGCGGCAGCCTTGGCCTTCAGAGCCGCCTTTTCCTCCCGTTTGGCAATGGAGCTGTTCATCACATGCTTCATGAACAGCACAAAGCCGCAGAGATAAATGATGATGGAAGAGATCAGATCGGAGATCTGCGCGCAGTACAGGGACTTATCCACATACGCGCCGCCAGCGGTGATGTGCTGGATGAAGAAGGACGCCAGCACCGTTCCCAGAGGGTTCAGTCCCCCTAAGAAGGCGGCGGCAATGCCGTTGAAGCCCATGGCGGGAACGGAGGAGGTAGAGCACTGCCACTGCTCGTAGCCGGTGAGGTACAGCAGCGCCGCACCCATGCCGGCCAGCGCACCAGAGATCACCAGGCTCAGGATCACGTTCCGCTTTTCCGCCATGCCGCAGTATTTGGCGGCGTTGCGGTTGAAGCCGGTAGCCTTCAGCTCATAGCCGAATCTGGTCTTATCCAGTACGATCCAGATCAGAATCGCCATCACAATGGACAGGGGGATGGCCAGACCCACATACTGATTCTTGTTGAACAACGCCCCCAATCCCAGAGAGGGCAGCACAGCAGAGGGGTTGTTGTTGGCCAGCACGATGGTGTAGGGGCTGGCGGCCTCTTTCACCGTGGTCAGCAGCATATTGGTCAGGTAGAGGACGATCCAGTTCAGCATGATGCCGGAGATGACCTCGTTGACGTTGCAATAGGACTTCAGCACACCGGAGATGGCCCCCAGCACTGCGCCGCCGGCCATAGCCACCAGCAGGCAGGGCAGCCAGCTCCAGCCCAAACCCAGCGCCGCGTACAGGCTCAGTGCCACGCCGAAGCAGTACTGGCCCGCAGCGCCGATGTTGAACAGGCCCACCTTATAGGCAAACAGGATGGACAGCGAGCACATCAGCAGCGGTGCGGTCTTGACCAGCGTGTTGCCCAGATATTTCAACTGGGAGGATGTCTTTTTATAGGTCAGGAAGTTTTTGACCACAGTAAGGATCGCCTCGCCGGCGCCAGCGGGATTGATGACCAGCAGCACGAGATAGCCGAGGAACAGACCCAGCACGATGCACAAAAGAGAGGCCAGCAGCGATTGGAAGCCGTTGCTCTTGAAAATATTCTTTTTCATGCCTTCACCTCGTCTCTCTTGGCGCCGGCCATGTAGAGGCCCAGCTCCTCCTGGGTGGTGGTTTTCGGGTCCAGCTCGCCCACGATCTCACCCTCGTACATCACAAGGATGCGGTCGGGTACGTCCATGACCTCGTCCAGCTCCAGACTCACCAGCAGCACCGCCTTGCCCTCGTCCCGCTGGGCGACCAGCTGACGGTGGATGTACTCAATGGCGCCAACGTCCAGACCGCGGGTGGGCTGGACTGCCACCAGCAGCTCCGGATCCTTGTCGATCTCCCGGGCCACGATGGCCTTCTGCTGGTTGCCGCCAGACATGGAGCGGGCAATGGTAACAGGGCCCTGACCGGAGCGCACGTCATACTGCTCGATCAGCCGCTCCGCGTAGCCGCGGATGTTCTTCCGCCGCAGGAAACCCGCCTTGTCGGTGAATTCCGGCTCAAAGTACCGCTGGAGTACCATGTTGTCCTCCAGAGAATAGTCCAGCACCAAACCGTGCTTATGCCGGTCCTCAGGGATGTGGCTCATGCCCATGGTGCTCCGCTTGCGGATGGAGGTATGGGTGATGTCCTGCCCGCAGAGGGAGAGCTCGCCGAACACCAGCGTTTCCAGACCGGTCAGGCCGTAGACCAATTCCGTCTGGCCGTTGCCGTCGATACCCGCAATGCAGACGATCTCGCCCCGCCGTACCTGGAAGGACACATTCTTCACAGCGTTGTTCTTATGGACCTTGGAGGCCATGGTCATATTCTTGACCTCCAGCACCACGTCTCCCGGCTCCGCAGGCTTCTTTTCCACATGGAAATTGACGTTGCGGCCCACCATCATGGCGGACAGCTCCGCCGGTGTGGTGTCTTTCGTATTGACGGTGCCGATGTACTTGCCCTTGCGGAGCACGGTGCAGCGGTCCGCCACCGCCATGATCTCCGCCAGCTTGTGAGAGATAAAGAGGATGGACTTCCCCTCCGCCGCCAGATTCTTCATGATCTGCATCAGCTCGTCGATCTCCTGGGGCGTCAGCACGGCGGTGGGCTCGTCGAAGATCAGGATCTCATTGTCCCGGTACAGCATTTTCAGGATCTCGGTGCGCTGCTGCATACCCACGGTGATGTCCTCGATCAAAGCGTCCGGGTCCACATGGAGACCGTACTTCTCGCTGAGGGCCAGCACCTTTTCCCGGGCCTCCTTTTTCTGGAGAAAGCCATGCTTCGTAGGCTCCACGCCCATGATGATGTTGTCCAGCACCGTAAAGCAGTCCACCAGCTTGAAGTGCTGGTGCACCATGCCGATCCCCAAGTCATTGGCGTCATTGGGGTCCTTGATAGAGACCTCCTTGCCGTCCTTCTTGATCGTGCCCTCCTCCGGCTGATACAGGCCGAACAGCACGCTCATCAGCGTGGACTTGCCCGCGCCGTTTTCGCCCAGCAGGGCATGGATCTCACCCTTTTTCAGCTGAAGGGTAATGTCATCATTGGCGATGATGCCTGGGAACCGCTTCGTAATGTGGAGCATTTCGATGGCGTAATTCGTTTCCAAGTCAAACCGCCCTCCTTCCGTTTTAATGGCCCGCCGTGTGGATCTCGCGGGGACGGAAACCATGTTCATTTACCGGCAGCGGCATATTGCCCTCACATCCAGTATTATATTCAGTATACTATAACTCCGCTCAAAAAGAAAGGCAAATCGACGGCCGGAATCATTTTTTTGAAGAGTGGTCTCCTCAGGGCGCTTCCATCGGGAGACTCGTCCGCTTTCCGCAAACTGTTCCCGAAAAAACTGCCAGCCGCTCCAACATCCGAAATGCCCCATTCCACCAGTGTGCCAATGGTTTTCCGTACCTCCTTCTTTTGACGGATAAAAAAGGAACGTCCGAAAGGACGTTCCTTTTCGCATATAGATTTGTGCTCTGCGCTTAGCCCTTGATAGCGCCCTGGTCCTCCACAGCGATCACGGTGGCGAAGTCAGAGGGAGCCTTGCTCACATCGTTGGAAACGGTGATCTTGCCGTCGAACATATCCTTCACCATGGCCTTGTAGTCATCCTGGGTGAAGCTGTCAGACCACTGAGTGCCCTCACCCATGGGGATCTGGACATAGTTCAGCTCGGGATCATCGCCGGACACCAGACCCAGAGTAGCGATCTTGCCCTTGTAAGCATCCCAGTTGCCGTTGACGATAACGTCAGTCAGGGTGTCATAGGTGGTGGGATACAGACCCTTCATAGCGGAGGTGACGGTCATGCCTTCCACGCCGGCGTAGCCAGCGATGACGCCAGCCTGGTCAACGTCCACGCCGATGACCTTGGCGTTAGCCTTCTTGGCAGCGTCCACAGCGGAGGTGTAGATACCGCCGCCGCAGGCGAAGACGACCTCAGTGCCGCCGGCATACCAGGTATCCATCACAGCGGTGATATCGGCATCGCCGAAGAACTGACCGCCATAGACATAGTTCAGGCTCACATCAGTCAGGCCCAGATCGGCGGCAGCGGCGTCAACGCCCTGCACGAAGCCGTAGCCATAACGGACAACAGCGGGAACAGCCATGCCGCCCAGGAAGCCCAGGTTCTTGTAGCCCAGCTTCACAGCAGCGTAACCGGCCATGTAGCCGCACAGCTCTTCCTGATACACGGCGCAGTACACGTTGCTCATGTCAACGTACTCGCTCAGATCCCAGTTGTCGGGGGTGTAATCATAGGTTTTACCAGCCTTGGCCACAGCAGTTTCCAACAGGTCGCCGGCAGCCACGTCCAGAGCGATGAACTTCACGTCGGGGAACTCGGGAGCAGCTTCCACGATGGCGCCGCCGAAAGCGTAGCCGGGCATCACGATCACGTTGTAGCCCTCGTCCGCGGCCTTCTCGATCATAGCCACACGGTCGGCGGTGTTGTCGCCGACGGGCTTGAAGTAGTTGAACTCGATGTCGTTGTCCTCGGCAAACGCCTTGCAGGCCTCATAGGTGGTCTGGTTGAAGGACTGGTCGGTGATGTCACCGTAGTCGGTGATCATTGCGACCTTATAGGCGCCCTCGTTCTCAGCAGGCTGCTCGGTCTGGTCAGGTGCATCGGTCTTGGTATCGTCGGTCTTCTTATCGCCGCAGGCTACCAGGGACAGAGACATGACCAATGCCAGAGTCAAAGCAAGAAACTTCTTCATTGGAATCTACCTCTTTCATGTTTTCTCCTTTTAACGTCCGCTCCCGCTCTGAAACGCACCGTGCCGTGTTCCCCGGAGGGATCACAGCCTATGTATGGCTTCGGAAGCCGGGTGCAAGCTCTTTAAAAGGGTCGACCTCAAGGGTCTATGTCATTATAACAATTTCACCCGGGCAATGCAATAAGAAACCCGAATTGTTTTCAATTTTGCCATATCTTTCACGCATAAAAGAACACCCCGCCCGGGATCGGGCGGGGTGTTCCCTTCAGGAAGCGTTAACAGTCTATCGGCCTCAGTCCGCCATCTTCACGGCGACTTCCAGCGCAATCTTCATCATGTTGGTGAACGTGGTCTGCCGGTCCGCCGGGGACAGCTCCTCCCCCGTCACCAGATTGTCGGAGATGGAGCAGATGGCCAGCGCCCGCTTGCCGGTGTAGGCAGCGTTGCAGTACAGGGCCGCAGCCTCCATCTCCACCGCCATGACGCCCATCTTCTGGAAGCGCATGTTCCGTCCGGCGGCATCGTAGAAGGTGTCGGAGGAATAGAGGTTTCCCACCGGCATCTTCACACCCAGTTCCTTGGCGCTTTCCACTGCCGCCATCAGCAGGTCAAAGTCCGCAATGGGGGCAAAGGTGCCGCCCAGCTCATACTGCTCCAGATAAGCGGAGTTGGCGCAGGCGCCCTGACCGGCCACCACGCTGCCCAGCTCCAGATCTGCCCGCAGGGCTCCGGCGCTGCCCACCCGGATGATATTCTCCACATCATACTGGGTATACAGCTCGTAAGAATAAATACCGATGGAGGGCATTCCCATGCCGGAGGCCATGACGCTCACCGGCACGCCCTTATACAGGCCGGTATAGCCCTGAACGCCCCGGACGTTGTTTACCAGCTTCAAATCCGTCAGGAAGGTCTCCGCGATGAACTTGGAGCGCAGGGGGTCTCCGGGCATCAGTACGGTTTTGGCGAAATCGCCCTTCTTGGCTTCATTATGCGGCGTTCCCATAGTATCCTCCTTTTATTTTTCCATGGCCTTTACGGCCTTCACGATGCGGCTGGTGCCCAGACGGGAAGCCCCCAGATTGATGAAATCCTCCGCGTCCTGCAAATTGGCGATGCCGCCGGCAGCCTTGATCTTCACATTGGGGCCCACGTGCTTGGCGAACAGGGCCACGTCCTCACGGGTGGCGCCGCCCCCGCCGAAGCCGGTGGAGGTCTTGATGTAGTCCGCACCGGAGGCAGTGACGATCTCGCACAGCTTGATCTTCTCCTCGTCGGTGAGGAAGCAGCACTCGATGATGACCTTCAGCAGCTTGCCGTGGCAGGCCTCCTTTATGGCCTTGATTTCCGAGAGCAGGTCCTCCCACTTCCGGTCCTTCACCCAGCCGAGGTTGATGACCATATCCACCTCCTCCGCGCCGTTATTCACGGCGTCGGTGGCCATGAAGCACTTGGCTGCGGTGGTGTCATAGCCGTTGGGGAAGCCGATGACGGTGCAGATAGGCAGCTTGCCCGCCACATACTCCGCCGCCTGCTTCACATAGCTGGCGGGGATGCACACGCTGGCGCAGCCGTACTTCATGCCGTCATCGCAGATGGCCTTGATCTCGTCCCAGGTGGCCGTCTGGGCCAGAAGCGTGTGATCGCACTTGCTCAAAATGTCTTTCAGTTCCATTTCAAGTCACTCCTTTATCATAAAAGTTAAGCTTATTTCCTCGATATGTTTATCATACCAGTTTTTTTGATCGCTGTCTACTGTCCATCTCCACCTCTTTTGCCTAACGCTCCGGCGTCTTGCAATCCGGTCCATTCGGTGCTACAATGTAGGCCACCAAATCCAAAAGGAGCCTTTTTCATGAAAAAACGACTGTTATCCGCGCTGTGCGCGGTGATGCTTCTCATCTGCGCCGTCCCCATGGCCAGCGCCCAGACCGGGGATGCTGCCCGCCGGGCCGATGCCCTGACGGTGCTGCATCTGCTCTCCGAGGACCCCGGCCGTGACCTGACCGCTCCCGCTACCCGTGCTCAGGCCGCCGTGCTGCTGGTCCGTCTGGCCGGCGGCGAGAAAAAACCGGACACTGACGGCTGGTTTGCCGGTTTCCGGGATGTGCCGGACTGGGCCCGCACCGCTGTGAACTACGCCAACCGCCGGGGCTGGATCTCCGGCGTCAGCAACGTACAGTTTGATCCCAACGGTCACCTGAACGCCGACGCCTGGTGTGCTATGCTGCTGCGGATGCTGGGCTACAGCGACAAGACCGGGGACTTTGAGATCTCCGACGCCGCAGCCTTCGCCTGGCGGATCGGACTCACCGGCCGCCAGCTAATTGGCATCCTCTCCGTGGGCGATCTGGCGGAATCCATTTATGACGCTCTGGATTTCTGTTATAAGGGAACGGAGACCACAGTGCTCTCCCGCCTGATGGGCCTCGGCGTCTGCACCGCCTCTGCCGCCAACGCTCTGGGGCTGCTGAACAAGGACTATACCGCCCGCCAGCTGGCGGACCGCTACCTCTCCGCCGCCTTCCAGCTCAGCCTGTATGAGACGGAGGAACAGGTCCACGATGAGGTCTCCTCCGCCGACGCCAGCGGCTTCTTCATCAGCGCCGACGGTCTGGCCGTCACCAACTATCACTCCATCGAGGATTCCATCAAGGCCACCGCCACCCTGCTCAACGGGGAAACCTATGAGGTGGAGCGGGTCCTCTACTACGATACCGGTATCGACATCGCCGTGATCAAGGTCTCCCGGACCAATCAGTCCCGCCGCACCACCTCCGCTTTCAACTATCTGGATCTGGTGGGCACGGCGGACATCCGCCCCGGCGATCCGGTGTACGCCATCGGCAACCCTCTGGGTCTGGGGCTGGCCATCAGCTCCGGCATCATCGGCTCCACCGCTCATGAGCTGGACCGTTATGCCCTGCCCTGCATTGTCAACTCCGCCGACATTTCCCGGGGCAGCAGCGGCGGCGCGCTGATGAACGCCCACGGTCAGGTCATCGGCGTCACCTCCGGCGCTTATACCTATGGCAACAATATGTATCTGGCTGTCCCTGTGGACCCGGTGATGGCCGCCGACCTGACGGTTTCCGGCTGGACCTTGAAGGAGGTCAAGGCCATCGAAGCCGTCAAGGACAAGGACTGACCTTCCCCGTTCGTAAAGGAGTGATCCCATGAAACGCATCCTGACCCTGTTGATGGCCGTTTCCCTGCTGCTGTGTCTGGCAGCCTGCGGCAAACCGACAGGTAGCACCCCGGAGCAGACGCCCCAGCAGACGGAGTCCTCCGATCCTCCCGACCAAACCGAACCCCCCGCCTTGGAAGGCGAGGCCCTCTCCGTCCTTCCCGCAGAGGATGCCGGTCTGGCAGAGGGCGGCTATGACGCTTACCGGGAGGCGGACCCCATGGCGGAGATCGTACTTCTGCCCACCCGCTCCGTCACGGACTTCCACTATTTCATCGTAGGTTTCCGGGAGGGCGGCGACCAGCTCACGCTCACCCGCGATGATGACCTCTACACGGCGGATGCCCTTTCCCCGGACCGTCCCCTCCTGCTGGCCATTCCCTTTGTGGAAACGATCCCCAACCGGGGCATCTCCTATGTGGACGCGGACGGTGCCCTCCGCCAGTACGCCATTGTGGAAAGCGGAAAGGACGGCACCATCTTCCTGATGGAAGAAGTCTTTGACTCCGCAGCATAAGAAGTATCCCCGGAACGACACCCGGAGTTCATAAAACGCAAAGCCCTCCGCATGACGTAGCGCATACGGAGGGTTTATTGATATTCGCGGCAAAGCCTCGCTAGGGCCAAATGATCCGGTCCGGGACGCGTGACTCTCGATAACAGCGTACAGAAACGTGCCTTTTCGTTTCTGATGAGATTTTATCAGTTCGGTAAATTTTAAATTTAGTCATCAAGTTGTTTCCCGCAATACTGACAATACTTTCCCTCATTTCTGTAAAGTTGCTTGCCACAATGGGGACATCTGTTATAAAGGAAATGTGGAATCAAGCCCGAAAGTCCTACTATAACGCCAACGCAAACAAAAGGTTTCCAAAAATATGCCAGCAGCACAATTATGGTACCGCCAATCATCAGCGCGTCTCTCACTTTTCTGGCTTGTTTTACTGTCATTTTACGCATAGCGCCGCCTCCATAGCTTTCGATTTGCCGCTCTTTTTTCATACTTATGATACCACAAAGTCTATAACAAGTCTACCGCGGCTTTGAAATATGCGAGAAAAGTCCGAACCACTTTCTACCCGGACGTCCTCTCTCGATCATAGATCAATTCGTTTTTTCCAGCTGCTCAGTCACGCCGTTTCGCTATTGTCCCCCCCCAAGCAAAAACACCTCCGGTGCGCGGATGCACACCGGGGGTGTTTCGTATACTTTTGAATTGGATAAGACGCTTAGACCTCGCCGAAGTCAGCGCACTTTGCGATCACGCTGGCGCAGCGGGGGCACAGGCCGTTCTCGTCCGCTGCGGTGCTGTGCTTCCAGCAGCGGGGGCACTTGGTACCGGCAGCCTCGCTGACGGAAACCGCCAACTCGCCGCCCACAGTGACCTCCACCTTGGAGACGATCAGCAGGTCCGCCAGAGCAGCGCCGTCCATCTCCGCCAGGAAGGCGTCCTCGGCGGGGACCGTCAGGGCCACATCGGCCTCCAGGCTCTTGCCGATCTTCTTCTCGGCACGGGCGGTCTCCAGCGCGCCGTTGACGGCGTCGCGGACCTCGATGATCTTTTCCCACTTGGCCATCTCGTCAGCGGAGAGAGCGTAGTCGGCAAACACACCGTTCATATCGTTGAACAGCACGTTCCGGTCATCGTCACCCGCCTTGTGGGGCATGGCCAGCCAGATCTCGTCGCCGGTGAAGCACAGAATGGGAGCCATGATCTTTGTGATGGTATCCAGGATCAGATACAGGGCCGTCTGGGCGCTGCGGCGGGCCAGACCGTCGGTCTCATCGCAGTACAGCCGGTCCTTGATGATGTCCAGATAGAAGTTGGACAGCTCCACCACGCAGAAATCGTTGACGGCGTGGGTCACCACCAGGAACTCGTAGTCATTGTACGCCTGGGCGCACTTTTCGATCAGGGCGTTCAGACGGGTGACGGCCCAGCGATCCAGCTCCAGCATGTCGGCGGGAGCCACCAGATTGTTGGGATCAAAGCCGTCCAGGTTGCCCAGGCAGTACCGGGCGGTGTTGCGGAACTTCAGGTAGTTCTGAGAGAGCTGCTTGAAGATGGCGTCGGAGCAGCGCACGTCGGCGTGGTAATCGGCAGAAGCCGCCCACAGACGCAGGATGTCCGCGCCGTACTTGTTGAAGATGTCAGCGGGGTCCACGCCGTTGCCCAGAGACTTGTGCATGGCCTTGCCCTCGCCGTCCACGGTCCAGCCGTGAGTGACGCACTCCTTGAAGGGCGCACCGTTGCCGAAGGCGCCCACGGCGGTCAGCAGAGAGGACTGGAACCAGCCGCGGTACTGATCGAGGCCCTCCAGGTACATATCGGCAGGCCAGAAGTTCTGATCCCGCTTCATGGAGGCGTAGTGGGTGGAGCCGGAGTCGAACCAGCCGTCCAGCGTGTCGGTCTCCTTCTCGAAGCCGCTCTTGCCGCCGCAGTGGGGGCAGGTCATACCGGCGGGCAGGAAATCGGCGGGGTCCTTGTCGAACCAGGCGTTGGAGCCTTCCTTGCCGAACATCTCGGAAATGGCGGCGATGGTCTCATCGGTCACAACAGGTTTGCCGCAGTCCTTGCAGTACACCACAGGGATGGGCAGACCCCACCGGCGCTGACGGGAAATGCACCAGTCGGCGCGCTCCCGGATCATGCTCTTCATGCGGTCGATGCCCCAGCCGGGGACCCAGCGGACCTCGTCGCAGGCGGCGCAGGCCTCGTCCTTGAATGCGTCCACAGAGCAGAACCACTGGGGCGTAGCGCGGAAGATGATGGGGTGCTTGCAGCGCCAGCAGTGGGGATAGCTATGGACGATCTCCTCGCTGGCCAGCAGAGCGCCGGACTCCTTCATATCCTTCAGGATGACAGGGTTGGACTCCTCCACCACCATCCCGGCGTACTTGCCGGCATAGTCGGTGTGGCGGCCCTGATCGTCCACAGGCACCACCATGTCCATGCCGTAGCGCTTGCAGGTCTGGTAGTCATCCGCGCCGAAGCCGGGCGCGGTGTGGACGCAGCCGGTACCGGAATCCATGGTAACATAATCGGCCAGCACCAGACGGCTGGTCTTGGGCAGGAAGGGATGGTCCGCCAGCATATTCTCAAAGAAGGCGCCCTCGTGGGTCTCCACGATCTCGTAATCGGAGATGCCCGCCACGCCCATCACCTTGTCGGTGAGGGCCTCAGCCATGATATACATCTCGCCGTTGCCGTTGTTCTTCACCACGGCATAGCTCTCGGAGGGATGCAGCGCGATGGCCAGGTTGCCGGGCAGGGTCCAGATGGTGGTGGTCCAGATCACGAAGTTCAGCTTGGACTTGTCCAGATGGCTCAGCTTGCCCTGATCGTCATGCATGGGGAACTTCACATACACGGTGGTGCAGGGATCATCCTGATACTCGATCTCAGCCTCAGCCAGAGCGGTCTCGTCATGGTAGCACCAGTACACGGGCTTCAGGCCCTTGTAGATGTAGCCCTTCTTGTACATCTCGCCAAAGACCTTGACCTCCTCGGCCTCAAAGCTGGGGTTCATGGTCTTGTAGGGGTGTTCCCAGTCGGCCACCACGCCCAGGCGCTTGAAGCCCTCCATCTGGATGCCGATATACTTTTCGGCATAGGCGTGGCAGGCGGTACGGAAGTCAGACACGCTCATGGCCTTGCGGTTGAGCTTCTGCTCCTTGATGATGGCGCTCTCGATGGGCATACCGTGGTTATCCCAGCCGGGGATATAGGGTGTGTACCGGCCCCGCATGGCGTAGGACCGGACGATGATGTCCTTCAGGGACTTGTTCAGGGCGTGGCCCATGTGGAGGCTGCCGTTGGAGAACGGAGGGCCGTCATGAAGGGAGAAGCGGGGCTTACCCTCGTTCTTCTTCAGCAGCTCGTTGTAGAGGTCCATGTCCTCCCAGCGCTTGAGCATCTCCGGCTCCCGCTTGGGCAGACCCGCCCGCATGGGGAAGTCGGTCTTGGGCAGATTGATGGTCTTGTTGTAATCCATGATGCGTCTCCTTTTATATTGTAAGTCTTATTTTTTGCTTTTATCGATCATATTGCAACGGAACACAACCAGTTGGCAGTCCCGGCAGATCATAGTGTCCGGAAACTCCGGAAAGGAGTCTCTTGTAAACATAGATGTGGTATCGTCCCCTATCGGGCCGAGATCGACCTGATCCGTAGGCCCCTTAAAAAATCGCAGTTCCTGCTGGGTCCAGAAGGGATACTTCTGCGTGTGCATAAAGCCTTTTTCCATTACGTTTCCGCAGTTGGGGCAGTTCATTGCTGATCCTCCTTCACGCAAAACAAAAAACGCTTTGCCTCTGAACTCAGAGACAAAGCGTTTGAAAACACTCTGCGGTACCACTCTTCTTGCCGGTCCCCTTGCGGAGCGCGGCCACTCACGCCTGCCATTACAGGCTGACGGAATAACGCCCGTCACACGTCCACGCTTACTCGCGTCGTCTTTCAGCAGGAGGCTCCAAGGTGATTTTCACCGCCGCGCCTGTCCGCCTCGCACCAAACGGCGGCTCTCTTTACAGACTTTCGACCGGCTACTCTTCCTTTTCTTCGCCAAATATCCAGTTACTCGGTTATCATATCACATTTCCGCCGTTTGTCAACCGTATTTTCCCGGTTTTTCCCCGAAAAATGTATGACCTTCCGCTGATAGTGGAAGGTCATACCCGCTTGATAAGCTTCATGTCACTGATATCGGTAGAGCTGGGCCGTGTATCCGTCGATACACCGCAAAAACATCTCCCGGTCCCGGAATTCCATCAGTTGAGAACCGGCCTCCTCATGAAAGGACACCACACGGCGCTGGGTATCTACCCACAGCTTCCAGATCGGTTCCCTGATCATTGTCGTTTCCATAGTGCGTGCTTCTCCTTTCATACACACATGACTCCTTCAGCGCCCCTTGGAGCGTTTTTTGTTCCTGTACCTATAAGACGATTTGAACACCGATTTTGTTGCACATTTTTCCAAAAAATTTTTAAAAATTTTAAGCCAGCAGAGGCCGCACCACCTGATCGTTCACCACGGCGAAGCTCTCCCGCAGGTAATAGTTGGCGCTGAGCCACCACCACGGCAGCTTCGCCGGGACCTGCACCACCCTGCCGGGTCCGGCGGCGTTCAGCAGCAGCCGCACCCGCCCCATGTGGAAATCGTTGGTGACGATGGCCACTGTTTTATGGTAGTCATCCGGCAGCAGCGCCAGAGAATTTTGCAGGTTCTGTCGGGTATTGGCGGACTGCTCCTCTAAGATCAGCCGCTCCGGGTCAATGCCCCGGTCCGTCAGCGCGTCATACATAGCCCGGGCCTCGGAGATATCCTCTCCCGGCCCCTGTCCCCCGGACAGCACCGCCGGGATATCCGGATGCGCCTTGAGATACCGCTCCGCCGCGTCAATGCGGGTTTGCAGGGCCACGGAGGGCGTGGTGCCATTGACCCCGGCTCCCAGAACGATCACAGCGTCCGCCGGTTGGGCTGACTCGTCCCGGTGTCCGGCCCGGATGACCCAGACCTCCACCACCGACAAGCCCAGAACCAGCGCCGCCAGTCCTATTTGGGCGATCCGCAGCAAAATCTTCCAGCCCCGATGGCGGCGGCTCAACCGGCTCAGGCCCAGCAGCGCCAGACAGACCAGCGCCAGTCCCCAGCTCAGCTTTCCGGAAAAGCTCACCCCCGGCAGGCGGTGAAGCCCCAAACCCAGCAGGCAGAACACCAGCGCCAGCACCGCCGTCAATCTTTCGGAGCGTTTCCACTCAAAAAACGTATGCTCATTCATATCGTATATTCTCAGATCCTGTCTCCCCGGCGGTCTCCCGCCGGGGAGAGACTGTCGATAAAGTGGTAAATCCTCCACGACGGTAAGGTAGGGCAGCCGTTAGCGGCTCCGCCGCTTTACGGATGCTGCATACCCCTTGCGGGTAAAGGGTGTGCGCGGGAAACCCAAGAAGGGGAAACGGGCGATGCGCCGCCAGCGGCGGAGAAAGCGAGCCCATTTCGAGGAAGGCCCCCGATTTCCGGGCGCAAAGCGCACGGAAACCGGCTGGGCCGACGGTGTATTCCTGCCCCACGCGGGGCGAAAAGACTTTTTCGACACGCTGAAGGAGGAGCGCGGATGGCGAGTATTTTGATCCACACGGCGGATGAGTCTGTTACGCTGACGGCCCAGACGGTAAAGCGTCTGCTGGACCGGGGCGACGGCGACGCAGCGCTCCTATATCTGGCGCTTCTGCGGCATCATGGCACGGTGCAGCCCCGGTCTTTGGCGGGAGAGCTGCGATGGGAAAAGAGCCGCATCGAGGCGGCGGAGCAAGCCCTGCGGGACCTGCGGCTGTTGGCGCCCGCAGCGGAGGAGATCCCGGAGCCTGCTGATGAAAAGCCCAGCTACCAGCGGGATGACATTGCCCGGCGGCTGGAGAGCAGCGAGGAATTCCGTCTGTTGACGGCGGAAGTGGAAAAAAAGCTGGGGAAGCGGCTCACCACGCCGGATGTGGGTGTTCTGCTGGGACTGAACGATTATCTGGGCCTGCCGGCGGACGTGATCTTCTTGCTGGTGAATCACTGCGTGGAGCGGGTCACCCGGAAGTACGGAGAGGGGCGGCGGCCCACCCTGCGGCAGATCGAGAAGGAGGGCTACGCCTGGGCCAGACGGGGCATCGACACCCAGAGGGCCGCAGTGGAGTACCTGAAAAAGTACGCGGAGCGTCAGGGGGCCATCCCGCCGTATATGCGGGCGCTGGGCCTGGGAGACCGGCTGCCGGTGGCATCGGAGGAGAAGTATCTGAACGCGTGGCAGGAGATGGGCTTTCCGCCGGAGACAGTGGCTCTGGCCTATGACAAGACGGTGCTCAAGTGCCACGAGCTGAAGTGGCCCTACTGCAACGGTATTTTAAAGCGTTGGCACGAGGCGGGCTTACATACCCCGGAGGAGATCGAACGGGCGGACAAGCCCCCGGCGAAGCAGCCGACACAGTCGGCGGGCGACGCTTGGAAATATGTGTAAGGAGGGAGCGGGGACATGGCATATGACGGACGGCTGCTGCGTCTGGCGCAGGAGCGGTATGAAGCGGATCGGAGCGTACGGGAAGCGGATCTGGCGGAGCAGCGGGAACAGCTCTATGCCCGCAGACCCCGGCTGCGGGAAATTCAGGATCAGCTGCGCCGCACGGCCAGCCGGGTGATGGCCGCCGCTCTGCGGCGGGGAGAGGACCCGCTGCCGGAAATCCAGCGCCTGCGGGAAGAAAACCTCAGCTTGCAGGCAGAACGGCAGATGCTGTTGGCGGAGCTGGGCCTGCCGGACAACGCGCTGGAGGATACGCCCCTCTGCCCCTTCTGCAATGACACGGGCTACCGGGGCGGCGAGATGTGCCGCTGCCTGAAAACCTACTATGTGGAGGAGCAGCGCAAGGAGCTTTCCAAGTTGCTGGATCTGGGCAGCCAGAGCTTTGACACCTTTGACACCGACTGGTATTCCGACCAGCGGGCACCGGGAAAAACCAAGTCTGCCCGGGAGCACATGGAGTGGGTGTATGACACCTGCGTGGAATATGCCCACAATTTTGGGAAAAAACCGGCTAACCTGCTGTTGTTCGGCCGTCCGGGGTTGGGAAAGACCCACCTGTCCGCCGCCATCGCCAGAGAGGTCAGCGGCAAGGGCTTCTCCGTGGTATATGACACGGCGGGACATATTTTTGAGCGGTTCGAGGCGCAGAAATTCGGCCGGGATGAGGCAGAGCGGGACGTGGAGCGGGTGCTGAACTGCGATCTGCTGATCCTGGACGACCTGGGGACGGAGATGGTGACCACCTTCGTCCAGAGCGCGCTGTATCAGATCATCAACGGCCGCCTGCTGGAAAAGAAGTCCACCATCGTCAGCACCAACCTGATGCCGGAGGCCATCGCACAACGGTATTCCGGACAGATCGCCTCCCGGATCGAGGGAGAGTATCAGCTTCTGCCCTTTGTGGGAGAGGACATCCGGGTCTTAAAAAAGAAGCGGGGCCTGTAAGGCCGCTTCCGTATAAGCACGTATAAGCATAAGAATCCCCCGCCCATACTGATGTATGGGCGGGGGGTTGCGGTTTTGATCTTAAAAACGGATGGGGATGGCTGCTTTGCAACGAACAAGCTGTGGGGCGCTTCTGTTACGGTTCCGCCGGGATCTCCGGTTCGACAGGAAGGTCAGGGGACGCGGCAGGTTCCGCAGGGACTGTTGGCTCCATAGGAACAGGGGTATCCGACGGAGTGTCCGGTGTGACGGCGGGGATCTCCGCTGTTCCGCTGCCGGGCTGGGCGGCGGGGGCCTGTAAAACCACCTTGTTGCGGACCTTGTAGTTGCTGGACGCTTCAAAATGGCTGTCGATCACCTTGCCGTCCTTGTCATAAATGGTCTGATAAGAGTTGACCTTGTATCCGGTATAGGGCGTCACCTTCACCACATCCGGGGAGCCGGGAGCCATGGTGGGGTCCTCCTGATAGATGGTTTCCCAGGGGGTCTTCGAGAGGACCTCGTTGCTCATTTTTACATAGGTGCCGTCCACATTGGTGCCCAGGATCTGAACGGTGAGATAGCCCTTTTCATATTTGGTGACGATCTTCACGGGGTACAGGGTGTTGTTGGTGAACTTATAGTCGGGGCCGCCCCAGGACACCGTGGCATCCATGCCCCAGGCGATGTAAGCGGGGACATAGCGGTGGGCGTACCGCTCCGTGATCTCCAGATTGCTCATGAGACAGGCCAGATACAGGGTGGAGGAGGTCTGGCAGATGCCGCCGCCGATCTCGTCCACGGTTTCGCCCTTGACATAGGCGGGGGCGGGCTTGAAGCCCCGGTCCGCCGTCCGTTTGCCGACGGATCCGTTGTAGGAGAAGGTTTCTCCGCTGTTGAGAACAAGGCCGTTGATAATCTGAGCGGAGAGCTTAACGTTGCCGATCCGCCCGGCGGAGCCGGAGACATGGGTCTTGGCCTCGCCCAGCACGTCCCGGAACAGGACGGCCTTCAAATCGGCGGCGGTGACCTCCGGTTGCTGAATATCAGCCTTCACAGTCAGCGTTTCGCCGGGAGCGGCCTCGTCCATGGCCTTCTGAACGGCGGCGATGTCAAAATCGGCCCCCAGCTGCTCAGGTACGATGGAGTCCGTAGCGGAGTCATAGGAGGCGTTTCGCACCTCGCCGTGGAGCTGGTCGTGGAGCTGCTGGGCGGTGAGGGTCTTGGCGGGGACGGTCTGGAAGGAGACGGGGACTTGATAGCCGCTCAGACTGTAATCGGAAATATCTGCCAGAAGGAGACGGAGATTTTGCGGTGTTCGGCCGTCCCGTGCCTTGGTGATGTGGACAGACTGCCCCTCCACAGCGCCGGAGGCGTCAAGGGGTGCTTCGGAAAGCTGCTCCGTCAGACGGGATACGGTTTTGGAAAAGGCGGCTTGGTCCATGTCCGGCCAATGGGCACCGCCGGGCCAGCGACCGGTGACGGTGGCCAGATAGGCCCAGCCTTTCTTGAAAAAGCCCTTGTTCTGATCATCGTTTTTCCAGAATTGAGCGTCCCCAGAAAAATCCTCTGCCGTGTAGCCCAGGTCCCCCACGGTAAGATGGGCCAGGGGCTGGCCTTCGTTATCCACAAGGGTGATCGCCTGATTGAGAAGCTGAGTCTCCAAGCGCTGCTGCGCCTGTCCCACGGTAAGACCGCCTACGTCGATGCCGTTGATGTGGCGGTTGGGATAAAATGTATCCAGAGAACCGGCATAGGCGCAAAGGCCCGCGTAGGCCGCCAGCAAAACCGCCAGCACGATGCCGGCGATCAGCAGTGGCCCCTTCCCACTCTTTTTGGATTCCTCGTTCAGCCGCTTCCCCGGCTGGGTCTGCATCTCGGCTTCACGGATCGGTTCCATAAGAAGCCCTCCTGTTTTGATCGTTATGTTAAATGAGAAACAATCTCCCATTTAACGCTATCATATCACTCTTTTCTGAAAAAAGGTGTTACAATCCGGTAACAGAGTGGAATAATTTTGACTTTTGGCGTAAGTGGCAGGCTGCGGTTTCCGAAAAAACCAAAAAGCGGAGACCGAAGTCTCCGTTTTTTGAAAAGGACTGTAAACGTCAGCCGACCCGGCGGTTCTTGGGGATGCGGATAGTGAGGAGGATGGCGTCCTCCGTGTCCTCCCGGCGGGATTCTGCGCCGATGCCGGCCTCCCGTACCAGCCGCAGGCCCCGGTCCAGACTGTTGAGAAATAGGCGGACGTCCTTGAGAAGAAAGACCCGGCGGCCGGAGGGGGGCGTGGTCTGCAGCTGGGCCAGACGCTTGTCGATGTACTGCTCCGTCTGGGCTACGTTCAGGTGCTGGCGGATGACGTGGTGGAGGGCGTTGAGACGTTCTTCTTCATCCTCCAGACGGAGGAGGGCACGGGCGTGACGCTCGGTCAGGTCATGTTCTGTGAGCAGGCGGCAGCAGTCAGGGGAGAGCCGCAGCAGGCGCAGCTTATTGGCCAGAGCGGAGGGGGAGCGGCCCAGCAGAGCGGCGGCTTCCTCCTGCGTGGAGCCGGACTGACGGAGATAGGCGGCGATGGCGGTGGCTTCCTCCAAGTAATGCAGGTCCCGGCGCTGGATATTTTCGATAAGGGCCAGAATAGCGGAGTCCTGCTTATCGACCTGCATTTCCAGACAAGGAACTGTTTGCAGTCCCGCCAGCTTGGCTGCCCGGAGGCGGCGCTCTCCCGCTATCAGCTCCCAGCCATCATCCCTGCGGCGGACGGACAGGGGCTGGATGATCCCATGGCGGCGGATGGATTCCGCCAGTTCCGCCAGAGGTCCGGGAGCGAATTCCCTTCGGGGCTGGTGTGGGTTGGGAGCGATCTGCTCCACCGGAAGCCAATGGACCTGCGTGTCCAACATGCGCGGCACCTCCTGACAGGTTCGGAAACGGCGGGCGTTCCCGGTTCTGCCTGTATTGTAGCGCCGGGGAGTGGGGGAAATGTCGGGAAATCTGTCGGGAAAATAAAAAAAGCACGGAAAATTCCGCGCTTTTTTTGCAAATAGGTTGTTATGAGGCGGGATGATCAATCTTCTGCTGCCGTTTTTGCAGAGCCCGCACCGCCAGAGAACTGGTGAGCTGGGAGAACAGGGGAGAGACGGAGGGGGAGAACACCACCTCCGAGGGGAAATACTGGGCGGCCAGCGTAGCGGCTGCGGCATTGTTCCGCATACTGGAATTGACGGTCACCGTCAGTTCTACCGGATAGGGGAAGCGGAAGAGGGTGGAGAGCAGAAAGCCCAAGCCCAGACCGATGAGCCGCATGGCCAGCGTTATGCAGAGCAGCAGTACCAGCTCGCGGTTCAACTCGTGGAGGAAGGGAGCGCAGCGGGTGACGTTGGCGCAGATGATGACCAGCAGAGCCAGCTTGGAAAAGGGACTCAGCCGCTGCTTGGCTTTGGCGCAGATGCTTTGGCCCAGCAGGCGGCAGAGCACCATGGCCAGAGCTGCCGGGACTACGATCATGACGAAGAGATCCCGGATCATGCCAAAGGTGTCCAGCTCCACCACGGAGCCGCACAGCAGCCGCAGCGTCAGCGGCAGGATCACCGGGGAGAGCATGGTATCCAACAGGATAATGGACAGGCATAGCTCCACGCTGCCGCCGCCGATGACGATCCACATCAGAGAGGATACGGCGGCGGGGGAACCCTCCATCAGCACCAGACTCAGGGTGTAGAGGGGCTGGTCAGGGAAGCACATGCTGCCAATACCCAAAGCGGCCAACGGCATGAGAAGGTGGAGAGAAAGCATGGTGATGAGCACCGGCTTGGGGTGGGAGAGGACCCGGCCCAGATCCTGCACGCTGCTGCCCAGACTGTTGGCAAAGGTCTGGAACATCATCAGGGCGGAAACGGCGGGACACAGCAGGCCGATCTGATCGGGGAACAGCAGTCCCAGTGCCAGAGCGCCGAGGATCAGCAGGGGCATTTTCGGGGTCATCCAGGTGTTGAGTGCTTGGAGCTTATTCATGGGCGTATTCAGGGTCCTTTCTGAGTTTAGCGGCAGGCGTAGGAGTACCAGCCCTCACCGGAGCGGGTGGTTTCGATCTCCCAGCCGTTTTGACGGAGGGCGTCCGCCACCTCCCCGGCCCGGGTGTCGATGATGCCGGAGCAGAGGAACAGCCCGCCGGGCTTCAGGAACTGCCGCACCATGGGGGCAAGCCCGATGATGACGTCCGCCACAATATTGGCAACCACCACATCGTAGCCGCCGCCCAGAGTTTCCCGGAGGGCGCCATTGGAGAGGACATCTCCCACCAGAACGGTGTAGCGGTCCTTGCCGATGCCGTTGAGAGCGGCGTTTTCATAGGCCACCGTCAGGCACTTGTCATCAATGTCCACAGCCTTGGCGGAGACGGCACCCAGTCGCAGCGCGGCAATGGAGAGAATGCCGCTGCCACAGCCCAGATCCAATACGGTTTCGCCGCCGTGGACGGCTTCCTCCAGTGCCGTCAGGCACAGGCGGGTGGTGGCGTGGCTGCCGGTGCCGAAGGTGAGGCCCGGCTCTAAGATCAGGGGCACCTTGCCGGCGTATTTGGCCTGCCCCTTCACGTTTTCCTGTTCCCATTCCGGGATCACCAGCAGGCGTTCGCCGATCTCCATGGGCTTATAATACTGCTTCCAGTTGTTTTCCCAGTCGGCGTCCTTCAGATTTTCCAACGTCATCAGGAGGGTGCCGTATTTTCCGGCATGGGCGTCCTTGAAGCCCTGAAGAGCAGTGCGGAGGTGGGCCAGCTGGTCAAAGCCGTCTCCGTCCGCCGGGAGGTAGAAGG
>ENA-OYXX01000384-OYXX01000384.1-human-gut-metagenome-genome-assembly--contig:-NODE-384-length-21208-cov-8.265494_pt1 | contig 21208 bp, 12 predicted proteins | sample MGYA00243976_ERZ653434 | MGnify/ENA primary metagenome ERZ653434 (study PRJEB26926, sample SAMN06165112) | human gut metagenome | biome: ENVO:00009003; feature: ENVO:2100002; material: ENVO:00002003...
GCTTCGCTCTGCCCCGGGCTATGTGCTTGCTGCCCCTGCGGGGCGTACCAATAAAAACCGGGTACAATTTACATCAATATGCGTGCACTATTTATGTCAAACACATTGTTAGTTTGCATCAGAATACGTGTTGCCCTCAAGGCATGCGCGCATGTCACCACTTCCTGAACAATTCGAAGGTGAACTTGCATCCCGCCTCATGAAACTTGCAATTGAGGAAACTGCTGAAAGCCCCGATGGAGAAATAGCGGGTGGTGAAGCCGTAACCCAGTTCGAAATACGGTTTGGTATACTCTATCTGCAGGGCACTGAAATACAGGCGTTCGGTTTCTATATACCTGCCGACAAACGGCATCCATGTAAGCAGCAGCAGGGGAGACTCGTACGAGAAATTGGTCCTGACGTAGTATTTCGAGGCGTTATACCACTCGCTGTTCAGCAGCTGGAACTTTCCGCTCCAGTCATCATCCCACCCGCCGGGCATATAGTTTTCGCGGAAGTTGGAGAAGTCGACGAAATAGTCGGTCGATCTGTTGGTATAGAATCCGCCGCCTATCCGCAAACTGTACTGCCGCAACAGGTTCAACTTTTTCTTGAACGACAGGTCAAACTCCCATTTTTCATATTCCGTATCCGACCCGAGCACCCCCAAGATACTCCTTTCGTAGTTGGCGGTGAATATCGGTCCCTGCCTGTATGGCACGAAACTTGCCGTCAGCTGCGGAGCAAAGCTCCTGTACACCGCCGGACGCCCCATTTGCACGAGAGCCTCCCTGTTTACGGCGTTGCGCTGGTGGTAGACGCATCCCGCCGTCAGGTTCACGTGCCGGCCCAGGGCAATGTTGTTCTTCAGCTGCAGCATGTGGTCATCGAAATATTCGAGGTTGAGCGATGAGAAGTCCACGGTGTCGCGCGTCTCGTCCTTCAATATGTCAAGTACGTCGGAGTTGGTTATCCTGTTACCCGTGCTCCATGTCAGTTCGGTCCAGGCATCGTGCCTCTTGTCATAGGTATAGCGCAGGGGAATTCCGAACTGCCACTGCCTTATCTTGAAGTTGTAACCCATGTGCGGCGACAGCGTGATGTCGCTGTTGGCCGAAAAGTTGTAGCGCGCACCCATGTTCAGCTTGTACGACAGGCCGCGGCTGCCGCTGTAACTCATGTACAGGGGGTTGACAAGGGGCGAGAACCTGATGTATGCACGGTCGTTTTCCGCGCCGATGCTGTTGAGCATGTGGTCGCCGATGATGTCCCATGCTATCCGCTTCAGCTTCATCCGCCGCCGCTCCGCCTTGCTGACGGTGGTATCGCGGGGGCTCCGTTCCTTCATGTGCTCTTTGTATATGCCCCTCTCGGCAGATGTCAACGGCACCGGCCTGATGCTGTCCATCAGCTGCATGTCGACCGAACTCAGGGAGTCGGGTAGGGTGGTCTTGTTGTCGAGCACGAGCGAAAACTGGGTGTTGATATTGTTGCCGAGGAACGTGAACTTTGCCCTCGTCGTGCACGATGCGGGCAGAAGTGGATTGCCGCTTGTGCCGTCTCCCATGTCGGCATTGATGCTGAAGCGTATCATGTCATAATTGCCAGTCAGGGTGACATGCCGTATGCGGCCGGTGGGCTTGTCTACCACGGCCGAGCCTACCACGAGTTGTGTGTTTATGAGCTTCGGCCTGAAGGTCACCCGGGCACTGTCACCGCCCGCGTCGGCGACGCTGTAGCGGTAGAAGCGAGAGTTTCTGGCATGGAAGGGCGACAGTATGTGGTCATCGAACAACGACATGCCGTAGAGGTCGGGGATGATGTAGTCAAGCACTATCGGCATGGTCTTGCGGTAACTCGAGATGCTGCCGGTGGTCAGCTGCCGCTGTATGTCGTAGTCGTTAATGCTCCTGAACTTTATCTTTCCGTATGTCTCGCCTATGTTGTACCTGTTGCCCTTGGCTATGGTGTACATTGTGGGCACGAAAAAGAGGGTGAAGTTACGCCGGCGGGTGTGGAAGATGTATTTCAGGTAGAGGTTGCCCGACGTGTCGGCAACGCTCTCCATATGGTTGTTGCGGTAGGAGAACACGCGGTTCATGACCAGCGTGTCGGGTTTGGTTCCGGACAAAACAAAACTGGGCATACTTAGAAATATGCCCAGTAGAGTTCCCCATATCTTGAACCATCTGCATTTCATGGCTCAAAAATAATAATAATATTCTAAGCCGCAAAGAATATTATGTTTTTTTATCCCAAATACTTCATGAGAATCTTTGCGTTGCCGCTGTCACGCAACTTTGCAATACTCTTCTCTCGAATCTGGCGCACGCGCTCACGGGTGAGGCCGAGCTGGTCGCCTATTTCCTCCAGTCCCTTCTCGTGGCAACCTATACCGAAACATTCGCGGATGATGGTTATCTCGCGCTCTTTCAGCACTTTATTGAGTACAGTGTTGAGTTCCTGAGCCATCGACTCATGGTCGACATGGCGGTCGGTGCGGCTGTCATCGCCACTGGCCATGACGTCGAGCATACAGTTGTCCTCGCCGTCTTGGAAAGGTGCGTCTATCGACACGTGGTGACCGTCGGCCATGAGGCTCTGCCCGATCTTGTCTTCGTCAAGATTGGTGGCGGCACTCAGCTCCGACACTGACGGGTGGCGCTGGTTTTCCTGCTCGAACTTGTTTATCTCGTGATTTATCTTGTTGAGCGAACCCACCTGGTTGAGGGGCAGGCGCACAATACGGCTCTGCTCGGCGATGGCCTGCAGGATGCTCTGGCGAATCCACCACACGGCATAGGATATGAACTTGAAGCCGCGGGTCTCGTCAAACTTCTGCGCTGCCTTTATCAGACCGATGTTGCCTTCGTCTATCAAGTCGGTGAGAGTGAGGCCCTGATGCTGGTATTGCTTGGCCACGGAAACGACAAATCGGAGGTTTGCCGTAACCAGCTTGTCCTTGGCGCGCTCGCCTTCCGGACCGCCTTTGCGTATTTTCTGGGCCAATTCAATTTCCTCATCTATTGAGATTAGGGGAGCTCGTCCTATTTCTACAAGATACTTGTCAAGTGCCTCGCTCGAACGGTTCGTAATACTCTTTTGGATTTTTAACTGTCTCATTCTCTTTTCCTTTCGTTTTGTTTAACTCCTTGATTATCAATCTTATATAGCTAATACAGCTGAAAACGGTGCAAAATTACTAAAAATATCAATAGGTTGTACACCCGCGCACGTAATATTTAACTTAAAAAAATATAATTTCAGGCATGATTTCAGGAGTTAATGGAAATTATCGCTCCCTTTAACTTCCCCAAAAACTCTTTTAACTCCCAAAAATAACCCTTTCCCAAAGTGCCACTTTCGCATTGTGAAAGTGGCGCTTTGGGAAGCCGAAAGCGGCCGTTTTGCCTTCCAAAAGCGCCACTTTTGAAGGCCCAAAGTGCCACTTTTACAATGCAGGGAAAAAGCCGGAATATGGTTTTGGAGCCTCTTCGTCATATCTGCCGGACATGCCGTGGCAGAAAATAATGTACAGGCAAAGCGTTGGAAATCAATTTTTTTTTGTATATTTGCCACGCCATACTATTGGCAATAAAACATATAACTAACGAAACAGGTTATGAAAAAACTTATATTGACAGTTTTGGCATGTATGCTGGTAGCTGGAGCTTCAGCTCAACAAGACGCCCAAACGTCCAACAGAACAACGGTTTACGAAACATTCAGACCCGCTTTTATAACATTGTCAAGCGGAAAGATAATCAAGCAGAAGCAGGTTAATGTTTCGATGAAGAACGGAGCCTTGCTCTACAAACGCGGCAAGACGAACATGCAGGCCAACATGCAGCAGGTGAAGGCCGTGGACTTCGACGACAGACACTATGTGCGCATCGACACGCTGCTGGCCTTTATAGTGGACTCTGTAGCCGGCAACAAGCTGTATTGCGCCACATTGATAGACATTGACGCGTACAGGGCACGAATCAACAACGAGAGAACCGTAACCAATTTGGAGATAGCTTCGCAAGTCAACGTAACGACTTTGGACGAATCTTATAATGAAGAGCAGATGTATCCGGTTGTGAATTATTTCTTTTATGAGATAAACGGAAAGACAATAAAGGTGCACGAACGCAACATCAACAACATTCTGACGAAAGAAAAACGACGGTTGTTCAAGAGTGTCATCTACATGCCGGATTTCAGTTGGACCGACAAGGAAAGCCTCATGAAACTGCTGAAGGCCATATCATGATGCCCGTAAAGACGCAAAACGGCACGTTTTTAATATAATCGGCATTATGATAAATAGGGTATTAAGACATGTAGAAATGTATATATCCTACTTTCACTGACCGATGGCCGCATAACTGACATAAAGAAACAGATTGTTCAACAAGCAAAACCATCTCATACGGCACATAATAAATATATCATTCAATAAACAAAACTAATTTTAAAAGCAACAATGACTAAAACATTTTTATCATTTTTGGCCGCACTGTGCCTGCCAGCAATGGCCGGTGCACAACCGGCAACTGTGACAGAAGGAGCATTTGACTTTGACATGACAAAGCCGCAGCCCGTCTATTCTGAATCTGCAGGATACGGATACGACATCCTGCCGGCTCCCACAGCCAAAGGCAAAGAGCCGTTCTATTTCTCGGTGAAGGTTCCCGACGGCAACTACAAGGTGACAGTCGAACTCGGTTCGAAGAAGAAGGCGGCCAACACAACAGTAAGGGCCGAAGGCCGGCGCCTGATGGTGGAAAACATAAACACCGCTAAGGGAAAGACGGCCACGTATGAGTTTGTGGTGAACAAACGCTCGCCCGAAATCGACGGAAAGCAGCGTGTGAAGATAAAGGAGCGTGAAAAGGGCTACCTGAGCTGGGACAACCGCCTCACGCTCGAGTTCAACGGCGACGCCCCCGCCGTGAAGCGCATCCGCATAGAGCGCGACAACGCCTGCCCGACGGTGTATCTCTGCGGAAACTCCACCGTGGTAGACCAGAACAACGAGCCGTGGGCCAGTTGGGGACAGATGATTCCGCGGTGGTTCAACGGGAGCATCGCCATCTCCAACCACGCCGAGAGCGGGCTCACGGCTGGCTCTTTCCTCGCCCAAAACCGCCTCGCCAAAATCATGTCGACGCTGAAAGCGGGAGACTATGTGGTGTGCGAGTTCGGTCATAACGACGAAAAGGAGAAGGGTCCCGGAAGCGGAGCGTGGTACCACTACACACGCAATCTGAAGATATTCATAGATAACGTGCGCTCAAAAGGCGCCACAATAATATTCTGCACCCCCACCCAGCGCCGCCGTTTCGCCGATGACAACAAGACCATCATGAACACTCACGGCGATTTCCCCGCTGCGATGCTTGCCGTGGCAGAGCGTGAGAACGTGCCGGTGATAGACCTCAACGGAATGACCCGCGACTTTTTCGAGACACTGGGCTACGAGGACAGCAAGCGCGCACTGGTGCACTACCCCAAGAACACCTTCCCCGGACAGGACAAGGAACTGGCCGACAACACCCACTTCAACACCTACGGGGCATACGAAGTGGCCAAGATGGTGGTTATGGGCATGAAGAAGGCAAACCTTCCATTGGTGAAAAACCTGAGAGACGACTTCACTGACTTCTCGCCGAAAGCACCGGACGATTGGAAAACATTCAAGTGGGCACCGGCCAAAAATGCTGAATTGACAAAACCTGACGGAAACTAATAACAACAAATCATGATGAAAAGATTTTTTGCAATAGCGGCAATGTCACTGCTTGCCGGCAGTACATTCGCGCAGACATGGCCCGTGGCGGCTCCCGAAGCCAAGCCCGGCACGAGATGGTGGTGGCTCGGTTCGGCCGTAAACGAGAACGACTTGCGGTGGAACATGCAGGAATATGCCCGTACAGGACTGGGTGCCCTGGAGATAACGCCGCTGTACGGTGTTCAGGGCAACGCGAAGAACGAGCTGTCGTTCCTCTCCACCCCATGGATGAAGGCCCTTCAATTTGTACAGTCGGAAGGCGCTAAGGACAGCCTGCTGATAGACATGAATTGCGGCACGGGATGGCCCTTCGGTGGGCCGGATGTGCCGATAGAGGAGGCTGCGGCCAAGCTTGTGTGCACCGACACCGTGGTTACCGGAGCCGAGTTGCGCAAGGGTGTCGACGTGAGTGTGCAGGACAAGAAGGAGAAGCCTTTCTGCACTCTCAGCAAGGTGATGGCCTATGGCGGCGGCGTGGTGACGGAACTTACCCCCATGACCGGCGAAACGGGAACGGTGGTATGGAAGAAAGCCGCCAAGAAGACGAGCTACCGCATCATCGCCGTGTACTGCTCCCGCACGCGGCAGAAGGTGAAACGTGCCGCTCCCGGCGGCGAGGGATATGTGATGGACCACTTCGACAAGAAGGCCGTGGCCCATTACCTGAAGCGTTTCGAGGATGCCTTTGCCCGCGAGAACGTGCCCTACCCCCACTCTTTCTTCAACGATTCGTACGAGGTTTACAAGGCCAACTGGACCCCGCTGATGTTCGAGGAGTTTGAGAAACGCCGCGGCTACAAGCTCGAGGAGCATCTGCCCGAGCTGCTCGGCGACGAGGAAGACAAAGACAACAAGGTGCTGAGCGACTACCGCGAGACACTGGGCGACCTGCTGCTCGAGAACTTCACCGAGCAATGGACGGCCTGGGCACACAGTCACGGCGTGAAGACGCGCAACCAGGCGCACGGTTCACCAGCCAATCTGATAGACGTGTATTCGGCCGTCGACATACCCGAGATAGAAGGTTTCGGACTGTCTGAATTCGGCATCAGGGGACTGCGCAAGGACCAGGGGTACACCCGCAAGAACGACAGCGACGTATCGATGCTGAAATATGCCTCGTCGGCAGCCCACATCAACGGCAAGACACTCGTCAGCAGCGAGACGCTGACGTGGCTTACCGAGCATTTCCGCACCTCGCTGTCGCAGTGCAAGCCCGACATCGACCTCATGTTCACCTGCGGTGTCAACAACATGTACTTCCACGGCACGTGCTATTCGCCCAAGAACGACCCGTGGCCGGGATGGCGTTTCTATGCCTCGATAGACATGAGTCCCACAAACAGCATCTGGCGCGACGCCCCCTGGCTGATGAAATACATCGAGCGCTGCCAGAGTTTCCTGCAGATGGGATGTCCGGACAACGACTTCCTCGTCTACCTCCCCATACGCGACATGTGGGCGGAGCGCAAGGGCAAGGGACCGGGCTCGCTGCTCATGCAGTTCGACATCCACTCGATGGCAAAGAAGGCACCCGACTTCATCAAGAGCATTCTCGACATTGACAAGGCCGGCTACGACTGCGACTACATCAGCGAGAAGTATCTTCTCACCACAAACTATAAGGACGGCATGCTCGAAACGGCTGCCGGCACACGCTACCACGCACTGATAATACCCGGAAGCGGACGCATGCCGGAGAATGTGAAGGCGCACATCGATGCCCTGAAGGCCCGGGGTGCCCGCATTATCTACGGCACCGACAAGGCCGACATGGCCAAGGCAGCCAAGGCCGAACCCATGAGATGCGGCCACGGTCTGCGCGCAATACGCCGCAGCAACGCCACAGGCCACCATTACTTCATAGCCAACCTGTCGCCGAACGATGTCGACGAGCGCATCCCGCTGTGTGTGGAGGCACGCGACGCCCGCTGGTTCAACCCGCTCGACGGTGCCATATACAAGGCCGACATAACGGCCGACGGCGTGCGTGTGAACCTGAAGAGCGGCGAGTCGATGATTTTGCAGACATATAATGAGGTGCAGAACGACGGTCGAGGAGAGCGCAAGTATGCCGTACCGGAAGCAGGCAAGGTGCTTGACGGCAAGTGGACACTCTCCTTCACCGGATGTGCACCGGCCGTGGACAAGACCTTCAGTCTGGACGCCCCCCGCACATGGGAGGGACTTGACGACGATTCCGTGAAGGTGACCATGGGCACCGGCGTGTATTCCACTACCGTAAGGATGACCAAGGACGAGGCCGCTTCCGACTGGATGATCGACCTCGGCGACGTAAGGGAAAGCGCACGGGTGTATGTAAACGATGTCTTCGTGGGCTGTGCATGGTCTGTTCCGTTCACCCTCGACTGCAAGAAGGCCTTCAAGGCCGGAGAGAACACCATACGCATCGAAGTGACCAACCTGCCGGCCAACCGTATCTCGCACCTCGACCGCCAGGGAGTGAAATGGCGCAAGTTCAACGAAATAAACGTTGTCGACATCAATTACAAGAAGACCGGATATGAAAATTGGGAGCCGGTGAAGAGCGGTCTCAACTCAGAAGTGAGACTTTACAGAATCGGAAACTGATAAAAGTCAACAACAAACATAAGCGGCCGTAAGGAAATTCCTTGCGGCCGCTTATGTCTTTCTATGCCAATGGCTTACTTCGTCACGCGCATCCAGTCGATGTTCATGAAGCCGGTGACACCCTTTCCGGCCGGCTCTTCCGCCACGAAACCGAACTTCGCGCCAATCCATTTGCCCTCACGCATCTGGAACTCGTCGCCTGCATCGATGAACTTCTTGCCATTCTTGCTGTAAGCGAAGGTCATCTTGCCGCCCTCCTTCACCGTAAGACGGAGGTAGATATCCTCGTATATGGCCGGGTCATAGTTTATCTTGTCCTTGCCTGTGGGCGCAAGTTCGGCAATGACGGTCACCTTTTCAGGCTTGTTGCCGTCGGCCTTGTAGCATGTTATCTGCTGCAGCTGAAACTTGTCCCCCACTCTCTTCACCACAAGTGCGCTGTAGTCGCGCCCCATCATTATTATTCCGCCGTACTGACCTTCCTTCTTTGCGGCAAAAGTTATCTTTGCCGTAGCCGTAAAGGCATCTGCGGGAGTCTTCTGGAGAAGCAGGTTCGGAGCCTCCCACAGATTGACGAAGTTCTCGCTCAGCTTGTGCGTGTACATGCGGAAGAATCCGTATGGCGTGGGCTGTCCGTACGACTGGTCGTAGTTTGAGTGCCACTGCCACTGCTTGCCGAGCGTCACCGTGTTGAACTCGTCGCTCTCGGCAGGATTCTCTATGGGGTAAGTCTTGCCCACGTCCGGCTTCTTGTACCTTATTACAGGCTCGCCGCAGAGGTCGCCGTCCTTGTCCGTGCCCATCACGGGCCATCCCTTCACCCAGTTCACCGGCTGCAGATGCACCACGCGTCCGTAAGCGCCTTTGTCCTGGAAGTGCAGGAACCAGTCCTCTCCCTTGGCCGTACGCACCCATCCACCCTGGTGTGGGCCGTTCACGTTTGTCTTTCCCTGAGCCATCACCGTCTTGTGTTCGTACGGTCCGTACGGGCTTTTCGAGCGCATGGCCAGCTGCCATCCCGTGGCCACGCCACCTGCCGGACACATTATCCAGTACCATCCGTCGTGCTTGTAGAACTTCGGGCCCTCGGCCGTATGGTGGTCGTTGTTGCCGTCGAACACTATCACCGGGTCGCTGATGGCCCGTGTGCCGTCGGGCGAAAGCTCGCGCACGGAGAGCACGCTCTTGAATCCCGCACGGCTGCCCGCCCATCCGTTCACAAGGTAGCAGCGGCCGTCGTCGTCCCATAGCGGTGTCGTGTCTATCATGCCCTTGCCCGGAATGACAAGCACCGGGTCGTCCCAGCGTCCCGCGGGATCCTTTGTCTTCACCATATATACACCGTAGTCAGGGTCACCCCAGTAGATGTAATACTCACCGTTGTGGTATCTGATGCTGGGTGCCCACACTCCCATGCCGTGGGCAGTCTTGTCGAAGACTTCCTTCGGTGTCAGTTCGCGCAGCGCATGACCTATTATTTTCCAGTTGACGAGGTCGTTGGAGTGCAGTATCGGCAGTCCGGGTATACAGTTGAACGAACTTGCCGTCATGTAGAAGTCGGTTCCCGATGGTCCCGCGCAAACGTCAGGGTCGCTGTAGTCGGCGTTGATTACGGGATTGGTGTACGTTCCGTCGCCATTGTCCGGGCACCACACTTCCGAACGGTACTGTGCATGCGACGGCAAGGCCATCGCCGTCAAGATTAGTAACAGAGGTAGTTTTTTCATAAAGATTTTATATTTAATTGGTAATTGTTGTTTGTTTCTATTTCCATTGTGGCGGCCGTGCCGTCATCCTCCGGCAACAATGCCAGTGCCACGTGCCCCATTGTCCGCCGGAGGTTTATCTCCACGCAGGGGTGAAGCGCAAAACTCCGTCCGTCCGCTCCCTCCACCACCATCATGTCAACACCCAGCAGTCCGGCATACTTGCCCCTGTACAGTCTGCCGAGCCTGTCGCAGAGGCGTTCCCTCACGCTGTCCAGCAGGCTGCCCGGAACATGCCGTTCCAGCATTTCCCGCTTTCGCGCTTCCGTGGCAAGCAGGTTTCCGGTGTATGCACCGTGGCGCGTCACGAACAGCGACAGGCCGAGATACTCCACCCGTCCGGTGCCGTCGCTCCTAAATTCCATGCCGAAATCCGTCACTTTATTATAATACGGCTCTACCGTCACTCCTCCCTGGGCTTTTAACATGTTTTTTATCCATCCCGACAGAGGCTCTCCAATGCTGCCTTCTGCAAAGCGTATCCCCCTGCCGCTGCAGCTCCACGGAGCCTTTATCACGGTGCGGCCGTATCTGCGGGCGAGTGCGGTCACCTCCGCTTCAGTACGGCAGAAGAAAGCCTCGCCCGCCAGTCCGTCTCCCGCGAGGTCCGCCAGCACGCTGGCCGCCGTCTTCCGGTGCGACAGCATGCGTATGGTATCCAGCCTATCCTCATCTGGCAGCGCGCTGCAGGCGATGCCCGCCTTGTCTATGGCGGCTATTACGGCCTTGTCCCATCCCCACACGTCCATCTGTGCGAATGTCCTTCCGGCAAGTTCCCCACTTGTTGCAAACTCCACACGGGCGGGCACCCGGCATCCCGCCGCCGACAGTTCGGCGCGCAGCCTTTCCACCGCTGCCTGTGCACGCAGCTTGTCCTGCACCACCACCGTGTCGCCGCCGGCAGCCCACAAGGCGGGCAGATATTCCATGCCCGAGCGGAATTGCCTTACCGTTTTTGGCGGCGTTACGTTCTTTCTGTTCACCGCCATGGCCTGGTCGTGTTCCGGATTAAATATGTGTAATGTCATTTGCTGTAATCACTCTCAAGGTCTCCGAGGTGCAAAATTAGCTTATTTTTTTTATATTTTGCAATATTGACTTTGCAAATTGGGAAGAAAGTATTATCTTTGCAAAAGATATTCAGCACCCGGCGAATTGAAAACATATTTTCATCGCTTCCGGATGTCTTGTCTGTGCAAATAAATTAGAAGATTAGAAGAATGGAAGTTTTTTTCAGAACCCATACCAATCTCGTGGAGCATACCAATGCGCCGGTTCGTCGCACCCTTATGGATGAGATAGACTGGAACGACCGCATGATAGGCATCAAGGGCACGAGGGGCGTGGGGAAAACGACTTTCCTTCTTCAGTATGCCAAGGAGAAATTCGACATACAAGACCGCCGGTGCCTGTATGTCAACATGAACAACTTCTATTTTCAGGGACGCGGAATAGCCGATTTTGCCGGAGAGTTCTACAAGAAGGGCGGCAGGGTGCTGCTTATAGACCAGGTGTTCAAGCAGCCCGACTGGAGTCGTGAGCTGCGCAAGTGCTACGATCAATACCCCGGGCTGAAGATTGTGTTCACCGGGTCGAGCGTCATGCGCCTGAAGGAGGAGAATCCCGAACTAAACGGCATCGTGAAGAGCTACAACATGCGCGGATTCTCATTCCGCGAATTCCTCAACCTGCAGACAGGCAACGACTTCAAGCCATACACACTCGAAGAGATACTCGCCGACCACGAGCACATCATCAAGCACATACTGCCCAAGGTGTCGCCGGCCCGTTATTTCCCCGACTACCTACACCACGGCTTCTACCCCTTCTACCAGGAGCACCGCAACTACTCGGAGAACCTGCAGAAGACAATGAACATGATGACCGAGGTGGACATACTCATGATAAAGCAGATCGAGCTGAAGTATCTCACGAAGATAAAGAAGCTCTTCTACATGCTCGCCGTCGACGGTCCGAAAGCCCCGAACATCAGTCAGCTTGCCGGCGACATTGAGACGAGCCGTGCCACCGTTATGAACTATATAAAGTATCTGGCCGACGCCCGGCTCATCAACATCATCTACCCCGTGGGGCAGGAGTTTCCCAAGAAACCCTCAAAGGTGATGTTGCACAACTCAAACCTCATGTTTGCCATCTACCCCATCAAGATAGACCAGCAGGACGCCATGGAGACATTCTTCGTCAACTCCATGTGGAAAGACCACAAGGTTAACCAGGGCAACCACGACACATTCTACACCGTCGACTCGACGATGAAGTTCAAGATATGCGACGCCGCATCGCTGTGCCGCAACAAGCTGTCGCCCGACACCGTCTACGCCCGCTACAACACAGAGGTGGGCAAGGGCAACCAGATACCCCTCTGGCTTCTGGGGTTCCTCTACTGACGGAAGGGGCCGGCACGGTATGATGGAGAAACGGCAGACAAGTAAAAAAACAACTATACAAACGATTTATTCATTTAAATATTTTATCTATTAAAATGGCAAAAGAAAAGAAATTTATCACTTGTGATGGCAACCAGGCCGCAGCGCATATCTCGTATATGTTCTCGGAGGTGGCAGCCATCTACCCCATCACCCCGTCTTCAACGATGGCGGAGTATGTGGACGAATGGGCAGCACAGGGCCGCAAGAACATCTTCGGCGAGACTGTCCTCGTACAGGAAATGCAGTCAGAGGGCGGTGCCGCCGGAGCCGTACACGGTTCGCTGCAGGCCGGAGCCCTTACCTCCACCTATACCGCATCTCAGGGTCTGCTGCTGATGATACCCAACATGTACAAGATTGCCGGTGAGTTCCTGCCCTGCGTGTTCCACGTGTCGGCCCGTACACTCGCCTCCCACTCTCTGTGCATCTTCGGCGACCATCAGGACGTTATGTCTACACGCCAGACTGGTTTCGCCATGCTGTGCGAGGGTTCTGTACAGGAAGTGATGGATTTGGCCGGTGTTGCCCACCTCGCAACAATCAAGAGCCGCGTTCCGTTCGTCAACTTCTTCGACGGTTTCCGCACATCTCACGAGATTCAGAAGATTGAAATGCTGGAGAACGATGACCTCGCTCCGCTGGTAGACCAGGAGGCTTTGGCCGAGTTCCGCAGCCGCGCCCTCACACCCGAGCATCCCGTTGCACGCGGTATGGCCGAGAACCCCGACACTTTCTTCACTCACCGTGAGTCTTGCAACTCTTACTACGATGCCGTTCCCGCCATCGTTGAGGAGTACATGGAGAAGATTTCCGAGATTACCGGCCGCAAGTACGGTCTGTTCAACTACTACGGAGCAGAGGATGCCGACCGCGTGATCATCCTGATGGGTTCTGCCAGCGAGGCAGCACGCGAGGCAATCGACCACCTGACAGCCCAGGGCGAGAAGGTAGGTCTGGTTTCCGTTCACCTCTACCGTCCGTTCTCTGTCAAGCACCTGCTCGCAGCAGTGCCCAAGACAGTGAAGCGCATCGCTGTTCTCGACCGCACCAAGGAGCCGGGAGCAAACGGCGAGCCCCTGTATCTCGACGTGAAGGAAGCATTCTACGGCGTGGAGAACGCTCCTGTCATCGTTGGCGGACGCTACGGTCTGGGTTCAAACGACACCACTCCCGCACAGATTCTCTCCGTTTACGAGAACCTTGCACTGGCCGAGCCGAAGAACCACTTCACCATCGGCATCGTTGATGACGTTACATTCACATCCCTGCCAAAGAAGGAAGAGATTGCCCTCGGCGGCGAAGGCATGTTCGAGGCTAAGTTCTACGGACTCGGTGCCGACGGAACCGTTGGTGCCAACAAGAACTCGGTGAAGATTATCGGTGACAACACCGACAAGCACTGCCAGGCATACTTCTCTTACGACTCGAAGAAGTCAGGAGGTTTCACATGCTCTCACCTGCGTTTCGGCGACACGCCCATCCGCTCTACATATCTGGTGAACACGCCCAACTTCGTGGCTTGCCACGTACAGGCTTACCTCCACATGTACGACGTTACACGCGGTCTGCGCAAGAACGGCACCTTCCTGCTCAACACCATCTGGGAGGGCGAGACACTTGCCGCCAACCTGCCCAACAAGGTGAAGAAGTATTTCGCAGACAATAATATTAAGGTATACTACATCAACGCCACCAAGATAGCACAGGAGATTGGCTTGGGCAACCGCACAAACACCATCCTCCAGAGCGCATTCTTCCGCATCACTGAGGTTATCCCCGTTGATCTGGCCGTTGAGCAGATGAAGAAGTTCATCGTGAAGTCTTACGGCAAGAAGGGTCAGGACGTTGTCGACAAGAACTACGCTGCCGTTGACCGCGGAGGCGAGTACAAGGAGCTGACGGTAGACCCCGCATGGAGCAACCTGCCCGCCGATGCAACCAAGGAGAACAACGACCCCGCATTCATCAACGAGGTTGTACGCCCCATCAACGCACAGAACGGCGACCTGCTCCCCGTTTCTGCCTTTAAGGGCATCGAGGACGGTACATGGCCGCAGGGCACAGCCGCTTACGAGAAGCGTGGCGTGGCTGCCTTCGTTCCCACATGGACTCCCGAGAACTGTATACAGTGTAACAAGTGTGCATACGTTTGTCCTCACGCCTGCATCCGCCCGTTCGTTATGAACGATGCAGAGGCTGCCGGCCTGAACGCCGCCACAATCGACATCAAGGCTCCCGCCGCACTGAAGGGCATGAAGTTCCGCATGCAGGTGGGCGTTATGGACTGTCTGGGTTGCGGCAACTGTGTTGACGTATGTCCCGGCAATCCGAAGGCAGGTGGTCCCGCCCTCAAGATGGTTCCGCTGGAAGGCGAGCTCGACGAGGCTGCAAACTGGGAATACTGCGTCAAGAACGTCAAGAGCAAGCAGGATTTGGTTGACATCAAGCAGAGCCCGAAGAACTCACAGTTCGCCACTCCGCTCTTCGAGTTCTCAGGCGCTTGCTCCGGTTGCGGTGAGACACCGTACGTGAAGCTGATTTCTCAGCTCTTCGGCGACCGCGAGATCGTTGCCAACGCTACAGGATGTTCTTCCATCTACTCCGGTTCAATCCCCTCAACACCGTATACAACAAACGAGAAGGGACAGGGTCCGGCTTGGGCTAACTCCCTGTTCGAGGACTTCTGCGAGTTCGGCCTCGGTATGACGCTGGCCAACAAGAAGATGCGTGCCCGCATTGCAGAAATTCTCACAACCGAACTTGCCAACGAAAACGCACCTGCCGACTACAAGGCAGCTGCTCAGGAGTGGCTCGACGGCAAGGACGATGCCGATGCAAGCAAGGCTGCTGCGGCCAAACTCATCCCGATGATTGAGGAAGGTGCAGCCCATGGCTGCGAGACATGCAAGAAGCTGAAGGAGCTTTCTCACTATCTCGTTAAGCGCTCACAGTGGATTATCGGTGGTGACGGTGCTTCTTACGATATCGGCTACGGCGGTCTCGACCACGTAATCGCTTCGGGTGAAGACGTAAACATCCTCGTTCTCGATACAGAGGTTTACTCTAACACCGGCGGTCAGTCTTCAAAGGCTACTCCGCTCGGTGCCATCGCCAAGTTCGCCGCTTCCGGCAAGCGCGTGCGCAAGAAGGACCTCGGTATGATTGCCACAACTTACGGATACGTTTACGTGGCACAGATAGCAATGGGCGCCGACCAGGCACAGTGTCTGAAGGCCATCCGCGAGGCAGAGGCTTACCACGGACCGTCTATCATCATCGCCTACGCTCCGTGTATCAACCACGGTCTGAAGAAGGGCATGGGCAAGGCACAGGCCGAGGAGGCTGCTGCCGTAGCTTGCGGTTACTGGCACCTGTGGCGCTTCAACCCGGCTCTCGAAGAGGAAGGCAAGAATCCGTTCACGCTCGACTCTAAGGAACCGGCATGGGAGAACTTCCAGGATTATCTGAAGGGTGAGGTTCGCTTCCTCTCGGTTATGAAGCAGTTCCCCAATGAGGCAGCCGACCTGTTCAAGGCTTGCGAGGATATGGCTAAGAAGCGTTATCAGAGCTATGTCCGCATGACCAAGATGGACTGGAGCGAATAAAATCCAAAACAATAATTTTGTTTCATAGTATAAAACTAAAAATTGATTTTATTCATTGGACCCGTCATATACGGGTTAAAGTTAAACTATTGAATTCCAAGGGGATAGGAAACAGTGATGCTTTTCATCCCCACTTGAACGGGAAGCAGTGATGCTTCCCGTTCTTGTTTTTGGTGTCAGGTAAAAAAGGGGCTGTATCAAAATACTCACACAGAGCCAAGTAGGGGCATATTTTTCTCTATGCTCAACAACACGTCTTGTATTCGTCTGCCAAACAGCCATTGAATATCAAGACGTTGCAGACGGACAAATACAAGAATATGTCCCTACTGGTTAGATGGATTGAAGTTTCGCAAGTTTCACTTGGCAGGAGTTAAGGAGTTAAAGGGAGTTAAGGAGTTAAAGGGAGTTAAGGAGTTAAGCCAATAGCATTATGAGCATAAATTATTACCGGGACATTGGGCTTAACTCCTTAACTCCCTTTTTAACTCCTTAACTCCCTTTTTAACTCCTTAACTCCCTACTTGAGTTGATAGAATTTTTGATATAGCCCCTCTCTTTATTCAGTATTCTAAATTCGTATCCCTGCACTATGAGCTGTCACGAATTGTTGACATTGGCACAATGCAGTGCATACGTTGCAGGAATCACAATTCAGTTTCGGTTTTAGTTCCAAAACCTTGACGTGATATCCACAAAGCCTTCCCCCTCAAAACGTTTGTACAGTCTTTGGTTGGTGGTGGGCTTCTTAAGCCCACCCAAGTGGCTGATATACGGGCCGAGCTTGATATAGTCGAAATCGTCCCGGCACACATCATGCGGCACACGCGACCTGCCACTGTACCAGGCCACCTTCAGTTCCGTATGGCGGGCACGAAGATGGCGGGCCATACTGTTCACCGACTGCGGGTCGGCATCGCCACCCATGAAGCACACACAGGTGATGCCGTCTTCATAACCGCTCACCAGACGGTCGAGCTCAGCCGTAGTCAGCGGGGTGCCGGTGTCCTCCCACAGGTAGCTGCTGTGGCAGCCCGGGCAATGGCACGGACAGGCCGACAGGTTGATGGACAGGGTCACCTCGTCGGGAATCTCCTGAAAGACTATGCCGGTATTTACGTATTTGAGCACCTTTTTTATTTATTAATTATTAATTTTTAATTATTATTTCGCCCCGTTCATTGTATGGGGTGTATTAACTCTCTTCGCTTTTTGCGTAGTATCTTCTCGCGGCCTCCTGCTGGCGGGCTTCCGAGAAATTGCTCACACGCTTGAGGTATCCGATGATGCGCGTCATGTAGTCAACGTTCTTCGAGTGACACTTCGGGCACTCGTGCAGGTAGCGCTTGTCTATCGTACCGCAGTCGTTGCACAGGGTGTTGGGTATGTTGAACGTGAAATAGTTGCATCCCTCCTTTGCCGCCACACTGAGCAGCTGGCGGTACTGCGCCTTCGACAGATGTTCCTCCAGATTCATGTGCAGTGCCGAGCCGCCCGTGAGATGCTGTATGTAGGGCGCGCCGTGCAGCTTGAACTTGTCGATGATGTTGAGCGAGTCGTCCTCCACAATGTAGAAGTAGCTGTTGTAGCAGTCGCGCGGCACGAAATAGCCGTCCTCGCGGTCCCACTTGGCGTGCTTCACACCCACGTTTTCGGCCGGAATCATCTCGCAGTTGAACATAACCTCCTTCGTGCGGTACTCCCTGTTCTTCTTCTCCACCAGCCCCAGAACGGTCTGCACGAACGTCAGGTAGTCGGGGTTGTCGTTAATCTTCAAGCCCATAAACTCGGCCGCCTCCACCAGTCCGTTCACGCCTATCGTGAGATACTGGCGCGCGATGTTGATGTATCCGGCGTCGAATAGCGGGAGCATGCCGTTCTTCCACAGTGCCTTCAGGTTCTCGTTGTACGCCAGCTGCACCTTGTGGCACAGGTCGATGATGTCGGTGAGGAACTCCTTGTAGTCCATCTTGTTGTTCACGGCATACTGTATGCAGCGGTTGAGGTTGACGGTGAGCACGCTCTTCGAGCCCGTCGACACGCCGCCGGCACCCAGCGTGTAGCTGAATCCGTTGTCCTGTATCTCGTTGCGCAGGCGGCAGCAACTCGACAGCGAGTCGGCGTTGTCACTCATGTATGTGAAGAACGAGTGACCCTCAGCGTACATCTCGGCGGTGAAGTCGGCCCACTCCCTGTCCACCATCTCGCCGTCCTTGCTCAGCAGCGCCATCGTCTCCACGGGGAAGGTGAGCACCGTCTTGGTGCGCTCCTTGTTGAACCACTTCATGAAGCGTTTCTGCAGCCAGCTCAGTCCGTCCCAGTCGGGGCGGCTTCCGTCGGGGAAGTAGAACTCGCCGAAGAGGCTCTCGAAGTAAGGACGGTCGTAATAGGCTATGTTCCAGAACACAGCCTGATAGTTGCGTGCGCCCGTGGGCTGGTTGATGGAGTATACAATCTGCTCGAAGCAGTCGGTTATCATCTTGTCGATGGTGCGCTTGCGGCTGGAGAGGTCCACCACCTTGTCAGCCTCCTTGTAGTATTCGCGGCCGTACTCCAGACCGATGAAATGGTTGAGGTACATCAGGAACTCGGGTGTGGCGCAGGCCCCGCTCAACATGCTCGACACCATGAACACCATGTTGACGAAACCGCCGCAGAACGATTTCAGGTTGGTTGGTGCCGTAGAGTTGCCGCCTATCGACATCGTTCCACCGATGAGCCAGGGGTACATCGTTATCGACGCACAGTAGTTGGCCAGGCTCGTCTCGTCGTTCTTATATATAAAGTGGTGGTTTAGCAGGTCGATGTAGCGGTCGGCCAGTTCCTTGCCGTACATCTTCTTTATGCGGTCGGTGAGCAGGCGGCGGTTGAGGCGTATGAATCCCGACTTGGGCAGTTCGCCTATCAGTGTGGCAATGTTCTTGTGCTCCACGTTGGCGTTGGCGTCGTATTTCGACCCCGTGGCGGCATTGGCGGCCTCGCAGTAGTCGGCCAAAAACTTCAGCTTCTCCATCGTCTCACGGTCTTCCGTGTGGCGCTGACGGTAGAGCATGAACGATTTTGCCACCTTGAAGTATCCCTCCCTCATGAGCGACTCCTCCACCTGGTTCTGTATCTCCTCCACCGTGATGCCCTCGTGTATGTCGAGATGGCTCAGTATCTTTGATATACAACCCAAATCAGCCGGTTCGTCCACTGACTCGAACGCCTTGATGATGGCATTCATTATCTTATCAAGCGAAAATCGGTCTGCAGAACCGTCTCTTTTTGTAATTGTAAAGCTGTTTATGTCCATGATTGTTTTCTTTTTTGGAAAACTTTTCCTTGCCGGCCAAGAAAAAAGTTTTCCGTTTTCGGTAATTTTTTATTCTTAATCCGGACCGGAATATTCCGCCGGAGCTTTGCGAAAGCGAACGCAAAGATACAACAAAATCCGGTATCATCTACCGGATTTGCCACAAAAAAGTTGTGCCCGATATAAAGTTTTCCTAAAGCTTTACAGTGGAAATATCGACCAAACCTTTAACTATCGCGTAAACGGTAAGACCCGCCGGACTGTGTATCTGCAACTTACGCGCGATGTTGCGGCGGTGTGTTATGACCGTGTTGACCGATATGCAGAGATGGTCGGCTATCTCCTTGTTGGCCATGCCCTGCACGAGCGCCACCACCACATCCTTCTCGCGCTCGGAAAGCATGTCGGAAGTGTCGGTTCCGTTCTTGAAAATCATCGTTGATATGTTGCGGCTCACGTCATCCTGTTTGCGCAACTGCTCAAGGCGGCGTATGGCCGGAACGAAAATTCTGTCCTCCACCTGCGCGTGCAGCGTGAGCCACTCCTCGTTGTTGTATATGTCGTGCAGCGTGGCCATGAGCATGTTGTTGCGCCGCGAGTCGGCTGGCATGTACTTGATGATGAGCATCTTCAGCTCCTTCAGCTTGGCCGCCGGCTCCTCGTGGTTCTTCGAGAAAGTCTCTATGCTGTAGCCGCCCGCAGGCTCGCCCTCGAGCAGCGAGGTGACGTACGGGAAGAGCGTCTTCTTCTCGAACATCATGTGGCGGTTTATCTCGCGTGCGTATTCGTCGAAGAGGTTCATCATCAGCCGGCCAATGCCGTCGTCCACGTCGATTGACTCCGACAGTTCGCGGCGTATGAATGGCAGCTGGAAGTCGAGGTAATAGACATGGCTGGCCTCCAGATAGTGCAGCAGCGTGGGCACCGACAGCTGCTCGTCGTTGTCGAAATCGGAATATCCGTTGATGGTCAGGTTTACCACGGCAAGAAACGTGTGGGTGTCCACACCGTTGTCATCGCATATCTCCTGCACGGTCTTGTCTCCGAAGCCGAGGTTGATGCCGAAGCATCCGAGCGACTGCAGCATGTCGTAATTGTCTCTGATGAGCGACATCATCTTGTCGCCTGCCTCATATATCTTCTGCGTTCTCATTTTGTCTGTGGCGGTGTTTTTTCGTTACGGGTGCAAATTTACAAAAAAAATCACTGCGGCGCAATAGTCATTTGTGGGTATCGCCGCAGGCGCGTGGTTGCTGTCGCCTACCGCGTTTTGGGTATCGGGGCGTACAGGCGGCCTGCCGCCGTGCTTACAGTTTGGAAGCGTGCCGCCACCTGCCACGTTCCGTCCGTCCGACACGCCGTTCTCCTTTTTCAAAAAAATGTTTTCCGGAGGTGGAAATCGGGACGGAAAATATGGTTTTTTGTCTCCGTTTTGCCATTTTTGGTACGGAAAATGCCGTTTTTGGTACAACGAATTTCTCCGGTTTCTCCTAAAAATCGTCATGTATAATTACCTGCATGACATTCCGCTATCTGTTGGCATACAGATATTTATATCATTACAAGCGTCGGTTGTGTACGAATGATTGGTGTGTTTTTAAATGCATGAAAACCGGAGAATTTCCGAAAACAGGTATGCAGCAACATGCCGGAGAGGGTAGTCCCAACGGCTATATATCAATTTGTTATATATATTATAATATAACTGTCTCTTATACACATCTGACGCTGCCGACGAC
>ENA-OYXX01000386-OYXX01000386.1-human-gut-metagenome-genome-assembly--contig:-NODE-386-length-21110-cov-9.924578_pt1 | contig 21110 bp, 17 predicted proteins | sample MGYA00243976_ERZ653434 | MGnify/ENA primary metagenome ERZ653434 (study PRJEB26926, sample SAMN06165112) | human gut metagenome | biome: ENVO:00009003; feature: ENVO:2100002; material: ENVO:00002003...
CGGGAGAACCGGCTGCGCGGTACAGGAAGGTGACGATCTGTGCACGAGTGCAGCCTTCGTCGATGCCGAAGGTGTCAGCAGTCTTGCCAGTGGTGATCTCTTCCTTAGCTGCCCAGATGATTGCATCGTAGTAGGGGCTGGTCTTCTCAACGTCCTTGAACGGGTTGGGAACGACATAGTTGGGATCAGCTGCGCCGCAAACGGTGCAGACACCATTCTCGAACTTGTGGCCGAGTGCAGGAATCTCAGTACCCTTCTTTACGGTCTCGCCGCAAACGGTGCAGACCTCGTCGCCGGTGTAGCCGGCTTCGGTGCAGGTAGCAGCCTTTGCGTCCTTAACCTCGGTCTTGTGACCCAGAGCAGGAACTTCCTCGCCCTTCTTCAGGGTCTCGCCGCACCACTTGCAAACCTGATCGCCGGAGTAACCAGCCTCAGTGCAGGTAGCCGCAACAACGTTTGCAAGCTCATCAGCTGCAACGTGGTCAACCTTTGCGGTGTAGTATGCAATATTGCCGTCCTCATTCTTGAGCGGAGTATTGCATACGGAGCAAGCGTAAACATTCAGTCCCTGATGCTGGCAGGTAGCCTCAACAAGAACCTTAACGGTCATCTTGTGGCCAAGTGCGGGAACAGGAATCTGATAGGAGTTACCCTTAGTTGCGTTGCAGATAGGATCGCCGTCCTTGTCAACGCGGTCGCACTTGTAGTAGCCATTGTAGTTGTAACCATCTTCGGTGCAGGTAGGAGCCTTGCCCTCAACTGCTACGAAATGATGGCCAAGTGCAGGAATCTCAGTACCGACCTGGGAAAGGACGAAGCCATACTCAGCCTCAGTGTCCTTGGTTGCAGGCTTGGTCATAACCCAAGTATAAGTATCGCCGGTGTAACCAGCTACTTCGCAGGTTGCATCCTTTGCGTTGCGAATCTCAGTAGTAACGCCAGGAACGTTGTCAGCCTTTACGTTGTTCCACTTATCGTAGGAAATAGTGGTGCCACCAAAGGTCTTATTGCAAATTGCGCAGTAAACAACGTCAGTAACGCCGTCAACCTTTGCGTCATTATCATATTTGTCAAGGTAGGGCTGCTCGCCTTCCTTGATAACCTTCATTGCGCTCTTATGAGCATCATTCAGGCCTTCAAGAGTCTTGCCAAGAAGAACGTAGTTGCAATCAGCGCAAATCTTGTCTGCTTCCTTGCCTTCACCAGTGGGAACAGTACCATAATTTTCGCTTACCAGATTGCCGTCCTTATCAAGAGCGACTGCATAACCATTGATTGTCTCAACATGGGTAGCAGCTGCTGCCGGCGTTGCGATTGTTCTGCCGTTTTTGTCAACGACCTTCTCAGTTACGGTAGCGAGAGCCTTGGTGTCCTTGTGATCAGCATTGGTCATTGCAAACAGTGCCTCTACTGCTGCTACATCTTCTTTCTCTGCATCAGCAGGAAGAAGCGCTACAGCTGCTGCTGCATTTGCAACATATATAGGCTCGCCGCAAACTTTGCACTGTGCATAACCCCAGCCGTCCTTATTGCAGGTGGGCTTTACAACGACAGTAAATGCGTAGTCATGGCCAAGTGCAGCCTCGCCCTTTGCTGCAATACCGTCGATCTGCTGACCGCAAGTTCCGCAGTAAGTAACAGTCAGGCCTGCCTCGGTGCAGGTTGCTTTCTGAACTACAACAGTTACGGGATTAGTGCAAGTAGTGCAGTAATTCCTCCTCGTGACGAAAGGAGCGAAATTGCAGCTTACAACTTCGCCACAATCTTTGCAAACCTTAGCAGTGATGCCAGGCTGCTTTGCAGTAGCATTCTTTTCGACAACTATCTCAGATACGTTCTGGTGGTTGCAGGTGTTGGTATCAGCCAGAGCAACTGCAGGAACCAAAGAAACGATCATGAGAACAGCCATCAGCATGCTCAACAGTCTCTTTTTCATTTTCTCTTGTTTACCTCCGTTAAAATAGTGGGTTGAAAAAGTTTTGTCAAATACGCTTGGATACGGGAGAAAACCCACACCAAACATATTTTTCTTGATTATAGCATACGACTTTACATGTTTCAAGTGTTTTTAATAATTTTTTGGGCAACAATTCGGTTACAAGGTTGGGGTGATGCGGTGTGCGACCCCTCAGTCGGCGCAGCCGACAGCTCCCCTCAAGGGGAAGGCAACAGCGGCTGCACACGAGGGTGCGGTGCGAGCGGAACGGATGAATCCGTTCCCTACAAAATTTGTGGCGGCTGCGGCCGCAATTGAATTACACATCATCCGTCGCAAGCGACACCTTCCCCTCAAGGGGAAGGCAGCAGCGGCTGCGGCCGCAATTGAATCACACCTCATCCGTCGCAAGCGACACCTTCCCCTCAAGGGGAAGGCAATGACCTACTTGCGCCACGTTTCGGGGGCGAAGAGGACGAGCATGGGGAAGATCTCGAGGCGGCCGAGGAACATGTCAAAGCACAGGACCGCCTTACTTATTATATTAAGCCCGGAAACGCCCATGGTGAAGGTGTTCGAGTCGATGCCGTAGCCGACGTTGCTGAGGCTCGAGATCGCCGCAAGCATGCCGTCGCCGATGCTCAGGCCGTTTATCGACAGCACCACGGCAGTAAAAATGACCGCCATGAAATACGCTACGGCAAAGCTCTCGACCGCGGAGACCGTGTCCTCCTCGACGATCTCGCCGTCAAGGTGGATAAGGTGCACGGAGTTCGGCGTGACGGTGCGCGCAATGGCGCGGTAGGTGCTCTTGCAGAGGATCATCACGCGCGACAGCTTCATGCCGCCGCCCGTCGAGCCGGACATGGGGCCGGTTATCATCAAAACGGTAAGCATCGCCCACACAAAGGGCGACCAGAAGCTTGCGTCGATCGACACATAGCAGGTCGTGCTGATGATCGAGACGACCTGGAACAGAGTGTGGTGGACGCCGTCGGCGACGGACGCGAATTTCGAGGCAGTGTCGATGCCCATGAGCAGCGCAACGCCCAGCACGACGATGACAAACGCGCGCAGCTCGCGGCTGCGGCGGATGCGAAGAAACTCGAGCGCAAGGACGCAGTAAAACAGGCTGAAGCTCATGCTGCACAGGGTCATGAATACGAGCGTGACGTTTTGCGCATACGCGCCGTAGGACGCCATACTGTCGTTGCGGACGCAGAAGCCGCCGGTGGACACCGTGCTGAGCGATATGTTCACAGAGTCAAACAGCGGTATGTCCCCCAGAAGCAGCAGGACGATCTGCAAGACGGTCATTGCTATATATATCTCATACAAAAGCTTTGCCGACTTCTGCATGCGCGGCACGAGCTTTGACGCCATCGGCCCCGGGAACTCCGCGCGCAGCAGAAACATCGAGCCGCCCTCGCGCGCGACCGGCGCTATCGCAAGCAGGAAAACCAGCACGCCCATGCCGCCGATCCAGTTGGTGATGCTGCGCCAGAGCAGTATCGCCCGGGGCGCGGCCTCGACATCGTCGATGATCGTGGCGCCCGTGGTGGAGAAGCCGGATATCGTCTCGAACACGGCGTCGGACACGCTGTCGATCGTGCCCGAGGCGTAAAACGGGATCGCTCCGAACAGCGATATGATGATCCACGCCATGGCGACGGTGACAAAGCCGTCGCGCGCGCCGAGCGGGCGACCCTTGCTCTTTATCAGGCCGCAGGGCAATCCGACCGCGAGCACCGCCGCGATCGCCGCGGCAAAGCCGCGCAGCGCAGCCGCGTCGCCGTCGGCGAGCGCAAGCAGCAGCGGAGGCAGCATGAACGCCGCCTCGATGCACAATATGACGCCTATCGTTTTTCTTATCGTTCCAATATTCATTACGCAAATATGTCGTTGAGGTCAAGGATCTCGCGTCCGGCTGTCGTGACGATGACGACCGTATCGCCGGCCGAGAGCGTGTCCCGGCCGCCGGGGATGATGATCCTGCCCATGTGGTTTATGCAGACGATCAGTATGCCGGGCTTGAGGCGGATATCGGCAAGCCGCTCGTGCAGGTGCTCGGTCACGTCGGTCACGGCAAACTCCAGCGCTTCCGCGCCGCCGTCGGCTATGCGGTGGATCGTGAGCACCGCGCTGCCGCCGGTGTTCTCCATCGCACGGACATAACGGATGATGGCGTAGGTGCTCAGGCTTTTCGGGCTTATCAGGCTGTCCGCGCCGCGGTCGCCGAGGATCTCGCCGTATTCGAGGCGGTTTATCTTCGTCAGAAGCTGCGGAACGCCCATCTTGCGCGCGAACATGCCGATGATGATGTTCTCCTCGTCCATGTTCGTCAGCGGAAGGACAGCGTCCATCTGGCGGATGTTGTGCGTCCTGAGCACCGCCTGACTCGAGCCGTCCGAGCAGATGACGTTCACCTCGGGGTATTTTTCGGCGAGGTACTCGCACCGCGAGCGCTTCATCTCGATGAGCTTGATGCTTGTGCCGGTTTTTATCAGCATCGGAGCGAGGTATTCGGCGATCCTGCCGCCGCCGACGATGAGCACGTTTTTGCTTTTTTTGCTGCGCAGCTTCAGCTCGTGCGTAAGCTCGACGAGCGACGATGCCGGCGCGGTGACGTATATTTTATCGCCCTTGCGCAGAACAAAGCTGCCGTCGGGGATAAAGACCTTTTCCTCGCGCAGGACCGCGCAGATGAGGACATGCACCCGTATTTTCCGACGCAAATCGGCAAGCTGAAGCCCGTCAAGCGGGCTGCCGTCGGCAATGAAAAGCTCGACTATCTCGGCCTTGCCCTCGGCAAATGTATCGCGCTTTATGAAGGCCGGGATCTGCAGCAGACGGTAGATCTCCTTGGCGGCCAGAAGCTCGGGGTTTATGGTCATGGACAGGCCAAGCTCCGACTTGAGAACGTAAAGCTGCTCGGTGTACTCAAGATTGCGCACGCGCGCGATGGTGTTTTTGCAGCCGAGCTTGCGCGCTACGATGCACGCAAGCATGTTCAGCTCGTCCTGCGCCGTGACGGCGATGAGCAGGTCGCTCTCGTCAACGTTTGCCTCGCGCTGGACGGATATCGCCGCGCCGTTGCCGCAAAGGGTCATGACATCAAGCGTGTCGGACAGAAGCTTTACCTTTTCCTTTTCTATATCGACCACGGTTATATCGTGGTTCTCATTGGCCAGCTCCTCGGCAAGCGAATAGCCTATCTTGCCTGCGCCGACTATTACGATCTTCATTTTTCAGATCCTCTCAATATATCTATTTTGAAAAATCCAGTAACGTATATATTAACATATTATTTACACCGTAGCAATACCGCGGCGCACCCAGTCAACGGTATAATCGGCAAACTTGCGTGTCGCCGGGCTGTTGCGGCTGGTTTCGGTTATTGCGAGGCCGATAACACGCTTTGAGGGCGGAACAAGCTCTTTTACAACAACGTCGTCGTGCCGTCCGGTCAGCAGAAGCTCGGGCATGATGGATATGCCCAGTCCCTTTTCGACCATTGCGATTATGGCGTAGTCGTCCTTGGTGGAAAACCTGATGTTCGGCTTTATACCCGCTGCGGCAAGAGCGCGATTTGCGTCGTGGTTCGATTCTTCGAGCAAGGTTATGAACGCCTCCGTCTCGCACTCAACGAGCGGAAATTTGGGATAAGACTCGAATTTGTGCCCGTGCGGCAATATTGCAAGCAGTCTGTCCTCCATCAGCGGTATGCACTCGCATTTGATCTTAGTCGGGACGTTAACGAAGCCGAGGTCAACGCTGCCCTCGTCTATCCAGCGTTCAACATCGTAATAGTCGCCGTTTAAGAGCTTGAGATCGACGTTCGGGTAATCGTGCTGGAACTCTTTTATTACGCCGGGCAGCCAGTGGACCGCAACGGAGGTGAATGCGCCTATGCGCACCGTGCCGGAATCAAGGCCGCGGATGGCAGAGGCTGTCTGCCTAAGCTGCTCTTCATAGTTGAGCATTCCGCGCACCGACGGCATTATGCGCTCTCCGTCGGCGGTGAGCTTAACTCCGGCGCGCGAGCGGGTTATGACCGAAAAGCCAAGCTCGGCCTCCAAATTATTAATAGTATGGCTGACTGCCGACTGCGTGCATCCGAGGGCGTCGGCCGCTCTTGTAAGGCTGCCCAACTCCACCACTTTCGCGAGAGTTTCGTATTTTGAAATGCTCATATTGCTCCTCCGGGGAATTTACATGAATTTTATTCATGTTAGCATGAAAATAATTAGGTATGGTAATAATATACCACGTTTTTTCTGAAAATCAAGTAATTTCGATAATATTTCGCCTTGCAACGCACTTTTTGTGCGGCTATAATTCAAACATCGTTTAAAAATGATTGGAGAGAGAAACATGACAGGTAATATTATTTGCATCCTGATCGCCATTGTGGTCTACCTTGTCGGTATGGTCGCCATCGGCGTTTACTATTCCAAGGGGCAGTCCGACGCACACGAGTTTTACCTCGGCGGCCGCAAGCTCGGCCCTATCGTGACGGCGCTTTCCACCGAAGCTTCGGACATGAGCGCATATCTGCTCATGGGCGTTCCCGGACTGGCGTTCTTCTGCGGCATCGCGGAAGCGAGCTGGACGGCTATCGGCCTTGCGCTTGGCACCTATCTCAACTGGCTGTTCGTTGCAAAGCGCCTGCGCCGCTACTCGGTGCGGCTGGGAGCGCTGACTCTGCCCGAGTACATATCCCGCCGCTTCTATGATAACACCAAGCTCATTGAGCTTATAGGTGCCATAACCATCATCGTTTTCTACGTTCCCTACACAGCTTCCGGCTTCTCGGCCTGCGGCAAGCTTTTCGGAACTCTGTTCGGATATGACTACGTTCCCACCATGATAATAAGCGCTGCCGTAATCGTAGCATACACCACATGCGGCGGCTTCACGGCAGCATCGGTAACGAGCCTTGTTCAAAGCCTTATCATGGTCTTTGCTCTGGCGGTTGTCCTCATCTTCGGCATCAACTCCGTCGGCGGCTGGGAAAATGTCGTTGCAAACGCCAAGGCCATCCCCGGCTACCTCAGCATGACCGCAACCACCAGCATTCAGGCCGCCGAGGCCGGCGAGTTCGGCACTCTCAAGATAATATCCACCCTCGCATGGGCGCTCGGCTACTTCGGCATGCCCCACGTTGTTCTTCACTTCATGGCAATCAAGGACGAAAAGAAGCTCAAGCTCAGCCGCCGTGTAGCTACTGTCTGGGTTGTTGTTTCCCTGTCCGTTGCCGTCATCATCGGCATAGTCGGCTACTCCATGGCTAAGGAGAACATCATCGCCATGTTCGGCGATGCTTCCTCCGCCGAGGCACTTATCGTCACCATTGCTGCTGTCCTGTCCGAGTACGGCGCATTCTTCGCTATCCTCGCAGGTCTTGTCCTTGCCGGCATACTCGCCGCTACCATGTCCACCGCCGACGTTCAGCTCTTGGCGGCAGCAAGCGCGATCGCTCAGAATATCATCCGCGGCGTGTTCGGCGTTGAGCTCGACGACAAGAAGAGCATGATCGTTGCCCGCGTGACCGTTCTTGCCGTTGCAATATGCGGCGTGCTGTTTGCACTCGACCCCACAAGCTCAATCTTCCGCGTCGTATCGTTTGCATGGGCAGGCTTCGGCGCAACCTTCGGCCCCATCGTTCTGTTCTCGCTTTACTGGAAGCGCTGCAACAAGTGGGGCGCGATCGCCGGCATGTTCTCCGGCGCTGCTATGGTCTTCATCTGGAAGTATGCAATAGCTCCCATCGGCGGCGCGTTTGCGATCTACGAGCTGCTGCCCGCATTCATCACCTCCTGCATCTTCATCGTTGTCGTTTCGCTTCTGACCAAAGCTCCCGACGCAAAGATCTGCGAGGACTTCGACGCAGTCACCGCAATGAAGTAAATTTTAAAAAAATCATCCTCTCCGAAGAAAATTTCGGAGAGGATTTTTTCTGCGCAAATTCACTTTTTCAAAAACTCCTTGCCGATGTTCCACGCAAGGCCGAGCTTCTCGCCGATCGCGTAGTAGCCGTTCTGGAACTGGTCGAACACAAAGGCGTTGAGCTTTGACGGGTCTACCCTGCCGCTTTCGTCGAGCACGCTCTCATCGGCCAGAACGCCGACTATCTCGCCCAAAACATGGTGGCCGTAAACCTCGGTTTTATCCTCGACGACCTTGCACTCGAGGGTTATGGGGAACTCCTGAATCACGGGAGCATCGACCTTTTCGCTCTTTACGGCGGTCAGGCCGCTGCGGGCAAACTTATCGGGCATGGTGTTGCCGGAAGCGGTGCCGAGGAAGTCGGCTTCCTTTATGTGCGGAATATCGGCAATGCTCAGCGTGAATGCGCCGCGCTTTTTGATGTTTTCCGAGGTCTTGTGACCCTCGCTGATGTTAAGCGACACCATGTTTTCGGCACAGATGCCGCCCCAGGCCATGTTCATCACGTCAACAACGCCGTCCTCACCGTAGGTTGCTATCATAAGCACCGGCATCGGGAACAGATACGGATTTACGCCCAGATCTTTTTTCATTATAATTACCTCCATACATGATTGACTTTGATCTTTTGTCTGATATAATTATAGCAAGCACAAATAATATTTCAAGTACTGTTATTTCGGATATATACTATCCAAAAAGAAAGTGTGACCGCATGAGCTGCATGGAGAAATATATCAGCAACGCAAATTTTGAGGACACCGGCTTTAGCTACACCATGTCGCTTATAAGCGGCAAGCACAAGATGGTGATACTCTATTGCCTGATGGAATATGAGCCGGTGCGGTTTAACGAGATGAAGCGCTACCTCGGCCGCATTACCGACAAAACGCTCAGCACAAACCTCAAGGAGCTGGAGGCCGACAGGCTGATATCGCGCAAAGAGTATCCGCAGATACCGCCCAAGGTCGAATATTCCCTGACAGAGCGCGGAAGATCGCTCATGGAGGTGCTCGACAAGCTCTGCGTCTGGGGCGAAGAAAACAGGATATGACGTTTCATTCTGTGGTCTTCAGCAGTTCGACATTCTGATAAATCGAAATTTATAGGAGGGAATACTATGATTCCAATTATTTCAATTGTTGTCGCAATAGGAATTCCGGCGTTCGCTATTTGGAAAAATGGGAAAAAGCCGCTGAAGCGTCCGTATCTATTTTCAGTCATCAGCTTCACATTTTGTACAATAGCTGCAATTATGGAGCTGTTTACGATTAAAGCGCGCGTAACAGCAGGGGACATCGGAGGTATCGAAGATACGATCGGTGCCGTAATCGCTACCTGCATTGGACTGCTGGTCTTTACGGTAATCTTGAATTTGCTGTTGCTTGGAATATCATATGAAAAGGATTCGTAAATTCCGGTCTGCCTTTCGCTCCGCCGTAATTTCACACAAAAGCAGCCCGTCCGTGGACGGGCTGCTTTTTTCACTCGATATTCACATGTTTTTTTATCACCCGCTCGGTCAGAAACGCAAGCACCATTTTGACAAGATCCGGGACGATGAACGGAAAAACGCACATGCCCAGCGCCGAGGCATAGCTTATGGGCTTTGCCGCGGAATAGACCTTGACAAACCATACCGTGCCGAAGGCGTAGCACAGAGCAAGCCCCACGACGAGCGACACTATCCTGACCCACAGCTTTTTGCCGAGGACTCTTTCGCAGAGCCAATAGCAAAGCGCCGTGAGCATAAAGCCAAAGATATATCCGCCGCTCGGCCCCATGAGCTTCCCGATACCGCCGGCAAAGCCGGAGAACACCGGCAGTCCGACAGCGCCGAGCGCTATGTACACCGCGACGGCAATGCTGCCGCGCCTGCCGCCGAGAAGCAGCAGAGCCGTAAACACCGCGTAGGTCTGCATGGTAAAAGGAATGGCTGCCGGAACCGACAGCCATGAGCAGACCGATATGAGCACCGCCATCAGGGCGATGTAGGCCATATCCTTAGTCTTCAAATATTTGCACCTCAAAACGTCAGTATACTGCGGCGCTTGTGTTCGCTCTTAGCGTGCATACGCCGGATCTTCTCGAGCACCGCATCGTCTATTTTACCACCGCCAAGGTAAGTGTCAAGCTCTTTATAGGTAAATCCCATCTCACCCTCATCGGTCTGTCCGTCAAACAGGCCGGCAGAGGGCGCTTTTTCTATGACGCACTCGGGAGCCTTCAGCCAGCGCAGAAATTCGTATATCTCCGTGACGGTCAGATCGTCGATGGGGTTAAAATCGTGTGCGCCGTCGCCCCACTTGGTGAAGTAGCCGACATAGGCTTCGCTGCGGTTGCCCGTTCCGGCAACGAGGCGATTTTCCGACGCGGCGATCGCATAGAGCGTTGCCATTCTCAGGCGCGGCGCAATGTTTGCCTCTGCGGCATCGGTAAGCTTCGTAACGCCTGCAAGCACGGCCTTTTCCGCGGCCTTGACCGCTGTAAGGTCGGCATAGCGCGTTTCGATCTCATACTGCGCGGCAACGGTCTCGCCGTCGCGCTTATCCATGTCGTAATTGCGCACGGAGGTGCAGGGCATAATAACACCCACGGTGTTCTCGCATGCGGCCTTGCACAGGATGCCGACAAGCGCGGAATCCTTGCCGCCGGAGTTGCCGTAAACTATGCCGTCGGCTCCGCTTTCGCGCACGGCGTAGCGGATGAACTGAACTCGCTGGATATATTCTTTTTCGTAGTTTCTCATTTTAATTCACCTTTCCAGTGCCGCCTTTACAAAGCCGTTGAACAGCGGATGCGGCTTATTCGGTCTGCTTTTAAATTCGGGGTGGAACTGCGCCGCGACGAACCATTTGCACGCCGGGTTTTCAACCATCTCTACAAGCGAGCCGTCCGGGCTCATGCCGACGGGCAGAAGTCCGCGCGCAACGATCTCCTCACGGAAGTCGTTGTTGACCTCGTATCTGTGGCGGTGGCGCTCATAAATAAGTCCCTCGCCGTAGTATTCGTAAGCCTTACTCTCGGGCGAGAGCACACAGGGGTATTTGCCAAGGCGCATCGTGCCTCCCTTTGCGGTTATGCCCTGCTGCTCGGGCATGAGATCGATAACAAGATGCTGCGAATCGGCGGTGAACTCGGCAGAGTTTGCATCCTTCCAGCCGAGAACATGGCGCGCAAATTCTATGACCGCGATCTGAAGTCCGAGGCAAATGCCGAGGTACGGAACGTCGTTTTCGCGCGCATATTTTGCCGCAAGTATCATTCCCTCAATACCGCGGTCTCCGAAGCCGCCGGGAACGAGAATACCGCTGCAATCTCCGAGTACGGACGCGATATTATCCTCCGTAAGCTCCTCGGAATCGACCCACTTTATCTCCATAACGGCATCGTTTGCGGCCGACGCATGATTAAGCGACTCGGCAACGGACAGATAAGCGTCGTGCAGCTGAACATATTTGCCGACAAGGGCTATCTTCACCGCGCGGTGAGCGCCCTTGATCCTTCCGACCATGGCCTTCCACTCGGTAAGATCCGGCTCGGGGCAATCAAGGCCGAGTCTGCGGCACACGACCGCGGACAGCCCCTCGTGCTCCAAGAGCAGCGGCGCTTCATACAGCGTGGAGGCTGTTGCGTTCTGGATGACGCACTCAGGCTCAACGTTGCAGAAAAGAGCTATCTTGCGGCGGATATCGTCGCTTATCGGGGCGTCCGTGCGGCAGACGAGAATGTCCGGCTGGATGCCGACCGACAGCAGCTCCTTGACCGAGTGCTGCGTGGGCTTGCTTTTAAGCTCGCCCGTGCCGGGTATCTGCACAATGAGCGGAACATGGATAAACAGCACGTTCTGCCTGCCCTTTTCGACGGCCACCTGACGTATGGCCTCAAGAAACGGCTGGCTTTCGATATCGCCGACCGTGCCGCCGATCTCGCAGATGAGAACGTCGATATTCTCATCCTCCATTGCGTATACGCTCTGCTTTATCTCGTCGGTCACATGGGGTATTATCTGCACCGTGCCGCCGAGGTATCCGCCCTGGCGCTCGCGGTTTAATACGTTCCAATAGATGCGGCCGGCCGAGACCGAGGAGTTCCCGCTCAGGCTTTCATCGACAAATCGCTCGTAGTGGCCAAGGTCGAGGTCGGTTTCCGCGCCGTCGTCGGTGACGAAGACCTCGCCGTGCTGATAGGGGCTCATCGTGCCGGGGTCTACGTTTAGATACGGGTCAAATTTCTGGTTTTTCACGCGCAGACCGCGCTGCTTCAAAAGTCTGCCGAGCGAGGCTGCGCATATTCCCTTGCCCAGCCCCGACACGACTCCGCCTGTTACGAATACATACTTCATCATCATTTGCTCTCTCTCGTTAGAATTTATATCTTATTCACTGCCTGTCAGACAGAAAACAGCATATCGTAATAGCTGGGGTACGGCCAGTATTCCGTTGCGGTGAGCGTTTCGAGCTTGTCGATAACGGCACGCATATCCTCCATTTTGAGGAACACCTCATCGTGGTAATACTTCATAAGCTCGGCACTGCCGACGCTCGGCGCGGTCTCAAGCGCGGATTTGAGAGAAACCATCTTGTCAAGCAGGCTCTCGTTCAGGCTGCTGAGGGTCCCTATCAGTGCGCTTTCGACACGGCAGGGCACCTCCGGCAGAGCCTTGCGCTTTTTGATAAGCGTTTCGCTCAGCGCGGCGGTGTACTCGGAAACGGCGTTGAGAATGCCGTGCTGCACCATGTCAACAAGCGTCTCGCCCTCGATGGCGATGACCTTGCAGTAGTGCTCCATATGTATCTCATTGCGCGCGATGATCTCGGACTCGGTGTAAACGCCGTACTTGGTCAGAAGCTCGATATTCTTCGGCAGCATGTACTCGGGCAGCGCCGTGGACGAGTTCTTGAGGTTTTTAAGTCCGCGCTTTTCGGCCTCTGCGACCCACGACTCGTCATAGCCGTTGCCGCCGAAAAGAATGCGGCCGTGCTCCTTGAACGTGCGCTTTATAAGCTCGTGCAGAGCGCCTGTGAAGTCGGCTGCTTTTTCAAGCTCGTCGGCGAAAACGCACAGCGAGTCTGCAATGATCGTGTTCAGAACCGTCGTCGGGCCGGCTATGGACTGGCTCGAGCCGGGCATGCGGAACTCGAATTTGTTGCCGGTGAAGGCAACGGGCGAAGTACGGTTGCGGTCGGTCGTGTCGCGCGGAATGGGCGGCAGAACGTCAACGCCGATGCGCAGCGTGCTCTTGCTCTTTTCGGTGTAGCCCGTGTCGTTTACGATGGAATCGACTATGCCCTCAAGCTCCTCGCCGAGGAACACCGAGATTATCGCCGGAGGCGCTTCCTGCGCGCCGAGGCGGTGGTCATTGCCGGCAAAGGCGACCGAGCATCTCAAAAGCTCCTGATATTTATCAACGCCTCTCACGAATGCCGCAAGGAACAGCAAAAACTGCGCGTTCTGGCTGGGAGTCTTGCCCGGGGAGAACAGGTTCTTGCCCGTGTCCGTGCCGAGCGACCAGTTGTTGTGCTTGCCCGAGCCGTTTACGCCGGCAAAGGGCTTTTCATGCAGCAGGCAGACGAGGCCGTGGCGGTCTGCGACCTTCTGCATGATCTCCATACTGATCTGGTTCTGATCGTTTGCGGTGTTTGCGTCGGAATAAACAGGCGCCATCTCGTGCTGAGCCGGGGCGACCTCGTTATGCCGCGTTTTCGACAGAACGCCGAGCTTCCACAGCTCCTCATCAAGGTCCTGCATGTATTCGGCAACGCGCGGCCGGATCGTTCCGAAATAGTGATCCTCCAGCTCCTGGCCCTTGGGCGGCTTTGAGCCGAACAGGGTCCTTCCGCAAAGACGCAGATCCTCGCGCTCCAAAAACAGCTCTTTATCTATCAGGAAATACTCCTGCTCCGGGCCGATCTGCGCAATTACCTTCTGCGTTTCGGTATCGCCGAAAAGGCGCAGTATGCGCAGCGCCTGGCGGCTGACCGCATCACACGAGCGCAGCAGCGGCGTTTTCTTGTCCAGTGCCTCGCCGGAATACGAGCAGAACACGGTGGGGATGCACAGCGTTCCGTCTTTGATAAACGCAAATGCGGTGGGATCCCAAGCGCTGTAGCCGCGCGCTTCAAAGGTCGCGCGCAGGCCGCCCGAGGGGAAGCTGGATGCGTCCGGCTCGCCGCGGACAAGCTCCTTGCCGGAAAACTCCATCGTTATCGCGCCGCCGCCGGCAGGCGAAATGAAGCTGTCGTGCTTTTCGGCGGTGATGCCGGTCAGGGGCTGGAACCAGTGAGTGAAGTGGGTCGCGCCGTTTTCAAGCGCCCACTGCTTCATGCCCTCGGCAATGCCGTCGGCAACTTCAAGAGTAAGCGGCTTTCCGTCGGAAAGGCACTTTTTCCACTCCTGGAAGTACTTCTCCTTGACGTATTTGCGCATGGTGCGTTCGTTGAATACGCAGCTGCCGAACAGCTCAGGGATCTTTTTTACTTCTCTGCTCATGGTTTTATCCTCCTTTTATTTTCCGCTCGCGCCGTAGTTTTTAAGAACTCGTGCGGAGGGGTCGTCAACGTCACAGCCCGGCCACGTTTTGTTCGGCATCCAGAAGTCCTTGACCATCCGTGCCTGACCGGGATAGTACTTTTCGAATATATCTCTGTACAGAAGGCTCTCTTTGGTAAAGGGAGTCGCAAAATCGTATTTTTTTATGCCCTCGGCGAACTGCTCGTCGGTGTAAACGCTCTCGGCATAGGCCTTGAGGTCATCGACCATCGAATGACCGACGGCGTCGGAAAACGCCGCCTTCTGCCTCCAGAGTATCTCGTCGGGCAGGATGCCGTCCTTTTCAAACGCGCGGCGCAGAAGGTATTTGCCCATGTCATAGGTGTTCATCTTCAGCTTGGGGTCGATGCTCATGACATAGCGGACAAAATCAAGATCGCCGAACGGCACGCGCGCTTCCAGCGAGTTTACGGAAATGCAGCGGTCGGCACGCAGAACGTCGTACATGTGCAGCTCGTCCACTCTCTTTTTCGCCTCGCGCTGGAATTCCTCCGGCGAGGGGGCAAAGTCGGTGTATTTATAACCAAACAGCTCGTCGGAAATTTCGCCCGTGAGCAGCACGCGCACATCGGTTTTCTCGTGTATCGCCTTGCAGCAAAGGTACATGCCCATGCTCGCGCGGATAGTGGTTATATCATAGGTCCCCAGCATCGCTATGACTTCCTCGAGCGAGGAAATGACCTCGTCGCGCGTCATGGTGACTTCCATGTGCTCAGAGCCGATAAAGTCGGCGACCTTGCGCGCATATTTGAGATCGATCGGGTCCTGATCCATGCCGATAGCGAAGGTACGGATCTTCTTGCCGAGAAGCTTTGCCGATATTGCGCACACAAGGCTCGAATCCAGTCCGCCCGAAAGCAGGAAGCCGAGCGGAGCATCTGCATCAAGGCGTTTCTCAACGCCGGCGATGAGCTTTTCGCGGATCTTGCCGCAAACGGTGTCGATATCATCGGTAGAATACTCCGATACGCTCGTCAGATCGGCGTAGCGGACAAACTTGCCGTCCGCATAGTAATGTCCGGGAGGGAACGGCATGATATCATCGCACAGGCCCACAAGGTTTTTAGCCTCGCTTGCAAACATCAGGCTGCCGTCGGAATAATGTCCGTAGTAAAGCGGTCTTATGCCGATGGGGTCGCGCGCGGCGATAAGCTGCTTTGTCTGCCCGTCATAGATTATCATGGCAAACTCCGCGTCGAGCTTTTTGAACATCTCAAGCCCGTATTCGCGGTAAAGCGGCAGGATGATCTCGCAGTCGGACTCGCTTTTGAAGCTGTATTTTGCACTCAGCTCCTTGCGGAGCTGTCGGAAGCCGTAAAGCTCGCCGTTGCAAACGACAGCGTCACCGTCGAGGCAGAACGGCTGCATGCCGCTTTCGTCAAGCCCCATGATCGACAGGCGGTGAAATCCCAGCACCGCGCCGTCGAGCTCTGCCATGCGCGTTGCGTCCGGGCCGCGCGATACCGTGCGGTCAAAATACTCTCTGACTGACTGAGCTGTAAGCTCCTTGCTTGTGAAACCGATGATTGAACACATAAAAAATGCACCTCCGAATTTTTTGGGCAGCTATCCCTAAACTTTAGGACGAATAGCTGCAAATCCGCGGTGCCACCTAACTTACTGCCGAAGCAATCACTTTTACGGGCTCAATCAAGCCCTCGTGCCTTAACGCCGCACTCCGCGTCTTTCCTACTTGGTCTCCCGTTCAGATCGCTGCTGATAAAGTGTTATTCACTCATCCTCCGGTACCGGGATCGCACTGTCCCCGACTCTCTGCGACCGAGCATATGAGCTACTTGTCTCCGTCATTGCATTTTTCATTATTAAATTCAGTGTATTCACTGCCCCTATAAAAAACTAAATTCTGCCGCATAGAGGAATGCGGCAGACTTCAGTTTTACAGATGAGAGAGCAAATGATTACAACAAATAAGGTTCAAGGTTTTGTCCTTGCTTCGACCTTATGGCGGTATATTAGCACAAGAAGTTTGATAAATAAAATACATATACCATTGCGGTTGCCATATCGAAAAAATATGGTATAATACCATGTGCAGAGAAAAGAGAGGTAACAAGATGGATCTTAGAACGCTTAGATATTTCACCGTGGTTGCCGAGGAGCTGAACATAACGCACGCGGCCGAGCGCCTGTGCATGAGCCAGCCGCCGCTGAGCAACCAGATGAAAGCTCTTGAGGAGGAGCTTGGCACGAAGCTGTTCATCCGCGGCAAGAGGCAATTGCAGCTGACCGACGCCGGACGGCTGCTGCTGCTGCGCGCAACACAGATACTGGACATGACCGAAAAAGCTCAGCACGAAGTCATGAGTCTTGAAGGCGGCATGAGCGGAACGATAAACCTTGGCATCGTCGAGGGACGTGCTCCGTTTCTCACGGCGCGCTGGATAGCCGGATTTAAGGAGGAGTTCCCCAATGTCAAATACAGCATGTGGAACGGCAGCAGCGACGACGTTCTCGACAGGCTGCGTCAGGGTCTTGTTGACCTCGCGGTGATAGCCGCGCCTTACGACACCGAGCATCTTGAGGGCATCACCGTCGGGCGCGGCCCGTGGGTCGCGATAATGTCACGCTCAAACGAGCTTGCCGATCTCGACGGCGATACCATACCGCTCAAAAGTCTTGCCGGGAAGCCGCTGATCGTCCCCAGCCGTCCCTCGCGCATCGACTCGATACGCGCATGGTTTGCCGAGGCGAGCGCCGAGCCGAATATTATATGCACGCTGTCAAACTATCTTGATGCCGTGGCAATGTCGGAGCTTGATATCGGCATAACCATTTTCCCGCGCTCTACATACACTCCGAACGATCTGCTGGTCACGAAGATAATAACCGACCCGGCCAAGCAGATAGAATACGTCCTCGTGCGCATGAAAAACCGCGAGCCGAGCGAGCTTATGAACGAGTTTATCAATTATGTGCGCGACACGGAGGACACCACCGCCGCCGATCCCGGCTTCAGCGAGATACTCAAAAACGAATACGTTCCTCCGGAAGGAACACCGTATCTGTAAAAAAGAAGCTTGCGATGCAAGCTTCTTTTTTACAGGCAATTAATAGTGAATAATGAATGATGAATAATTATTGTGTGCGCTTCGCGCACGGATTTTAAAGGGCACTCAGCCCACCCAACTCACGCAGAGCGAGGCATACACGGTTTTTTCCGCAGTTTCGATACCGGGAGCCTGTAATAAACCACATCCCTCCCGTCTCACGCTGAGCGAAGCAATTACGGTTTTTTTCGCAGTTTCGACACCGGGCACCTGTAATAATCGTATAAGTAAAGCCTCAATTCGCCTCTAAAAATTCGTGCAAATGTGTTAAAAGTGCAAAAAAGGTATTGACAACGGAAAAAGAGGGTTCTATAATTCGGTTCAAATAAGACAGCACCTGATAGAGGTTGCGGAAACGATCAGTACTCCACGGTATACGCCGGCAAGCGGCTGCGGAGGAAAGGCAATTCCGCCGAAGCACAGTTCGGTTGCCGCCGGGCTGAAGCTGGGACTTCGCTGAATAAGCGTTGGACTGTCACATTTATGTGGAGAGCTATCGAAGGCGATTTAATTTTGGAATTTCTTTTTTCTAAAGCCTGCGATACCACTTCGGGTCGCAGGCTTATTAATTTATCAAAAAGGAGTTCCAAGAAAATGAGAAGAACCAGAAACCTGATCGCGCTGCTTATGGCAGCGGCAATGTGCCTTTGCCTGTTTGCAGGCTGCGGCAGCAGCAACAACGGAAACGACAGCGAAGCCGTTGACCTTACGAAGGCAACGAGCCTTGCAGACCTCGCGGGCTGCAAGATAGCCGCCCAGGCCGGCACATTCCACGCCGACGCACTTACCCAGATCGAGAACGTTCAGTCCTCCACCTACCCCGAGTTTGCAGACCTTCTGACCGCTCTCAAGTCCGGCGCTATCGACGGCTATGTCGCAGAAGAGCCGACAGCCTTCTCCGTCTGCCAGTCCAATGACAACCTGACCTACATTCCTCTCAAGAACAACGACACCGGCTTTACCGCAACCGCAGCAGATGTCGGCATCGCGGTCGGCTTCAAGAAGGGTTCGGAGCTGAGAGCTCAGATAAACGAGGTTCTCGCAACCATCACCGATGAGCAGCGCACAGAGCTCATGGAGCAGATAGTCACCCTTGCATCCGGCGGCGAAGTAAGCGAATTTGCAGTAAGCTGCCCCGCACCCGAAACCACCAACGGCGTTCTGAGAGTCGGCATGGAATGCGCATATGAGCCGTACAACTGGACCGATATGGACGGCACCAGCCTCGGCGCAGTTCCCATTTCCGGCGAAGGCAAGGAAGGACTGTACGCAAACGGCTACGACGTCCAGATCGCACAGTATATCGCAAACAAGCTTGGCATGAAGCTCGAGATCTACTCCTTCGAATGGGATTCCCTCATCCCGGCGCTTGAGTCCGGCGCCATCGACGCGATTGCGGCAGGCATGAGTCCCACCGCAGAGCGCGCACAGCAGATCGACTTCTCCGACACCTACTACGAGTCCAACCTCGTCGTCATCATCCGCAAGTAAGCAAAACCGAAAGGCCGGTAAAATGCCATGAGCTTTTTAAACGATGTTGTAAATATAGTAATCAAATATTATCCCAATTTGCTTGACGGCGTGGGCAACACCATGCTGATCGCGCTCATCGGCACGGTTGCCGGTCTCGTGATCGGACTTCTCACCGGCGTTGTACGCACAGCTCCGCTCTCCAAAAACGCGGTGCTGCGCGTGCTGCACAAGATCCTCAACGCGGTTATTGCGGTGTATGTCGAGATATTCCGCGGCACGCCTATGATGGTGCAGGCAATGGTCATCTATTGGGGCTATGCCTTCGCCACCGGCGGCAGCACCCTGCCGCTTATCCCCTCGGGTATCCTGATCGTTTCGATAAACACCGGCGCATACATGGCCGAGATCGTCCGCGGCGGCATCATCTCCATCGACAAGGGGCAGTTTGAGGGCGCAATGAGCATCGGCATGACCCATTCGCAGACCATGCTCAAGGTCATCATCCCCCAGGTCATGCGCAATATACTTCCCTCGGTCAGTAACGAGTTCGTCATTAACATCAAGGACACCTCGGTGCTCAACGTCATCGGCGTTACGGAGCTGTACTACTTTGCAGGCATCATAAAGCGCCAGAGCTTTGAGACCTTCCAGACCTATCTGGTCGTCTGCGTTATCTACTTCATTCTGACCTTCACGGTCACGCGCCTGCTGCGCTGGGTCGAGCGCAAGCTCGACGGCAATGACAGCTACGTCATATTCGGCTCGCAGAGCGACAGCGCGGCCGAGATCCGCATAAGCAGGGAGGCATAAGTTATGTCCGAAAAAGTAATAGAGCTTGTCCATCTTCAGAAGCAGTTCGGCGAAAACACCGTTCTGCGCGATATAAATCTCAGCGTTTCCAAGGGCGAGGTGCTCAGCATAATCGGCGCGTCCGGCTCGGGCAAGAGCACGATGCTCAGATGCATAAACCTGCTCGAGACCCCGACCTCAGGCCAGATCCTGTATCACGGCAAGGATATCACCGGACACGACATAAATCTTTCGCAGTACAGAGCCAAGGTCGGCATGGTGTTCCAGAGCTTTAACCTGTTTAACAACATGACCGCGCTCAATAACTGCATCACAGGCCAGGTATCGGTTTTAAAGCGCAGCCGCGAGGAGGCCGAGGCCATCGCAATGAAGTATCTCGAGCGCGTCGGCATGGCGCCGTACATAAACGCACGCCCCTCGCAGCTCTCGGGCGGCCAGAAGCAGCGCGTCGCGATTGCGCGCGCACTGGCTATGGAGCCGGAGGCGCTGCTGTTTGACGAGCCGACGAGCGCGCTCGACCCTCAGATGGTCGGCGAAGTGCTCGACGTTATGCGCTCGCTCGCCGAGGACGGCCTGACTATGATCGTCGTCACCCACGAGATGGCTTTCGCCCGAGACGTTTCCTCAAACGTCGTGTTCATGTCCGGCGGCGTTATCTGCGAGGAGGGCAAGCCCCACGATATATTCGAAAATCCGCAGAACCCCAAGACCCGCGAATTCCTCACCCGTTTTTTAGATTCGCACCGGGGCAACTACTGATACGTTTATTGCGGTATCCCGGTTCGATACTGCGGATAAAACAACAACTGCACCGCGCTCAATGAGTGCGGTGCTTTTTAGTAGCGCATTGGCGCAGCTACGGATACATCTATTGCAGTCGCCCGACCGGAAACTGCTGACAAAACAACAACTGCCTCGCATTACTGTAGTGCGCTGAAAAGCAGAGCGCCGTACAACAGTAGTGCGAGGCAGTCACGGTTTCATCAGCACCTGCGAACCGGGCAAGCGCAACAAGTGTATAGGTACAGCCTTAAATCGCCTCCAAAAAAGCGGGCGAGCAATGCTCGCCCCTACGATTCTACAGTAGTGTGCACTTATGCTGTGCGAGGCAGTCACGGCTTCATCAGCACCCGCGAACCGGGCAAGCGCAATAGGTGTATAGGTACAGCCTTAAATCGCCTCCAAAAAGGCGGGCGAGCAATGCTCGCCCCTACGATTCTACAGTAGTGTGCACTTATGCTGTGCGAGGCAGTCACGGCTTCATCAGCACCCGCGAACCGGGCAAGCGCAATAGGTGTATAGGTACAGCCTTAAATCGCCTC